>Ga0137409_10000544_pt1 | contig 41675 bp, 38 predicted proteins | sample CZODoug1_16funga_FD_122059 | JGI IMG/M metagenome (GOLD analysis project Ga0137409, IMG submission 122059) | Vadose zone soil fungal communities from Angelo Coast Range Reserve, California, USA - CZODoug1_16fungal (Hybrid Assembly) | ecosystem: Environmental > Terrestrial > Soil > Vadose zone...
AGCCTGTACAACATTTTGGATAAGCGATACTCCGACCCGGCCCGTCCGGAAGAGCCGTTGACTTCGATCCAGCAAGATGGACGAAATTTCCACGTGAAGATGACCGTCAGATTCTGAATTCATGATTTCCTTGGCGCCAGAGCGGGGGCAATTGATGGGCGGGAGACTGGCCCTGCTGATGGTGCTTTGCGTCTTCCCCGTAGCGGGTAATCAGGCCAACGCCCAAATGGACGAATACAGCGTCAAAGCCGGGTACCTCTATAACTTCTCAAAATACGTGACTTGGCCAGAAGACGCATTCGGGGCGGCCAATTCGCCATTCGTGATCTGCATTGTAGGGGAAGATCCTTTCGAAGGCCGAGTCGAGCAAGCCATCGCCGGCAAAGCATCGGGAAACGGCAGACCCCTGGAAGTCCGGCGCATGCACACGACCGATCGAGCTGCATTTCAGGGTTGCCAAGTTGTGTTCCTCAGCAAGTCGGAAAAGAACCGGGCGGGAGAAATCGTGGCGACCCTCAAGGACGCCCCGGTATTCACCGTGGCCGACTTTGACTCCTTCGCCGAGAAAGGCGGGATTGCCGATCTAAAGATTGAGGGGACGCGAGTCAAAGTCGATCTGAACGTAAATGCCGCCGCTCTTCACCGACAGTCCGGTGCCGCGGCCGCTGTCGGTCATGTAGTAGGCGTCATCGCCCACTCCGCTCAGCGGCGTTTTGGCGATACCGTGCACGGGGGTTTTGCCGACCTCGAATGCGCGTTCGGTCATCAGATTGACGGAGAGCTTCTTGCCGTCGAGCTGCGGTCCGCCGGCCGGAGCCCAGCCGCACAGCAGCACTGTGGAGGGTATCGGATGCCGCCCATCCGTTACGGTAACCCCCAGCACCTTGCTGATCTGGGGCGCGGTGAACAACGAACAGGCATCGCGGGGAGGAGTCGCCGCGCCCGTGGTCTGCGGTGCAACCGAGCACAGGCACACCGTCAGGGCTATCTCCAAACCGAGCGCGCAACTTGCGGGAATGATGGGCATATCCGTTGTCCCCCCGTGCCGATGTGATTGCAGTATATGCGCGATCGCGGCGTCGAATGCTACAGTAGCGCCAGAAGACCCCCAAAGGAGCAGCCGTGAGCGAAGGAATGCACGCGAGACACCCGATTTTAACTAGCCTCGAGCCGAGCCCTGCAGCGCGATTCGGCGCCTATGGTTCTGCTTTCGGCCTTGCCGTGATGCTTACGCTCTCGGCCTGCGGTGCATCGAACGACGGCGATGAGTCGACCAAGGTCAACGGGTCCATCCACGTGCCCGCCGGCAGGCAGCCCGGCGCCGTGGCGACGGTCAACGGCTCGATTCACGTCGATGACAACGCGGCGATCACGAGTGCAACCACGGTGAACGGCGCCGTGCACTTGGGCGGCCACGCGACCGCGACGTCGCTGAACAGCGTGAACGGTTCGATCACGCTCGGCAGCGGAGCGCATGTCTCCGGCAGCGTCTCGTCGGTCAACGGCGAACTTAGTCTGGAAGACGGCGCGGACGTCTCAGGATCACTCTCGAACGTGAACGGCAAGATCACGCTCACCGCGGCGCACGTGGGCGGCGGAATCAAGACTGTGAGCGGCGGTATGAACATCACCGGTGCATCCCGGGTAGAAGGCGGTTTACACGTGCAAAAGCCGTCCAGTGAATTGATACACCTGGTCATGGACGTTCCACGGATCGTCATTGGACCGGGAGTGACCGTGCAGGGCGATCTGCGCTTCGAACGCACGGTTCAGCTCTTCATCAGCGACAAGGCCACCGTCGGCGTCGTCACCGGCGCAACGGCGATATCGTTCAGCGGGGAGACCCCGCCCCCGTGATTTAATCGCCGCGAATGAGGATAGCGTGACTCGGCACCGGTGAATTTGTGATACTGCGCCTCACAGTTGACGCACCAAGAGCCTCACAATTAACGCACCAAGAAAGGTATAGCTATGCAGATTCCCCACGTCCGTGCATTGTTCGCTGCGGCCTCGCTCGCCTTGGCCGGGTCCGTCTCGTCCTTGGCCACCACGACGAGCCCTCCTGATCCTGCGCTGGTGAGCGCGGTCGGGAGTCCTGCACGCAGCCCCACCGCGGTGGCGAGAGATCCAGTTCGCCACCCCGTCGAAGAGCTGACATTCTTTGGCCTTGCGCCCACGATGACGGTGGTCGAGCTGTGGCCGGGCGGGGGGTACTGGACCGACATCCTCGGTCCCTATCTGGCCCCGACAGGCCACTACTACATCGCCTTGCCTGCGCACGGCGATGCAGAGGAAGATGCCGGCGTGAAGCGTCTTCACGCCCGTATCGCCGAAGAGAAGGGCCGGCTCGGCACACTTCACGAGACCGCGCTTGGCGCCGGCCACTTCGATATTGCGCCGGCCGGCTCTGCCGACCTCGTGCTCACGTTCCGCAATCTGCACAACTGGATGGATGGAGGCTATGCGGACGAGGCGCTGGCGGCGTCTTTCAAAGCACTCAAACCCGGCGGGATTCTGGGCATCGAGGAACATCGCGGCCGGAACGACAAACCGCAGGATCCGAAAGCCAAGGATGGGTACGTGCGCCAGGACTACACGATTGCATTGGCCAAGAAGGCGGGGTTCGAATTCGTCGCGGCATCGGAAGTGAATGCGAACCCGCGCGACACGAAGGACTGGGTCGACGGCGTCTGGACCCTGCCGCCCACGCTCTCTCAAGGCGAGAAAGACCGCGCTCGATATGCCGCCATCGGCGAAGCCGATAACTACGTGCTCAAGTTCCGCAAGCCGAAATGACGTTGCGCGCCGCGGCGTGCTGGGCCGGATTAGATTTCCGGGCCCAGCACGATCGGCGAGCCGTCGCTGAACCGTGAGGTGCGAAACGGCGCCGGATCCACCGAAGGCGCGTCGCCGATCGCAAGTTCCGCCGCCAACCGCCCGGCGGCCGGCCCGATACCGAAGCCGTGCCCGGAGAATCCGGTCGCGACCGTGACGCCGGGCAGGGTGCCGAGCGGGCTGATGTAGGGCACGACATCCGGCGTGACATCGATGTATCCGCCCCACTGCTGCACGATATGCACGTCGCGAAACTGCGGGTAGAGCTCGATCATCGCCGCCAGGGCCTCCCGGTTCAGGGTTTTGTTCGGCGCCGGGTCCAACACACGCGTCGCCTCGAAGGGGCTCGGCCGATCCAGCGGCCAGCTGCGCGGCGCGCGAAACTCGCGCAGCGACTGCGCATTCACGCGCAATCGCAACGACCCCCGTTCAGCGCGAATGGTCGGCAGGAATTCGCGCAGATACCGCAGCGAATCGGGTACGAAGGGCGCTACGTAGCCTGCGCCCCTGGCAAGCGTATACCCGCCGTCGCGCCGCTTGCGGTAGCCCACTTCATCCAGATACGTACAAGCGTCGGGACCCTCTACGGGCGCCGTGCGCATCACGGAAGACAGCACCTTCAATTGCGGCAGGCGTATGCCGAGATTCGCGCAGAAGAGGCTAGACCAAGCCCCGCCCGCGAGCACAACGGCATCGCATGCGATACGCCCTCGTTCCGTGATGACCGCCGCCGCGCGGCCACCCGTGCGTTCGATGCCGCGCACGGCGCAATGGGTGAGAACGATCGCTCCCTTGCGCTGCGCGGCGCGCGCGATCGCGGGCGCGGCGCGCTGCGGTTCCGCGCAGCCGTCGGTGGGGACATACAATCCACAAGCGTAGGTCCTGCTCGCTCCGGGCATGAGCGCGGCAAGTTCGGTGCCGCGTACGATCCGGGTACCGATGTCGTAGGGTTTAGCCATGTCGACCCACGCAGTGAAACGCCGTTCGTCGGCTTCGCTCTCGCCTACGTACAGAACGCCGCATTGACGGAAACCCGTGTCGCTCTCCGTCATACGGTTCATGTAGCGCCACAGCTGCAGACTCTGAACGATCAGGGGCATTTCCCGCGCATCGCGCCCGGCCTGGCGGCACCATCCCCAGTTCCGACTGGACTGCTCGCAGGCGATATATCCCTTTTCACAGAGCACCACGGGAATCCCGCGATTGGCCAGCGTCAATGCGGCAAAAGTGCCGATAATGCCGCCGCCGATGACGACCACACGGGTGGCGCTCGGCATCAACTCATCGGGAATGATGGAATCGACGTAGGGTCCCATGAAGCGCCTGGTGTCTACTGATTGAACTCTTCGCTGCCGCGCGGCGCGTCGAAGGTTTCTAGGTCGTCATCCATCGGTATATTCTAGCTATGTAGGGCCGCACGTGCTCGTAGGATGTGTCGATGGGTCACTCCATTCCTCTTATCGATATTGGTCCGCTGTTTGGCACGCGCTCGCTCGAGCGCGACCTCACCGATCAAGCAATCATGGCGGCGGCTGCGACGTCGGGTTTCATGGTGGTGAGAGGATTGCCATCCGATCTGCCGGTGGACCACACGGCCCGTGCGGATCTCTTGCGTCTATTTCAGCTGCCGGAGCATGAGACTCGCAAACTCTGGCGTCAGAAGTTCGATCCGGCGCATCCGAACGTCTATCGCGGATGGTTCCCCCTGCAGACCGGTTTCTTGACCGCCAAGGAAGGCATCGACATGGGCCCCGACGTGGTCCACGGCGCCGCGGTGGTGTGCAACGACGATCCTTTGCGCGAGGCCACTCCCCTGCCCTCCGCGGAAGCGTTGCCGGGCTGGCGTGAATCGGTATCTGCCTACTATCGCGCCATGGAAAAAGTGAGCCAGGCGTTGATGAGAGCGATTGCGCGCGGCCTGTCGCTGGAGGAGTGCTTCTTCGACCGGGCGTTCGACAGAGGCCTGTCGACCCTGCGCCTGCTCCGCTACCCGGTTCGAACCGACACGGAATTGACGGCTCGATCGGATCCGAACGTCTGGGTGACTCATGGCGGGGCCAAGGTTTATGTCAACGGCGCGCCGCATGTCGATTCGGGATTTTTGACGCTGCTGGCGCAAGACGGCGTCTCGGGACTGCAGGCGCGCCACCGCGACGGCACCTGGCTCGATGTGCCGCCGAACGACGATGGTCTGGCGGTCAATTTCGGCAAGGTGCTCGAGCGCTGGTGCGGGGGTCGAATCAAGGCCACCGAACACCGCGTGATCGGCACCGGCCGGGAGCGTATGTCCATCCCATTTTTCTACGAGGCGCGCGCCGATGCCGAGATCCGGCCGCTGCCCGTAGACGGTGCGTCGTTCGAGCCCTTCCTCTACGGGGACTATTTGTGGGCCACTACGACCCAATTCGTCGAATTCAGGGGGATGGAATCGCTGCGCAAACCGGCGCGGCGGCCTTGAACTGGCCGCGCATCGCCCCCAGGCTGGGGAGGTGACCGCGCGCCGCCTATTCTTGAACCCTTTGTGGCTGGTCCTCTCGCTGCCCGCATACATCTGCTGGCGACTGCTGCCGGCATTGTCGATCGGCCCCTTGGGCGCGTTCGCCGGCATTGGGCTGCTGATCGTTTGCTGCGTCGTCATTCCGCTTGCGGTGCGAAATCATTCCATCCGCAACCCCGCGCTGGCGGATTTGCTGGCTTGGGTGGGCGTTCTGTCGATGGGATTCTTTTCGTCGCTGTTCGTCTTCACTTTGCTCCGCGATCTCGTTCTACTGGGAGCGCATCTATTGCTGTCCAGTGAGCTCGCCGCGTCATTGGTTGGCCCCTCTGCATCGTCGACATTGGCACTCACTGTCTTCGTCACGTTGGCAGGTTTGGTGATTGCTCGCCGCCGGCCCCAAGTCGTCGATGTCGACATCCCGGTGATCGGACTTCCTGAGGCTTTGCACGGCTTTTCGATCGCTCAAATCAGCGACGTGCATGTCGGGCCGACGATCAAGCGTGGCTTCGTCGAGGGGATCGTGGCGCTCGTCAACGGCCTGAAGACGGACCTGATCGCCGTGACCGGTGATCTGGTCGACGGCTCGGTGCAACAACTGTCTCCGCACACCGCGCCGTTGGCCGGGCTGGCCGCGCGGCACGGCGTTTACTTCGTGACCGGCAATCATGAGTACTACTCCGGCGAACGGGCCTGGACCGCGGAAATCAGGCGCCTCGGGCTGCAGGTTCTCAAGAATGAGCACGTGGTCTTGAACCACAACGGCGCGCTGCTGGTCCTCGCCGGCGTCACGGACTTGAGCGCTCATCATTTTGATGCTGGCCAGCAGAGTGATCCTGCGGCGGCCCTGCGCGGTTCACCGGCCCATGCCGGAGCCAAAATCTTGCTCGCTCACCAACCGAATTCTGCGGCCGGCGCCGAAGGCGCGGGCTTCGATGTGCAAATCTCTGGGCACACCCATGGCGGCCAGTTCTGGCCATGGAATTTCTTCGTGCGTTTTTTCCAGCCCTTCACCGGCGGTCTGTACCGCTTGAAGAATTTGTGGGTGTACGTGAGCCGCGGCACGGGATATTGGGGACCGCCGAATCGCTTCGGCGTCCCCTCGGAAATTACGCGCATTCGACTGGTATCAGCGACGGCCTAGTCGAATATCCAAGTTGCTCGAGCCGGCGGCAGCTGCACCAAACGCTTGGCCGACGGCTCATTCGTCCTTGAACTTGATCGACGCATGGGTGCCGTCGCAGAACGGCTTGTTCTTCGACGCGCCGCACCGGCATAGAGTCACACGGTTACGGACTTCGTAATGAAATCCGTCCGAACCCACCACTTGAACGCCACCCCTCAACCACACGGGTCCCGCACATTCGTTCGAGGGATCCTCAATGAGCCCAATCGACGGCTCATACTGGGGTTCGATCGATTTTCCCGTTGCATTGTCCCAGGCAACCAGCCGGCCGGATGGACAGTCGCCGGCCTGTCTCACGAAATTCTTCCTTGCGCTCGGATTGTCCGTTTCATTCACCAGATTCCACACCTGTCCGTGCGGGTCGCAAAAGCGCGCGAAGGCACACAGCTGTTCCACGTCCGTCAGCGACAGGGTGGGACCTTGCATGACCTTGGCCTGGCTTTGATAGGGTTCGCGGCTGGCTGTTTCCGTGCCGTCGAATCCTACTTTGGTATGCGTGTTGTCGCAAAACGGCTTCTTCGCGCTGTGTCCGCAACGGCACAGCGCGTACGTTGCTTGCGCCGGATATACATGCCCGGCAATCCATTTGACCGACTCGCCGGCCGAATTCGTACCGATGGTTTGCTTGGCTAACGGCAAGCTGCCCGAGACCAGGTAGGGACCATTTTTGGCGATCTGGACCTTGGCATTCGATGCTTTGTGTGCACTCATGGTCATCTCCAGTTGCCGACTCGCGCCGCGACCGAGTCATCGGCGCGCTGCAGCGCAATCATAGGGCAAACGGGACTATGAACCTCCGCCCAGAACGCGTAAAGCGAGTCGTTTACAGAGAATCCGTGGGCGAAGAGATGGGTCGGCTTGCAGATTTCCGCCACCTCCAAATCCCGGCGCCATCCGCTTCGCGGACGGCGCGGCCGCTTCCGGAGAGATAATTAAGATGGGCAATCGCCTCACCGGTTGCCATCCCCAGCAGCTCGGCGGTGATGGGGCGGGCAAATAGCGCGCCGAATACCTCGACGGCGCGCTTGGGCTCGGCAAGCAAGCTCTCGAGCCGCTCCAAGCCGCGCTGATGTGACTCGATCAACTCACCGACTCGCGCGTGCAGTCCCTTGAAAGGACTGTTGTGCGCAGGCAATACCAACACGTCATCGGGAATACGCCGAATGATCATCGCCAGCGAGCGAAGCCAATCGCTGAGCGGATCAGCGTCGGGTTCGGTGGGATGCACCGACACGTTCGATGAAATGCGGGGCAGCACTTGGTCCCCGGAAATCAACAGCTTCAATTCAGGACAGTACAGACAGGCGTGCTCGGGAGAATGGCCGCTGCCGACGACCACGATCCATTCACGGGCGCCGAGCCGCAGAGTATCGCCGTCTGACAGGCGACGATAGGAGGCGGGCAACGGATAGATCATTTCACCAAACGATCCGAATATTGCTTTGTACCGGCTGATTGCCGGGTCGTCCCATCCGGCGGCGCGGTAGAACTCGACGCCGTCATCGGGCGCCTTTCGTCCCGTGTCCGCCGCCATCAAACGACAGCTAAGATATTCCAGGCGGCTCATCCAGAGGGGTGCCTTGAAGCGCTCCGCGATCCAGCCGGCCATGCCGCAATGATCCGGGTGCATGTGGGTTACCAGTACGCGCAACACGGGGGCGCCACCCAGAGCTCCTGAAAAGGCGGCCTGCCAGGCGCCGATCGTCTTCGGAGACTTGAGTCCCGTATCGACGATGGTCCAACCCCCCTCCTCTTTTATCGCCCAGACGTTGATCCATGGGAGCGACGCGAACAGGGGCATCCGAAACCACAGCACGCCGGGCGCTACTTCGATCGCGGAGCCGTCGCCCGTCTTAGGTTCCGCTTCGATCGGATAGTCCAGTGTTGGCGGCATGCATCCATTAGAACTCATCGGCGGCTTGCTGTCCTTGATTGTAGGATAAATACGAGAGGAGTACCCTCGCGATAGTGCCGTCTCGGGGCTGATGACGCCGAAGCTGCAGCCCGACGGTGAGCGTGGCCTGTCCGATTCGCGGGTCCCCTATGCAAGGCTCTTTCTTAAGATTGTATGTGCATGAAGGCCAACGACATCGGGGCCGGCCGGCGTGGGAGTGGCTACTCGAACAGGCCAACAAGCTCGGCATTCGCGGCGGCTCTGCGTTTCGCGCAATGGCCGGATTTGGACGGCACCACAAGCTCACCGAGGCGAAGTTCTTCGAGCTGGCGGGAGCGCTCGCGGTGGAAGTCGAATTCATCGTGACCGAGAAAGAAGCACAGCAATTGCTGAACCTGATTCATCGCGAAAAAATTCCGCTGTTCTATGCCCATACTCCGGCATGCTTCGGCGTGATCGATCCGGACACAGCCGATCCGCCCTCAATTTCGGAGGTGTCGTCGACTTCCGGGGATCGGCCGCGCGAGTCGACGTCTTAGGTCTTGTGCCGTCAAACATCGTGTTATTCGGCTGCGGTGCGCAGGCGCAGGGCGTTGGCAATCACGGAGACGGACGAAAAGCTCATCGCCAGCGCCGCAATGAGCGGGCTCAATAACCAGCCCGTCAGCGGGTACAGGACGCCGGCGGCGAGCGGGATTCCCAAGGCGTTGTAGCCAAAAGCGAACAGCAGATTCTGGCGGATGTTTCGCACCGTGGCCTCGCTCAAACGCCGGGCCCGCACGATCCCGCGCAAGTCGCCCTTCACCAGCGTGACCTGCGCGCTTTCCATGGCGATGTCGGTTCCCGTCCCCATCGCGATGCCCACATCGGCGCGTGCCAGGGCGGGCGCATCGTTGATGCCGTCGCCCGCCATCGCGACGCGATGCCCGTCTTTCTGAAGCGCGGCGATGACGGCCGCCTTGTCCGTGGGGCGCACCTCCGCAATGACCTCATCCAGGACCAAGCCCGCCGCCACGGCGTCGGCCGTCGTGCGACTATCGCCCGTGAGCATCACCAGGCGCAAACCGAGCGCCTTGAGCGCCCGAAGCGCCGGGGCCGTGGTGTCTTTGAGCGGATCGCCCACCGAGAGGATCCCCGCCAGCTGCCCGTCGATGGCCAGGAACATGATCGTTTGCCCGGTCCGGCGCAATCGCTCACCCTCCCCGTGCGCAGCATCGACCGCGACGCCCGAGGCACGCATCAACACCGCATTTCCCAGCGACAGGCGCCGGCCATCCCACTTGCCGGTGACGCCCTCTCCGGTAATGGAGTCGAAGCCGGTGACTTCAACGGGCGTGACGCCGCGCGCGAGCGCCCCCTCCACGACGGCACGGCCCAAGGGGTGCTCGCTCGAGCGCTCGAGGCCTGCCGCACAGGCGAGAACGACTTCCTCTGGGAACGTGCCGAACGCAACGACCTGACCGAGCGCGGGACGCCCCAGGGTAAGCGTTCCCGTCTTGTCGAGCACGAGGGTGTCGACAGTGCGCAGGGTCTCGATCGCTTCGGCGTTGCGAAAGAGAACGCCCCACTGCGCGCCGCGGCCGCTCGCCACCATGATGGAAATCGGCGTTGCCAACCCAAGCGCACACGGACAGGCGATGATGAGCACGGCAACCGCATTCACCAGTGCGTAAGCCAGGCGCGGCTCAGGTCCGATGAGCCACCAGACGATGAACGTGACGATGGAAATGCCGATGACGGCGGGAACGAACCACCGCGCAATCCGATCGGCCAGCTTTTGCAAGGGAGCGCGCGAGCGCTGCGCATCGCTCACCATCGCCACGATTTGCGACAGGAGACTGTCGGCCCCCACGCGCTCCGCCTCGATCACGAGGGTTCCCGTCTGATTCATCGTGGCGCCCACCACGCGATCGCCGATATTTTTCTCGGCCGGCAGCGATTCGCCCGTGAGCATCGATTCATCGACGCTCGATCGACCGCTGACGATGCGGCCGTCGACCGGGATCTTTTCTCCCGGTCGGACTCGGAGCCGATCGCCGACCGTCAATGATTCAAGGGAGACGTCCTCCTCCTCACCGCCGGCGGCGAGGCGGCGCGCCGTCTTCGGACTCAGTCCCAGGAGTTGCCGGATCGCCGCGCTCGTGCGCCCTCGCGCGCCAAGCTCGAGCCATTCGCCCAGGAGCACCAGCGCCACGATCACCGCGGCCGTCTCGAAATACACACCGACCATTCCGTGGTCATCGCGCATCGTCGCCGGAAATTGACCCGGGAAGAACGTAGCGATCAGACTGAAAGTAAACGCCACGATCACGCCGAGCCCAATCAGTGTGTACATGTTGGGCGAACCGTGAACCACGCCGAGCCAGCCGCGCCTGTAGTACGGAGCGGCCGCCCACAGCACCACGGGTGCGCTCAACGCCAGTTCCAGTATCCGCAGCGTCCAGGCGGCAGTGGGATCGTGTGCCCTCCCGAACAAATGCGGCACCATTGCGATCAGCATGACCGGAACGGCGAGCGTCAAGGCAGTCCAGAACCGCCGCCGGACGCTTCGGATTTCACTATCATCCTCGATCGACGTCGGCATCAGGGGTTCGAGCGCCATGCCGCACTTCGGACAATGTCCCGGCCCGATCTGCCGGACTTCGGGGTGCATGGGGCAGGTGTAGATCGTGCCGGCCGGTAGGTCGGCGCGCGGTGGCTCGGCTGGGTGCCCGCCTGAAGACGCGGTGTGTTTTCCGCATGCCGACGCGTGCGTGAGCGGCACGCTTCCGGCTGCATGAGCATGCTGACATTCGTGCGGTCGGTTCATTTTTCGTCCTCGTCCGTCAGTGCACGCAGGATCGGACAATCCGCTGCCCGACCGTGACCCGGGCAGGCCGCAATCAGCGTCGCGAGTCCGTCCCGGACGCGTTCAAGAGCCGCGATGCGGGCCTCGACGTCCAATAGCTTCGCCTGAGCCGAGCGTTTGACGCGTCCGACATCCCGCTGCGCGGAGAGGGCTAGCAATTGTTTGATCTCCTTGAGAGTGAATCCCAGACCCTGCGCGCGGCGGATGAAACGCAGCCGTGCAAGCTCGGTGTCGCCATAGCGGCGGTACCCTGATGCCAGCCTCGTACGCGGTGTCAGAAGCCCACTGCGTTCGTAGTAACGCACCGTGTCGATGCCGACGCCGCCCCGCTTGGCCAATTGGCCGATTCCCAACGCTTCCATCGCGACACTCCTGGAAATGAATGCCGCCAGCTTAAACCCTGGACTCGGGTCCAGAGTCAAGATTTGGCTCATTCGCGGCAAGAGTTTGCGCGCACCGCGCGAGGGTGGTTGGTCAGCCGAAGTACGAGGGTCCTTTGCGCATGTTCAAGTCTTTTCGTAGGACGATGATTTGCTTGTGTTCCAAGGTCAGCGTACCTAATCACCACCCGAGTTCAAATCGGTAGCGTGCCGCCAGCTGTACTTGCGACTCCACTTGCTCCGCAGCTTCCCCCAATGCGATTCGAGGGGGAAAACGGCTCGTGACTCGCAACCACTCGGTCACGAACTGCCAATGATCGCCACACTCGTGCGACCAAGCGAATGTCCAGCCATGACCGGTGTCGTTGCTGGGTGGACCGAAGAGTCCGCTCAGCTGGTGCGTGTGGAAGTCGTCGTAGCGAGCCGTCAGACGCTCTCGCGCCCAGTCGAAGCTCGCGAGCGCGAAGGCGGCGTGGAAGTTCAGGTAAAGCTGATTATCACCGCTCGAGTCGGCGCCCACGGCGGTATCGCCGCCCAGATACTGCGCGATGAAAGTCCAATGAGCCGAGGGTTCCAGACGAGCGCCGAGACTGGAAAAGCGCGTGCGCCAAGCGCCCCCGCCGGCCGCGGTTGCCGCGCCAGGGTCACCGTGGTTGTCGTAGCGCAGCGCACGGACCTCCAGCCGATCGTGATGCCTCCAGTTCAAGCCATAGTAGTAGCCGGGCCTGCGGTCGATCTCATAGTAGAACCTCGTCGGCGGCCTGCCCAACCCCCCGAACAAGGTCGACGGCCGGTCGGTCATGGCAAATCCACGCTGCGCGATCAACGCGCCGGCCGGGTCGTTCCAACCGTATGCCGCCGCGACCACAGCTAAGTCCCCGAGGTAGCCGCTGCTCGCGCCCAGCCAGCGTGCTTCGATCTCGGCACCGATGGTCCGCAACTCCTCGCCGAGCCACGTATTCACCGCCGAGGGCGTGATCGAATACACGTCTGTCCAGCCGATGCCTCGATTCTCGAGCGAGACCGGCATGAAAAAGGCTCCGATGCGGGCGCGCCAACGGACCGCAGTCGTTGGAAACGGACGCACGTCCACATAGAACTCACTGAGGTCGACCGGATTTCGATCGTGGTCACCGTACGCGTCAACGACGGCGCGCACAGCGACGATGTCGGTCACCCGCCAGTTTGGTGCGAGAAACGCGCGGCCAAACCGGATACCTTCGTGCTCGGGATCAAACCGCAGCTTTCCAAGGCCGCCGTTCAAGTAAGAAGGATCACCCGTCGCATGCACCCAACGGAGGTCGACATCGCCGCTCACGTTCAAGCGATCTTGGGCTCCGGCGGCGCTCGCCCACAGCACGACGCTCCAGAGTAAGGTCTGGTCCAACCAGCGCATCAGTACTCCCAGTCATGCCGGTGTGGTTTGGGCTCCGGTAGAGGTCGCAATGCGAGGGTCAATTGCACGCGCGTCGTCGCAGGCTCATTGCCATCGACATGCACCGTGCGGATGAGCGACTCGGGCGCGTCGGCAATGAAGGGGCTCCAAATTGTCACTCGATAGTCGCCTGGCGGCAGCCCCTTGAGATGCAGACTGCCCCCCGCCTCGGTGGTGCCGAAATACGGCGCGTCGGTGACGTAGATGTAGCCAACCATGGCATCGTGAATGTTGCAACCGAGCACTACCAGCCCGGGCCGGTCGAAGGTGACAGGGGGGTGAACCTGGCCTTTGTACAGGGGCAGGTGAAAGTACTTGGCCTCCGAGAACGAATAGACCTGGTGGCTCACCGAATCGCTGTTCGGGAACTCGACGCTGGTGCCCGTGGCGACAACAAGAACGCGGGGCAGGAATGCCAGGTTCTTCTGATCCATCACGGCCGGCCTTAGGGTAGGCGATGACCCGATGTTGACGGCTGTGGAGATGGCGGTCACCACCACCTCATCGACGCCGCGCCCATCGCGACCGACAACCATGACCGAGAGTTCGGCCGCGTTGACGGAAAGCGAGCCTGCCAACGAGGTCAGCGTGATCCAAGTTGCCACAGTGCGCTTCAAGAACGTGAAGTCGGTTTCAGATTGGCTCGGGCTTCCCCGGGAGATACTGCTTTTGAACTTAACATGACTCATGGCCATGCCTCTCCCGGTCCCCGCGCAGTTTTCGTTCTCCCATACTAGCGTGAGTGCTCGAATTGGTCACTTTGGTTCTAACGGCTGCGCCCGAGCAATTACCGGCAAAGCGCGCGGAAGCGCCGAAATTGCTCTACTCTTCCGTCCCGCTTTTATCGCTACGTTCACGGCTCCCTGAAAGCGCGCCTGTGCCGCGCGGGCACTGGCCGAGGACATCCGCGAGCGTTATTGCGGCGCGTGCTCCGGACGAGGCGGAGCAGCGGTAGTTTTTCGAGCCGGCAGTTTCCATTCAGGCCTGACGAAATGACAGGTATAGCCTTCGGGATAACGCTCGAGGTAGTTCTGGTGATCGGGCTCGGCTTCCCAGAAGTCGCCGGCTGGAGAAACCTCGGTCACCACCTTGCGAGGCCACAACCCCGAAGCATCGACATCGGCGATCACGTCCTCGGCGATCCGCTTCTGTTCATCGCTCGTGTAAAAGATTGCTGATCGATAGCTCTTGCCGATGTCGTTGCCCTGTCGATCTCGCGTGCCGGGATCGTGGATCTGAAAGAAGAATTCGAGAATTCGGCGATAGCTCATTTTGGCGGGATCAAAGATGATCTCGATCGCTTCGGCATGACTTCCGTGATTGCGATAGGTTGCATTGGGCACGTCGCCGCCCGTGTAGCCAACCCGCGTCGACACGACGCCGTCGTAACGGCGGAAAAGATCCTGCATTCCCCAGAAGCAGCCCCCGGCAAGAACCGCACGTTCCTCACTCATGAGATATCCTCCACCTGGTTAAGGTAAGCCTCGTAACCCTCGGCGGCCATGTCGTCGCGGTGTATGAACCGCAGCGAAGCCGAATTAATACAGTAGCGCAGTCCTCCGCGATCCGCCGGTCCGTCGGTAAAGACGTGACCTAGATGACTATCGCCGTGCGCCGAGCGCACCTCCGTGCGGATCATACCGTGCGCGGTGTCTTTCAACTCACTGATGTTGGCGGGCTCGATGGGCTTGGTGAAGCTCGGCCAGCCGCACCCCGACTCATATTTGTCCGCCGAAGCGAATAGCGGCTCGCCCGACACGATGTCGACGTAGATACCCGGCTGCTTGTTATTCAGATATTCGCCGGTACCGGGGCGCTCGGTGCCGCTTTGCTGCGTCACGCGATACTGCTCCGGAGATAGCTTTGAGACGGCCTCAGGGCTTTTACTGTACTTTCGCATTTCCTTTCTCCTATTCTCGGCGAAAGAGGCGAATGACGGGGGTCATCAGGGTCCTCCGACCGACATCATATCGCAGCTTCCAGCCTTGGAAATGGCATACTTTGCCAACATATACGACTGTATATAGCGATACGTTGAAATTTAACTGACACGGCGCCGGTCTCAGTACTGGAGCGCCTCACGATTGCTCACGAAGCAACCCTTGAAATGCGGATGTGGCGTCTGCGTGGGCGATAGCCACAGATTCGGACGTTTGAACCTATGACATTAGTGCTCCTGGTATTTCTAGGCGGTGTACTAACCATATTGAGCCCCTGCATCCTGCCGGTATTGCCGTTTGTGTTCGCCCGATCGGAACAAAAATTCCTCACGAGCGGATTGCCCCTGTTGGCAGGAATGGCAGTCACGTTCGCCGGCATCGCCACCTTGGCTGCGGTGGGGGGCGCCTGGGCGGTTCGCGTCAACCAATATGGCCGCCTGTTGGCGATGGCGCTGTTAACGGTGTTCGCAGCCACCTTGCTGTCACGGCGGCTGGCAGACTGGATGGCTCGTCCGTTCGTCGCAGTGGGCAATCGATTGATGCCGTCCGTTGCGGGAGCCGGTGCCAAAGTCGGGTTGGTCCCCTCACTGCTGCTCGGGGTCGCGACGGGATTCTTGTGGGCGCCTTGCGCGGGCCCGATTCTGGGTCTGGTCCTCACAGGCGCGGCAATATCGGGACCGAATGCTCACACCACGGCATTGTTGTTTGCATACGCGGCGGGAGCGGCGACGTCGTTGGCAATTGCGGTCCTCGCGGGTGGCAGGGTATTTGCGGCGTTGCAGCGGTTTCTCGGTGCGGGTGAGTGGGTGCGTCGCACACTCGGCGTCGCCGTTTTGCTTGCCGTTGCGGCCATCGCACTCGGTTGGGACAGCAGCCTGCTCACGCGATTGTCGCTCGCCGGGACGAACCGGCTGGAGAAGGCACTGATCGATGCGATTGAACCGAATGCCGGCGCAGCGGGCCGTACCAATTCCACGGCTATGACCAATTCCATGGCAGGCGGTGAATCCATGATGATGTCCGGTAAACCCTCCGGAGGTTTGCCAATCGAGGGCGAAATACCCTCTCTCGGCGGTGCCACGTCATGGGTCAATTCACCCGCCCTTACGCCCGCGGAGTTGCGGGGCAAGGTCGTCTTGGTCGATTTCTGGACCTATTCCTGCATCAACTGCTTACGCGCACTGCCGTACGTCAAGGCCTGGTACGCGAAATACAAAGACCATGGTCTGGTCGTGATCGGTGTTCACTCGCCCGAGTTCGCTTTCGAAAAGGATCCGGCCAGTGTGCGGCGCGCCGTCAGCGAGTTAGGGGTCACCTACCCCGTGGCTCTCGATGACGATTACGCGATATGGCAGGGATTTAATAACCAGTATTGGCCCGCGCACTATTTCATTGATGCCGCCGGGCACATACGAAGCCACCACTTCGGCGAGGGCAACTATGGGGAATCGGAGCAAACCATTCGCCAACTACTCGCCCAGGCGGGATACGCGAATCTACCGCCGCCCGGCATGGAGTCCGCTCAGGCCATGGGTGTACAAGCTCCCGCCGACGAAGCGCACGATCAGTCGCCGGAGACCTACATCGGGTATGCGCGGGCACAAAACTTCCGCTCGCCCGGGGGTCTGGTGCAAGACCGCCTTCACAGTTACGCGGTCCCGCCTTCATTGGATTTGAATCAATGGGCGTTGGGCGGGACATGGTCCGTGGACAGCGAGAAGGCCGTGTTGAATCATGGGCCCGGGAAGATAGCGTATCGCTTCTACGCGCGAGATCTTCATCTCGTGCTCGGCTCTCGGCCGGACGGAAAGCCCATCCGTTACCGCGTGCAACTGGATGGCAGCGCTCCCGGCGCCAATCACGGCGCGGATACGGATGCGAACGGCGACGGGGTCGTTACGGAACAACGCCTGTATCAGTTGATTCGGCAAGCCACGGCCGTAGGCGAACACGTCTTCTCCATCGAGTTCTTCGATACTGATGTTCAAGCGTACTCATTTACATTTGGATGAGGTCCCTATCATGGCATTTATGATTTTCCCGACAACACGATGGTCGAAGCCGTTGATGGCTGTGTTTGCGTTGATAGCACTGGGTGTCGTCCTTTGGCGTTCGCCCCTGTTCGGCGCGGAAACACCGGTCGTCATTGCACCGCCCGCCCTCGATAACCCGAAGACATCTGGGACTCCGCAGACCGCAGTGCTTGCGGGCGGCTGCTTTTGGGGAGTACAGGGGGTCTTTGAACACGTGCGCGGCGTTCAAAACGTAGTGGCCGGTTATGCCGGTGGCGATAGGCCTTCCGCTCAATATGAGACCGTCAGTTCCGGGACTACCGGCCACGCAGAGTCAGTCAAGATCACCTTCGATCCTGGGGCAATATCCTATGGCCAGATACTTCAGATCGCGTTTTCGGTCGTACACGATCCGACGCAGCTTAACCGACAAGGACCTGATGTTGGCAGCCAATATCGCTCGGCGATTTTCTATGCCGACGAGACGCAGAAGCGCATCGCTGGGGCCTACATCAGCCAACTAGACAAATCGCATGTGTTCCCCCGTGCGATTGTCACGAGAGTGGATCCGCTCAAGGGATTCTTTCCGGCGGAGGACTACCACCAGGACTATTTGATTCACAACCCCAGCTCCCCTTATATCGCGATCTACGATATGCCGAAGATCGAAAACTTTAGGCGCACATTCCCTGAGCTGTACAGCGGACGACCGGTACTAGCCAGCGTGAAATGAACGAGCGCCGATCAGCGAGGCCGTGCGCTGCGCACCAGACTCTGGTCAGGCAACCGCATCGGCAATGCGGGAGAAGTCAGTGTGCTGGAGCAACAAATCCACTGCGGCGATCAGGCCGGCGCGGTCGTCATGATCAAACCGGGCCAATTGAGGACTATCAAGATCGAGCACGCCCAACAGCCGTCCATTTTGAACCAATGGCACTACGATCTCCGAACGCGACGCCGCATCGCATGCGATATGCCCCGGAAACGCGTGTACATCCGGAACGATGACGGTCTCCCTGCGCAGAGCGGCAGTGCCGCAGACACCAAACCCTAGCGCGATCCGAACACAGGCAACCTTGCCCTGAAAAGGACCCAGCACAAGTTCGCGTCCTTCCAGGAAATAGAACCCCACCCAATTCAGATTGGGCAATGCCTCGTATAGCAGCGCACACATATTGGCCGTATTGGCGAGACCACTGCGCTCGTCAGCGAACAAGGCGCTCATGTGTTCGTGCAGTTGCCGGTATACAGCCGCCTTGGAGCCATCGGCAATCGATTGAACGGTGTGCATTGGAGGATTCCTCTTATTTCGGTGCTTGATTAGCAGAAGGTGCTCGGTTTCAGGCGTCCATCCTGACCAGGAATTTCTCGCCCGTGCCCGTTTTTGTGTAACTCTTGACCCTCTCCGGGTGAAGCATCTCACGCAAGGAGATCTCGGCGCCGTAGTGAGTCGCGAAGGTGGTCTTTAACCCGTCAGTGACGCGTTTGCGCATTCGCGTGATGGTTTCGACGCCGAATTTCTCGAGAGACCAGGACATGAGCCAGCCGGCGACGGACCACGCGGTCCCGATGTTCCCCTCGACGATTTTAGGACCGGAATCGAGGAGACCGTACACGTAGACCTGTTTGAGCTTGGAGGAGCCATATCTGCTGAACGCAGAGGACTGCCGCAAGTTGGCGATCTCCATGGCCGCAAGAATCTGCGAAAGCAGAGGTCCGCCCCCGATCGCGTCAAATGCGATCGTAGCGCCGGTGGCGACGAGCGCATCGACGAGGTGATTGTGGAAATCTTGCTTGGTGCTGTCGAGCACGTAGTTGGCTCCCGCCGCGCGCAGCAGCTCTGCCGCGCGCGCGTCGCGGACGATGTTCACGAGCCCGATGTTGTCTTCGAGACAAACGCGATTGAGCATCTGCCCGACGTTGGAGGCGGCTGCGGTATGCACGATGGCTTTATGGCCTTCCCGGCGCATGGTCTCGATCATGGACAGAACGGTGAGAGGATTGATGCAGGCTGCGGCCCCATCGCGGGCGGGTACGCCCTCGGGAAGGAGCAGACAGTCAGCGGCCTTCAGGACGCGGAAGAGACTATAGGTTCCGTCTCGGAGGGCGACTTTGCGTCCGACCAGTTCTTTCGCGTCTCCTCCCGCACCCACGACCGTTCCAGCTCCTTCGTTGCCGAGGAAAATCGGGCGATCCCATCGCGCCGCTACCGAGGCGAGTCGGGATTCCGGAACCTGACCTCGAAGAATGGGGTTTTCAGGAGTTCCGTCGGCGACGAGCGATGACTTGTCTACCGGTCCAAACATCCCGAGCAGATCTGCAGGATTGATGGGCGCGGCTTCCATATGAACGACGATTTCGTCCGCTGCGGGAGGAGGAAGCCTGATCTCTTCAAGCTTGAGCTCGAATCGACCTTGCGAGCTGATGGTGGACTGAAGCGCGAGGCTGGAGTAAGCATTCATGGTAGGGGCTCGAACGCGAGTATCGAGGCTTCCTGGTCGCCGATCGCCTGGGATGCCACGTATAGACGTTTGAGTTGAGGCACAAATAACGACGTACCTGAGCCGGGCCTCGTTTTGACCTTGGAGACCAACTGGTAGTGATCAGCGTCCGTCTGCTGATACACGTAGACCCAGCCGGGCGACGCGTCCGGCGTCCCGTACCAGCGGCCGCCCGACATGTAAATCCGCTTCAGGCCGGCGTCGTAGTGAACGCCATCCATGGTCTCGGGTCCCGGAAGACTGACAATTTCTTTGCCTGACAGGCTGTCATAGACGGTCATCTCGGCTGGAATTCTCGTGCCCACAAACAATCGGTGGCGCGCGCGGTCGAGACTCAGGTCTCCGGCGCCGTCGCCATGCGCCGGCCAGCTCTTGAGAAGTTCGCGCTTGCGGGTATCGAACAGAAAAATCAGGTCCGCTCGCGAGTCGCATATCAGGAGTTTACCGTCGTCCTCCATCGCCATTTCCGCCAGATGCCCCGGTCGGTAGGTCGGGGCGATCATGTCGGCGACAAACTGGTCGGACGGAGCGCCGCGCTTTGCTTGCATGATTCCGACTCTTCCGTAAGCGTCAAATCCGGCATTCTGGCCGCCGTAGCCAAAATAGATGAGATCGGTCGCTGGGTCGTACAGCAGGCGATTCGGATCGGGCTCGAGCTTGAGCGCCTGAATCAATCGAAATGTCTCGCCTTGAAATATCCGCAAGGTCCCGTCCAAGCTCGACACGTACAATTTGTTGAATTGACCACCGAGAAAGAGAGCGTCCTGGGTATCCTTGATGCCCGAGATCCTGTTGATTACCTTTTCCGCGTCGAGGTCAAGGACTTCCAGGGTTCCATTGGCGACCGCAGCCACGAATAAGCGCTTTTTTTCCAGATCCACAGCCATGTGATCCAGCCTCCCACTCACGCCCGACAGCGGAATAGTCTGTACCAGCCGCAATGTAGGCTTGTCCTGGCCGTGGGCAGGACTAAGGGGGGCGGACATCAAGCCAACGCAGCACAAGGTCAATAGGTGTTTCATGAAGTCTCGCGACTGCCGTACGGACGCGTGATGATCTCGAGATAGTGACCATTCAGATCGTTCCAGTAGAGGCCGCGGCCGCCGTCGTTGTGATTGATCTCGAATGGCCGACGATGCATTGGATCGGCCCAATAGCTAAGCCCGCGCGCTCGGATACGCTCGAAAATAGCATCGAACTCCCCTTCGCTCACGAGAAACGCGTAATGCTCTACTGGGATGGCCTCGTGAGAATCCTGAAAATCGAGAGTCACGCCGTTGTCCAGCGCCATGGCCCAGAACGGACCGAAGCGCGTGGGCGAGTCGCAGCCCAGGATCTCCGAGAGCCACGTCGCAGATGCTTTTGCATCACGTACGGGTACTATAGTGTGGTTGAGCTGGATGGCCACGATCTACCTCTTCCTCAGCCTAGCTCACCGCGATCGCTGTCGCCAGCGGCATCAGAGCAGCAGTCGGCATTGCAGCGTCGAGGTGATGTTGCGCAGGTGCGCGGCGTGGATCGAGGCGCGGAGTGCGCTGGACGATCCGCTTGGAGGCGAGGCGCGTCGTTGCCATATTCTTGCAAGAAGGTGCCACTCCCATGCAGCCATATTCGTATTCACTCGCGCGCCTGAACGCTGCCGGCTACCTCCTGACTGCGGCGGCGTTGTGGCTTGTCCTCACGTTACACCTGCTCCCGGCGATGTTCGCTGGATTGCTCGTTTTCGCCTTGGTCAACGCGCTCGCGTCCGGCATGCAGCGCCACCTGCCCGGCGCGCGCGCGCACGGGATCGTGGTCGCCCTGCTCGCGGCCTTCGTGGTCGGCATCCTCACGATCGCCATTGCCGCGGGCATCGCATTTCTCAACACCGAGCCCGGCAACCCCACTCAGTTGTTCGAGCGCATGACACCGCTGATCGAGCGGGCGCGCACGCAGCTGCCGGCGATCATTGTCAATCACCTGCCGGACAATTCAGACGACATGCGTACCGCGGTGATCGAATGGTTGCGCATGCACGCCGCGCAATTGACACTTGCCGGCAAGCAGGCCGTGCGGGTGATCGTCCAATTGCTGGTCGGCATAGTGCTTGGCGCGATGTTGGCCTTCTACAGCGCGCGCGCACGCCCCGCCGGCGGTCCGCTCACGGTCGTGCTCAAAGCGCACTGTGCGAATCTCGCGATCGCCTTCCGCGACGTGGTCTTCGCTCAGGCTAAGATCTCGGCGCTCAATACGCTGTTCACCGGCATCTTCCTATTTATCGTGCTGCCGCTGTTTGGTGTGCATTTGCCGTTGTCTAAGACACTCGTCGTCACCACCTTCGTAGTCGGTCTGCTGCCTGTGATCGGCAATCTGATCTCGAACACGCTGATCTTCGTCGTTGCCCTGTCGATATCGTTGTGGGTTGCAGTCGCGGCGCTGGCATTCCTGATCGCTATCCACAAGCTCGAATATTTCCTCAGCGCACGCATCATCGGCACGCAGATCCAGGCATGTGCCTGGGAGCTGCTGATCGCAATGCTGCTCATGGAGACTCTGTTCGGCATCTCCGGTCTGGTCGCCGCGCCCATCTACTACGCGTACTTGAAGCGCGAACTTGCGGGAGCGGGCTTGATCTGAGCGACGCCGGCAAGGACACTACATCACCTCTTGGGGTACTCCGTGAACACGTAGTCCTGCTTCTTCACTACCGTGTGGCACGCGAACCCGCACTTGGCGTCGTTCCCCTGCGGCGGCTTGTCCGCCGTTGTGCCGAGCCTGAACGTATCGGACGCGGCGTCATACTCAAACTCGCCATATCCCCATCCGCCGCTGTCCGAGAACCTCTTGCCATCCTTCACCATGAAATCAACGTCATGCAGGGTGCCGGCCACCAGCGGCTGACCGGGGGCGGTCTCGTTCTTTTTCGCGTTCCAATGGATCTTCGCCATTTTGGCGCCGTCGGGGAAGGGCTTGCCGTTACCGGGAACACCGGCCTTGTACGCGTCGATCATCGCGGGGTTCCCGAGGATCACAGCAAGCATCTCTCCGTTATGACTGATAGAAATGGTCTGCCAGCCTTCGTATCCCTTGAACTCGGAGAACGCGAGCCCGTTCGGCACTTTGAGGGTGTACCTATCCTGGGCGGAAATCGCAGCCCCTACGCCTAAGACGGCGAGCGCTACCGCAATACCCACACTGATCAGCATGCTTTTGCTCTTCATCGCTGCAGCTCCTTATATCCGATCAATGAACACACGCAAGATCCGGTCAATGAACACACACACGATTAGGCCATGAGCGTTGAATCGTATCCATTGTACGAAGGTAATACTACGAAGGTAATACAAGCCGATGCCAGCGGGCAGGTCTTCCAGTTGCATCTGGACGAAGCGCCGTGAGTACGTCCTAGGTCAACGATCTGATCTTCTCCGCATCAGCAGGCGTCGCCGGATTGTAGACGACCATGTTGAGATCCGGCCGACCATCGACCGCGAATGCCGAATATTCGAAGGCGATCGGGCCGAGTATCGGATGTCGTATGTGCTTGACGCCCTCGCCATGGCTTCGAACATCGTTGTCGCGCCACATTAGCTTGAACTCGGGGCTGAGCCGGCAGAGCTCATCGACAAGGGGTTCCACCTCCGCCGCCGCTCCCGCCCGTGCTGCGTCCACCCGGAACGCGCCTACCACGAACCGCGCCACGCTTTCCCAGTCGTACTGGGCAGCGCGAACGCGAGGATCAAGGAAGATGAAGCGCAGGATATTGCGCTGCTCCGGTGGCAGCGATCCGTAATCGGTCAGCATCACAGTCGCCGCCCGGTTCCAGGCGACCACGTCCCATGTGGCGGTCCTGATGAGAGCGGGGCTCGGCTCCAACGCATCGAGCACGCGTTGGAGCCGAGGCGTGACGCCTTCGTCCTTCCGGTAGCGGACCTCAGGCGGGCGCCCGAGGCCGAGCAGGAAAAGATGCTCACGCTCGACATCCGTCAGCATCAGGGCCTGCGCAATCCGATCAAGCACGTCTGCCGAGGGCGCGCCGCCGCGTCCCTGTTCGAGCCATGTGTACCAGGTCGGACTTATATTGGCGCGCTGCGCCACTTCCTCTCGGCGCAGGCCGGGGGTGCGGCGGCGCTCCGACGCAAAGCCGAACGCTGCCGGATCGAGCTTCGCGCGGCGGTCCTTCAGATAGGTCCCAAGCAGGGTCTCCGTCGCGATGTGTTGGCTCACCGTGTTACCAATTATACCATGATGATATCACTACTTTACCAGGATAACTTGCGGGCAGACAATTGTCTCTAACGAAAATACGGAGGTTTTGCTATGCGCGTATTTGTCACTGGAGCGACCGGTTGGGTCGGCTCGGCCGTCGTCAAGGACCTGATCGGCGCCGGCCATCACGTGCTCGGCCTGACCCGCTCGGACAAGGGGGCGGAGGCGCTAACCGCGGCGGGCGCCGAGGTCCATCGCGGCTCTCTCGCCGATTTGGACAGCCTCAGGAGCGGGGCGGCGCAATCGGACGGCGTCATCCACACTGCCTTCAACCACGACTTCTCGAAATTCGCGGAGAACTGCGCGGAGGACCGGAACGCCATCGAGGCGATCGGCGCCGTGCTCGAGGGCTCCGACCGTCCGCTGCTCGTGACGTCCGGTGTGGCGCTCCTCGCCCCTGGCCGCGCGGCGACCGAGGAGGATGTGCCGCCGTTCAACTCTCCCTCCTATCCCCGCAAATCGGAGGCGGCGACGGCCGCGCTGGTGGAACGCGGCCTACGGGCATCAACCGTCCGGCTCGCCCCGTCGGTTCATGGGCACGGCGATCACGGCTTCGTCCCGCGCCTGATCGGGTTCGCGCGCGAGAAGGGCGTGTCCGTGTATATCGGCAATGGACTCAATCGTTGGCCGGCCGTGCACCGGCTCGACGCCGCCCGCGTCTATCGGCTCGCCCTGGAGCGGGGCGCCGCCGGTGGTCCGTTCCATGCCACCGCCGAAGACGGCGTGCCGTTCAAAGCGATCGCCGAGGTGATCGGCCGCCGCCTGAACATTCCGGTCGTCTCGAAGTCGCCCGAAGAGGCGGCCGAGCACTTCGGCTGGTTCGCGATGTTCGCGGGCATAGACGCCCCGACCTCGAGCGAGCGGACCCGCTCACTGCTCGGCTGGCAACCCAAACAGCCGGGGCTCATCGCCGATATCGATCATCCGGCGTATTTCGCTCAGTAGCGCCACGCACCGACTGCAGGTCTCTGAAAGATGTCCACGTTATCTAGGAACACCGATTCCGGGTTCCGACCAACAGTGCCAGGACGGGAGCCAACGCCGTTTCCGTCTCACCGGCGAGTTCTCGCTCGCTGAAAACCAGCAGTGCGCGTTCATGAGCCGCAAGGAAGGTCAGTACTTCCTTGTCGGCAGTGGTGGCCTCCTCGGCCAGTGAGTCGTAGCGGACGACGTAGTCGGAAACCATCTCATTCAGCCTGCGGGCGAACTCTCGCCGGTCGATTCCCTCCCACTGTGCGGCAAGCGCCTCGCCGTCTGCCACATCCTTGGGGTCTACGGCCGTATCTAGTCCGAGTCCCTCGGCAAGCGGCCGAAGGCGATCCCGCGTCATGGTTTCCAAGCGCGCCAACATCAGCAGGCGGTCACGGATGGGTGCGAACGATGTCTGCTGGGAAAGCGCTTCGAAGAACGCCGCGCCCCAGATCTCGCCAGCATAGGCAGCCTGGATTACCCGTCGATAGAGTTCAGTTTCCATTGTGTCCCGGGCACCCTGCAATTGCGTTAGGGCTGGATGTGCAAGCCAGCGAGTTGGCAATAACGCCGACAGGACCGACGGGCCCAGGATCGCCTGTGCTCCATCATGGCCATGTGGCGGAAACTACTTCAGGTTGCACAAACATGTCGAGTTGACTGCCGATGGCTGTCGGACTGTCTCCCGACAACCTATTGAAATCGTGCACCATGTGCATCTGATCGTGATATCCCAGAGCATGGGCGACTTGGGTCCACCGCGTTTCGGGCGCTGCCGCCTTGCGTCGGAGGGCCGCCTCGAACCGGACGATTCGGGCGTACAGCTTGGGTGGCATTCCGATCTCGTAGCGAAAGCGCCGCTCGAACTGACGGGTCCCCAACCCTGAGTGGTGTGCAAGATCGGACACTCGAACGCATCCGCTGCTGGTGAGTACTCTCGTTGCGGCGTTGGCAATGCCGCTGATGGAACCCAACGCGGGACGCTTCGCGCACAAGTAGGTGTCCGCGACACGAGCGCGGTCGGCGAACGAAGAGACGTCACCCAGCCGGCGCAGAAGCTCTCCGAGTCCGCGGCCAAGCACGACGTCCCCCTCGAAGTCGTCATTGGTCAACTCCTCCGCGGGCACGGAGAACAACGTGGACACGCCCCCAGGCTGAAAGACGATCGTGAATGCGTCGATATTCCCGTGCATGAGTAGTTCAACGCGGCGGAACGTCTGAGAGCCGATGAGGGCGATGGGGTACGCGTTTCTTGTTCCGCCCCGATCCAGCCGCCGAACTTCGTAAGGAGCACCGAAGGTGAACTCGATCGCCTGCGGGCTTCGCGCGGGGACCGGCTGCACCTCAGTTCTACCGGCCAGGTGAGTCTCGACCTGGTAGTAATAACGGATTAGGTGGTGCAGAGCAGGTACGGGACGGCAGGAGAACATCACGCTTTGGAGCTTACTCGTGTCCCCGATAGCACGCACGCGAGTCCTGAGGGCTGCCGGCGGCGGCAGATATTCCTTCGCGTGTCGCGTTTTTACTATCGGGCCCTCCGTGCGGCCAATATCCTGCGCGGGCCATGAAAAACATAATCCTGTTCATCGTTGTGACTCTCCTTGCGGTCATTTGCTACGCACAATCCCAGGGTGCCAAGACCGTTGTGCTTGAAAAGAGCGAAGGAGAAAAACGGATGCGGCGTCCGTTCGGATCGCTACCGATCCCCAGCGACGAGTTCATCCTTAAGGTGACTCCACAAAACAGTGGCTCAAAACATCTTGTCCTTGGCACCGAGGAGATTCCACCCGGAGGTGTAATTCCTCGGCATAAGCATCTCGAGCAAGACGAGATCCTGCTGATTCAGACGGGCACCGCACACGTTACATTGAACGACAAAGAATATGACGTCCATGCCGGAGGCATGGTTTTCTTTCCCGCTCAGACGTGGGTGAGCCTGAAAAACATCGGTAAAGATAGCATCAGCCTGGTTTTCATCTTCTCCGCGCCGGGTTTCGAAAATAACATGCGGTGTGGGTCAGTACTGGCCGGCCAGTCTGCGTCACCCATTACCACCGACGAACTCAAAGCCTGTGCTCATAAAGGTCACGTCGAGTATGAGGCGCTTGCACCGGCAGCAAAGAAATAGCGCTCCAGCAGTGCTTCCTCGGGGATCTGGTTCGCCATAGAGCCCTTTCCTGCGCGTAGAATCTAGGCGCAAGAATGGCGCAGATAGACGCAAGAATCACGGGTTCACGACGAACAGGGAGAGCGTTCCGAGGAACCATAGGACGAGCCGACCGCCAGTAGCTTCCCGACAAAGAAGCCACGCCCCCAAACAACCGAGAAGGCCGCCTATGTGCTCGCAACAAAGGCTGCCGGACGCTCCTATTGTACTGTACGAGTGTCTAGTTTAATATGAAGCCGGTCCAAATGAAGGGATGACTGGCTGCAGGCGGGCCGCGTCACTTCGACGATTAGCTGACAATTCAACCTTTCGGGACAGGTGCTGTGTTTCCACGTGACGTGTTTGTGGTCGGTGCGGTGCGCACTGCGATTGGCTCCTTCGGGGGCGCGCTCAAGAACGTTCCGTTGAGGGATCTGGCGACCACCGCTGTGTCGGAGCTCCTCCGGCGTTCATCGTTGCCCGCTGAGAAGGTCGGGCACGTCGTGATGGGTAACGTCATACCCACGGAACCGGGCGACGCATATTTAGGCCGGGTCGCTTCCCTGCAAGCCGGCATTCCCAAGGAAGTTCCCGCCTTTAACGTGAATCGCCTATGTGGGTCAGGCCTTCAGGCGGTTATCTCGGCCGCACAAGTCGTTGCGCTCGGCGACGCGGAGGTTGCGATTGGCGCCGGCGCTGAATCGATGAGCCGAGCGCCCTACCTCCTTTCCTCTCAGCGTTGGGGCTCGCGCCTCGGAGACGTCGAAGCGGCGGACTATCTGCTCGGCATTTTGCACGATCCAATCGAACGGATCCATATGGGCATTACGGCCGAGAATGTCGCCGAACGGTTCGGGATCTCGCGAGAGATGCAGGATGAATTGTCGCTGCAAAGCCAGCAGCGTGCCGACCGCGCTGTCAAGGAAGGGCGTTTCGTCGATCAGATTGTGCCCGTGGAGATTCGTTCCAAACACGGCAGCGTATCCTTTTCCGTCGATGAGCATGTGAAAGGCGACACCAATATCGAGGGTCTTAGGCGGCTGAAGCCCGCCTTCAAAGCGGGTGGCGGGGTAACGGCCGGCAACTCGTCCGGCATCAATGACGGCGCCGCTGCCGTCGCGCTCGCATCGGAGGAGGCGGTGCGAGCGTTAGGCTTGCGGCCTCTCGCGCGGCTGGTCGCGTATGGGCACGCCGGCGTCGAACCTGCCTACATGGGCATGGGTCCGGTCCCCGCCTCCCGGAACGCATTACGGAAGGCCGGTCTTACGGCAGACCGCATGGATGTGGTGGAGTCCAACGAAGCGTTCGCCGCCCAGGCCTGCGCAGTGATTCGGGAACTCGATTTGGATCCGGAGAAGGTCAATCCGAACGGATCCGGAATCTCTCTCGGTCACCCCGTCGGCGCTACCGGTGCCATCATCACGACCAAAGCGATCTTTGAATTGAGCCGAACTTCGACGCGCTACGCCCTGGTCACGATGTGCATCGGAGGCGGTCAGGGTATCGCCGCAATATTCGAGCGCGTCACCTGAGTTCTTTGAGAGAGGGGTCACCATGTATCTCACCAATTGCTGGTATGCGGTCGGATGGGCGGAAGAGTTCGGCGATCGACTCGTCGAGCGCCAGGTCTGTGGTGAGAAGCTCGCCCTCTTTCGAAAGCCCGATGGGCACGTTGCCGCGATCGACGGCATATGCCCTCACCGCTTCGCCTCACTCGCCAAAGGAAAGATTATTGGTCACGAGGCCGTGGAATGTCCTTATCACGGCATCCGATTCGACTCATCCGGTGTCTGCGTTCATAATCCCCACGGCATCATCCCGCCGGCCGCGCGCGTTCGATCCTACCGTGCGGTCGAGCGCCATTCGCTGCTGTGGCTTTGGTGGGGGAATTCCGAGGAGGCGGACGAGTCTCTCATTCCGGATTTCTCGTGCCTTACCAGCGCGGAATATCGCACGCTCCACGGGACCATCGCGACGCACGCCCATTATGAGCTGGTGACCGACAATTTGATGGACCTTTCCCACGTCGCCTTTGTGCACGTGGGAGGCATTGGCGGCGATTCCATTCAGCGCGGCGAACACAAGGTCTTCGTGACCGCAACGACCATCGACTCAGACCGCTGGTGTCCCGATGCGCCCGCCCCGCCCGTGTGGGACGCGCTTTTCGGGAACTATGGAAAGAATGTCGATCACTGGCTGAATATGCGCTGGGATGCGCCCGCCAGCATGTTGTTGGACGTGGGCGTCGCGCCCGCGGGTCGACCGCGAAGCGAGGGCATCGCCATGTTCGGCGCTCATGTGCTCACGCCCAAAACCGAGCGTGAAACCGTGTACTACTGGGCGGCCGCGCGCGACTTCGCGCTGGACAGCGAGGCGGTGGATGAAGGCATCCGTGCCTCGATCACGCATGCCTTTGAGGTTGAAGACAAACCCATCATTGAGGACGTGCAGCAAAACATGGGCGCCAGAAGTTTCGGCGAGATGAAGCCCCTGCTGATGTCTTTTGACAAGGGCGGCGTTCTGGCTCGCCGCATGCTGGCCGATCTGATCGACGGCAAGCGCCGACTTCAACCGACACAGGCCCATTCACAGGACGCGGATCAGGTCAGTCAAGCTGGCGCCCGCTAAGCAGGTACCGGCCGTTCATTCGGCCTGATCACGTAGACGCATGACGAGCTTGCCGTTGTTCTCGCCACTATAGAGTCGTTGCATCGAGCCGGGTGCATACTCGATGCCATCGAGGATCTCCTCCCGACTCGCGATTCCGCCCCGACCGTGGTTGCGATAGCAGCAAGAGCCCCTCCTCCGGCTCTCGCCGCCTTAACAGCTACAGGCGCCAGCTCGCCGAGATGCCAAACGTCGCCGGCATGCCGGTGACGCGCGTGACTGTGTCAAGAACGTGATCCACATGGGTCCAGTAGTAGCGATCGGTAACATTCTTTCCCCAGAGCCAGATCCGCAGCTTGCCGTCCGAATGCTGCATGCCGGCGCGCGCATCGAGCAAGGTGTAGTCAGGAATGTCGAACTCGCTCCGGGCGGCGAACGTCGAGACGGTGCGACCGCGATACGTCACATTGCCGCCGACAAATCCCTGCCAGTTCGCCCAAAGCGGAAATCGGTACTCGGTATCGGCGATGAAATTGAGCTTCGGGGTGTTGGGGAAGGCCGCCCCCTGCACGTCCACGGAGCCCGAGGAAGCAAGAGGCCCCAACGTGGCAAAGTTGCTCTCCACCTTGGTCGCCACGTACGTTCCGCCGAGTGTGAAATACCAGTCGGAGATCGGGCGAATCGTGATGTCGGCTTCCGCGCCGGTTGCTCTGGATTTGGGCACGCTCACCAGGCCCGGCAGACTGCCAAAGAAATCGGCGGAGATGTAGGCGAGGAGCTGCTTGTCCTTGTAATCGTAATAGAAGGCGGCCCCCGACAGATCAATTTTTCCCGCAAACAAGCGGCTGCGCGCGCCGATCTCGTAAGCGGTAACTTGTTCTTGCGGCACGGGATCGAACTGATCGGGTCGGATCGCCGGCAAGGTCTCGAAACTGCCCCCTTTGAACCCGCGCGTTACGTTGCCGTACACGAGAGAGTCCGTGTCCGGCTTCCACGACAAACCGGCGCGCCAGGAGATGTTGTGCTCGTCCAGAGTTTTGTGCACGGTCGTCGGATAGTTGGTGACATCATCCAACGTTGCGCAGCCACCCGGTGGAATGTACGCCGGGTCGCCGGGGGCGGGAACATGGGGATCGCCGCTGATCACGGTGGACAGTAATCCGAAGGCGGTTGCAAGCTCGCCCCCGACATCTCGAAGGCAGCCGGTAAGATCGTGCGTCTGATGGGTGTAGCGCGCGGAGGTCTGGGCGGTCAAGGTATCGGTGATGCGCCAATCAAGACTTCCAAAGGCGGCGGACGTTCTGATGTGCTGACCCGAAGCGTCGTTGTCAAACTCGATGAACCGCAGCGGACCCACTCCCGAGTTGCTGCCCTGATTTTGCGCGTACTGGATGTCTGACACTCGATCATATTGGTAGTTACCGCCAAGCATCCACCTCAAGCGACCCTCCGCGGGGCTCGATACGCGCAGCTCCTGAGCGAAGGTCTTCGTGAACGCGTCGATCCGCAGCCAAAAGATGGGTAGTTCCGTTCCGTCGGTGTCGGTCGGTGAATGCACGATCAGCTGCGAGTAGGAGGTGATCGAGCTGAGCGTCAGACCCGCGGGCAAAGTGAAATCACCGCGGCCGGATATCTGGTAGAAATCATCATCGCGCTTTTCCGGCTGTTCCGTGTCCCAGTTGGCGGCCCGATCATTGGCTTGCGTCGGCGCCCTTGCCAGCAAAGTGGCGGCAATATTCGGAAAGGCGATACTGCCCGGATAGGCTGTATTCGGAGATGAAGAGGAGTCGTATCTCTCGAACTGATTCGCTTGTGAATCGGACTTGTCTTTCCAGCCGTTGAAATTGAGTTCGTACATGAAGCCATCGAACGGCTTCCAATCCAGCAGCGCTCGGCCGGCAGTAAAGTTTTTGGTGCCGAGCGTTCGTCCGGTATACGAACTGTATTGCCATGCGTCGCGCTGCTCTGTGCGCACGGCGATCCGCCCGGAGAGTGTGGAGGAAATTGGCCCGCTGATGAAACCTTCGACCGCGGCGTCGTTGAATCTTCCATAGCTCGCCTGGGCGCCCGCGGCGAGCACATCAGTCGGTTTAGCTGCGATGTAGTTGATGGCCCCGCCGGTTGAGTTCTGTCCGAACAACGTCCCCTGAGGACCTTTGAGAACCTCCACCCGCTCCAGGTCGAGCGAAACCCCCTCCGCGGCGCGCGTGAAGGGGATCGGAACCTGATCCACGTAGACGCTCACGGTGGGCGAAATACCGACCGCTTCCCCGTAGAAGCCAATTCCTCTGATCGTATAGATCGGTGCGCCGTACACACTCTGCGTGAAGGCGAAGCCAGGAACTACCTTTTCCAGGTCCGACACGTCATGCACACCGACCTTGGTCAGCTCTTCGGCATTCTGGGCGGTGATCGAAAGGGGCACGTCGGCGAGCCGTTCGGATCGCTTTTCCGCAGTGACCAGTATCTCTGCGAGGGCGGCGGGTTCGCTCGAGGTGGCGGGTTGCGTGGGACCGCTTGCGGTTTGCGCGAGCGCGCCGGTGACTCCCGCGACCACCAGAACGGAAACGCCGGCGCAAGTCGTTCGTCGCTTGTTCATTTGAATTCCCCCAAAGCCAGAGAGATCGGATGTGTCGTCTCATCGCAGCACTGGCACTTAGAATGCGCCGCTTGCAAAACAGTGTCAATATTAATCTGTACGATCGTACAGCATAAATGACAGTGACCGAGCGCACACATGCGCGCTGCGCGCGCAAACACCAAAGCCCCGTGCGGGGAACGGGCTGCTGAGATCGAGCCGACAGCAGGCGATGTGAGGGGAGCTAGCCTGTGATGGCTCGACCAAAGATCTTGCGGGCGATGATCCACTTCTGGACTTCGTTGGCACCCTCGTAGATCTCGCCGATTTTGGCGTCACGATAGATCGACTCGAGTGGCCAATCCTCGCCGCTTGCCCCGAGCGTGCGGACGAATCCATAGCCGCCGCAGCACTGAATCGCGTCTCGGGACATCTCGACCGCTGCGCTGCTGCCCATCACTTTGGCCATTGCCGCCAAGACTTCGGCGTTTTCGCCGCGATCGGTCAGAAGTGCGGCCCGCTGATAGGCGCTGCGAGCGGAGTCGATCTGCATGGCGTGCTCTGCGAATCGAAATTGCCAGTGCTGGAAGGCCGCGATGGGCCTTTCAAACACGGATCGGTGGGATATGTAGTGGCTCGAGATATCAAAGGCTCGCTGCGCCATGCCGACGCCGACCGCGCCGATTCCCATACGCCCGAGGACCAGCGATCCGAGGGCGCTGCGAAGTCCCGCGCCGATCTCCCCCAGGACATGATGGTGCGGAACGAGCACATTCTTGAACTCGATGTCGGCCGTCAGCTGGGCATGATTGCCCATCTTCATATCGGGATCGGACACCGAGACGCCCGGCGCATGCATGTCGACGAAGAGAAGGCTCAGGGCGTCTCCGGTGCGGCAGAGCAGGATGACGTAACGGGCAGCCACCGCATTCGTGATCCAACGCTTGCGCCCAGTGACGAGCCATCCTTCGTCATGTCGATGCGCGACCGTCTGCACGGAGCGCACCGAAAGATCGGTGCTTGCGCCGGGCTCACTGGTGGCAAAGCTCGCCACGAATTCTCCGCGGACCAAACGAGGCAGAAATTCGCCCCGCAACGCGGGGGGAGCCTGATTTAGCGTGTTGCCGACGAGAATCGCCTGAGCATCGTACATGGAGGAAGCGATGCCGGGCGCGTAGTAGGCGAGTTCCTCCAACACCGAAAGGGTCGCCAGCGTCGGGTAGCGAAGGGCGCGGCCGCCAACATCTTCGGGAAAGGGAATCGCAAATAATCCGGCCGAGGCCATGCGGTCAAAGACATCGTGTCGGAACCCGTCGCGTCGCTCGGGCTCGCAATTGAGCTCACGGGCGATGGGCCGCAGTACCGAATCGGCAAAGGCACGGACCTCGCGCCGGACCTCGAGCGTTTCATCGGGCAGGAGGAGGTCGGACGCGAGAGAGTCTGACCGACGAGGCACCACCCCATGCCGTTCCAGGTCACTTCTTGAGCTGTCAAGCATAAGTTATCGCTCCCCTGTCACTGCGTGGACATCGAATTCGTCTTTGATCTAGAGGGCCAGAATTTGTGCCATCACCGCAGCCAGGGACTTGCCCGGGTCCGATGGCAACTCAGCCGCCCGCCAAGCGACATGCAGATCGGGCCGTACCAGCACCGCGCCCGCTTCCTGTACGCCCGAAAGGGGACGCCAGACGTCGTACAGATCCTCGAAATCCAGATACGGTCCGATGGAGACCACACGTAGGGCCACGCTGAAGCGCTTGGCAGTCGCGTGCGCCGCCTCGCGCCACGCCTCGCCCCCGTGTCCGGTGAATAGCGTGAACTGACGCTTGCCCGCGACGTCAAGTGTGGAGACTCGCGAACTTGGGCGTCGATGCCCGAGCCAGGCGTGCGGAAGGAACGAACCGGGCAGCGTGCTCGGTTGGTAGTAGAGTTCGGGATCTCGATCGAAGGCGCGATCCCCAGCGTCGCCCTCCGCGACGATCGCCGTGGAGCGGTAACACGCGTTCATCTCCACGCCATGCGCGTGGTACTCATACTTCATGAGATCAATGGTCTCTCGAAGTGCGGCGCGCCCTTCCGGCGTATCGAATGTTGCAACATGCTCTCGGCTGGCGCTGCGCATACCGGCGCCCAAAAGGTCCCAAAGGCGAAGATTGGTACCCATGCTCTTATTGGCCCGAGCAACGATCTGGCGTCCCACGGGCTGGCGTTCGTCGTGGTAAGTCTCGAGCAGAGCGTGTCGCGCCTTGCCTTGAATGACGCAAGCCAGCTTCCACGCAAGGTTGAAGGCATCCTGAATGCAGGTATTGGACCCCAGGCCGTTAGTCGGGGGATGGCGATGCACTGCATCACCCACGCAGAAAACACGCCCCCGAGAGTATCGCTCGGCGACGATGTCGTTGATCGACCAGGAGGATTGAGACAGGATTCTGATCGGAATATTGGAATTGCCGATGACTTCGTGGATACGCGTCTCGATATCGGCGGCGCTTGGCGTCGCGACGCCGACTGAGTCGGGCACCATCAGTGCGATCAGCCATTGGTCCCAGGGCCTCACCATGCGCACGACGCCCACGGGCGCCCACACCGAGGAGCCGGGCTGGACGGTCGCATAAAGGGAGGCGGGCCGATGCCTCACATGGTCGCCGAGGTCAATTTCGCAAAGCACATTGATGGCATGGCCCAGTCCATGCTGGCCAATCAGGGGAATTCCGAGCTGCTCGACCACCCTGCTTCGAGCACCGTCCGCTCCCACCAGATAGCGAGATTTGACCTTGTAGCGCTCCCCTGTGAGGCGATCTTTGACAGTCGAAGTGACTCCCTCCTCGAACTGTTCGAAAGACTCGAGCTCTGTGCTGAAGCGCACGTGTGCGCCGCTGCGCGCCGCCTCGGCGAGCAGCAGCGGCTCGAGGCGCGTTTGGGGCAGATCGCACATCACGCAGGGGCTGCCCGACTCATAGTCGCTCTTGCGCCGCGGATCGTTGCCCCATGAATAGGTGCGGGCGAGTTCCTCGCCCGTCATGCTGCGAAGCCAAAAGGAATGTTCGATCTTATGAGGAGGGCTGGCATATGCCATGCACTCCTGTTCGAGACCCGCGTCGCGCAGGCACTCCATGGTTCGTTGATTCGTGATGTGCGCCCGGGGCGATTCTGCCGTGCTCGGGTGCTTTGAAATCACCATGGTCGTGACTCGGTGTTTGCTCAGGAACACCCCGGCGGCGCCCCCCGCGGGGCCCGCGCCCACCACCAAGACGTCCGTTTCAAGTGTTTTCATTCGTTATCCGGCCCATAGCCGTCCTTCCTGTCCGCCCGAGCAGCCCCGTATGACGTATGTTATCCTGTACGATCGTAAAGGTAAAGCAGGCACGAGCGAGTCGTGCATCCAGACACGTGCCTGCTGCCGGAGATAACGAAGTCGATCAGTCGTTATTGGCGCCGAGGCGAATCCATTCAACGATCGCTTGCAGATCGTTGGCCTCGAGGGAGCTTCCCAAAGGCATCTGGGCGCCGCTGCCGTGCACCGCGAGGTGAGAGCCGCGTAGTTTGTGAACCAAATAACTGCTTTCCGGGACTCCGGGCTTTACCAACTCGAGGTTGGACTCCCTGCTCTTCTGGGAGACAAGATTGCGGTAGGCAAGACCCGCCTCGAGCACGAGGCCCTGCTGCGCACTGCCGGTTTGATGGCAGGCTACGCAATTGGCATCGAGAATCGGCTGAATGCGCTCGGCAAAGCCTGTGGGGTGGGCTTGCTCCGATCCGGGTGCAGAATGACCGGCATCGAAGGCGAGTGCGGCTGCAACGACGATGGATCGTGTGTAACGGCGCATAAAATGGCTCGTAAAGGGTGCGTTGGCTGGTCGGAATCGTATGCGCCGACCCGTCGTAGTTCAATCTGGGTCGGCCCTTGTTGACAGTTTATCCTTTACGCGCGTACAGTTCTATGATACTCGGAAGAATATCCGGAAAAAATCCGGCGCTGTCACAATCGCAATGGGTCCGGCTTCGTGTCGGGCCGGGGAGTGGAGATGAGAAACTCAGGCGACGTACCCCGGTCTCGTCGGAGATTTCTGGTCGGCTCGGCTGCATTGATGGGCGTGGCCGGGTTCGCGCGTGAGGCCCCGTCGGCCACGCGATCGCGGGCCTGGTCAAAGAGCGCAGATGTCGCGGTGGTCGGAAGCGGCGCCGCCGGGCTCGCGGCGGCGTTGTCGGCGGCGTCGCGAGGCAATCAGGTCATCGTCATCGAAAAGGCGCCGGCGATCGGTGGCACGACCGCTAAGTCCGATGGCGCCTACTGGATACCGAACAACCACATCATGAGACAGGCAGGGATCGCGGACCCCAAAGACGATGCGATTCGCTACATGGTGCGCGTGTCCTATCCTGCGCTCTATCGGGACGATGACCCTCGGTGGGGTGTCGGCGAGCGCGAATACGAGCTGATCGAGGCGTACTACGATAACGCCGCCGGCGCCATCGAGGCGCTCGAGTCCATGGACGCCCTGCGATCGACGACGGTCGCATTGCCGGACTACCTCGATCACGTGCCGACCAATAAGCCCATGCGCCAGAGAATTCTTCTCCCGAAAAGGGCGGACGGAAATTACGGCAACGGCCGGGAATTGGTACGACAGCTTCGCTTGAAATTGGAAGCGCATCGAATCGAAGTGCTGACAAAGCATGCGGCATCCCGAGTCGAGCGCAATGCGCGCGGAGAGGTCATCGGACTTACCGTCAAGTCGGCGGACGGCGAGTCGCTGATACAGGCGAAGAAGGCCGTCGTTTTCGCCTCGGGCGGTTTTACGCACGATCCGGACATGGTGCTCAATTTTCAGCCGGGGCCAAACTGGGGCGGCTGTGCCGTGCCGACCAACCAGGGCGATTTCGTACGCCTCGGGATCGAGACGGGCGCAATGTTGGGCAACATGGTCGGTGCCTGGCGCGCAGAGTTGGTGCTCGAAAGCGCCTTGGAATCCCCGAGCGTGGCGCGCGATGTGTGGCAGCCCCCCGGCGACAGCATGATTCTAGTCAATAAGTACGGCCAACGCGTCGTCAACGAAAAGAGAAACTACAACGAGCGGACGCGGGTTCATTTTGAATACGACCCGGTCGAGTCGGAGTTTCCCAACATGCTGCTGTTCATGATCTACGATCAACGGACCGCGGAACTTTTCGCGGGCAACTTCCCGCTGCCGGAACCAGGCGACCGACAAAGCTATGTGATCGGCGCCCGCGGTATTTCATCGTTGAGAAGCGCCATCCAAGATCGACTGAATTCCCATGCAAAACGGATCGGCAAAATCACCCTGTCTCCCGATTTCGCCGGCGCCTTGACGAGGCAGGTCGATCGATTCAATCAAGACGCGGCGCGCGGCGTGGACTTGCAGTTCATGCGCGGTAAGTACCCTTACGACACCGAGTGGCACTCGATCATCAACTCCAAGGAACGTACCGATACCACATGGCCGGCCAATCGCACGTCGAACCCGACGGTCCACGCGATCGACAAGGATGGTCCCTTGTACGCGATCATTCTCGCCGCGGGGACCTTGGACACCAACGGCGGTCCTGTCATCAACGCCAAGGCGCAAGTCTTGGATACGCACGGGCGCCCCATTCCCGGCCTCTATGGCGCAGGTAACTGCATCGCGTCTCCTGCCGCGCAAGGCTACTGGGGAGCGGGCGGCACGATCGGCCCTGCACTCACCTTTGGATACTTGGCTGGGCTCGGCGCCTCGGGTGAGCCGGCGAAAGAAGACACTTGATCGTAACGGAGTGGTGGCGTTCGATGGATGAGATGGATCGGCCCAGGCAGACGCTCGCTCTCAAGGGTGCCGACAACGTCAGGTTCTAGCCGCGGACTCGCCGAGACGTGCTGGACGGCAGGACCGCAATGTGCACAATGTCCGTCCTTTGGTCAGGACGAACAAACGCATGGCCGCAAAAACGCAGAACCGGCAATCTGTACCCAAAGGCGAGGCAGGCGCGCCTAAGAGAAAACGGCGCAAGCAACAACGCGCCATTGATACGCAGGCCGCCATCCTCAAAGCGGCCTTGAGTGAATTTGCCCTGAAGGGATTTGAAGCGGCGAGCATACGAGACATCGGCGAGCGAGTGGGTTTAGGGCACCCGCTGATTACCTACCACTACCCGACAAAGGACGTGTTGTGGCGCGCGGTCGCGGACTACGTGTTCACCGAAATTCAAAGGATCTTTGACGAAAAAGCGCCGGTCGATGCGACGCTATCGCCCATCGATCGGCTGCGGGAGGAATATCGCGGGTTCTTGCAATTTACGATCGAGTGGCAGGACTTCCATCAATTCATGCTGCGTGAAAGTCTGGGCGGCAGCCCGCGACTACCCTGGCTCACCAAGAAGTACTTACGGCCGATCCTGATCAACCGGCTTTTGCCGCACATCCGAGCGGCCCAAGAAGCCGGCGATTTGCCCAAGACTAATCCGTTTTTGATTCATTACATGATGATCGGCGTGATGTCCGTGCTCTCCTCGCTGGGACCCGAGATGAAGTTGGTGTCGAAACTCTCCCCCACCAGCCCCAAAGTCATCGACGCCTATTGGGCGCTGGTCAAAGAGACCTTGCTGCGCTGAGTACCCGCGATTGCGTGCCGGCTCGAGCTTTTCGATTTGCCCGTCGCGAATTCCATTCGCGCCGATGCGCGTGTCGCGGGCGCGACGCTTCAGGTGGGGGCACGGTTGTCCTACGCGCTGCCCCTCGACCACCACGCCTACCTGGTTCCGGCTGATGGTCTTGTCAACGTCAATACCTATCCGATTGTTCTATAAAGACTTTCTCGCTACATTTTGCGCCACAATGACGCGCGCGCCATGTCAGGCCCAATGCCGGGGCAACGTGCAGGAGCGCTCGCGACTAAGCCGCCTGGTTCCGATTAACTCGGCCCGTCTCCCGGAGCATCGATCCCACCACCAGTGCCGCAATCAGAACACCGATCCAGAAAAGACCGGCGTGCCTGAAATGCGAGGCCGCGTCGACGGTTTGTGCACCCAGTGTTTTGCCGAAGCGCCCGGCAAAAATTGGCCCGATCGCCGCGGTGACGCCGAACGTCAAGAAATTGATCGCACCGGTTGCACTCCCTTTGACCTCGTCGGGATTCACCTCTTTGATGATGGTGTACGGGATCATGGCGGCGCCGGAAGCCACACCGAGGATCAACAGCGTGAGCCAAGTCGGAAGGAGTGTCGGAGAGTAAATCAGTTGCACGAACCCGATCAGCATGATCGCTGCACCGCCTAGATAGACGGGCTTGCGCCGACCGAGCCGGTCTGCAAGCCAGCCGAGAAGCGGACAGCCGAACACCCATCCGAGCGGCACCATCGAAATGACAAATACGGCATCTGAAAAGGAAAACAATTTATCGGTCTGGAAAAAGCGCACGCCCCAGACCATGTCCCCAACCGTGGTCGGGACAAACAGCAACCCGGCGGCAAGGCCGCAAAGGTAGGACTGCGGATTCGAGAAGACGATTTTGTAGGTGGCCAGGATTCCACCACTCGCCTTTCCCTGCGGTATGCGGGGTGTTTCCTTTGGCGTGATCCACCTCAAACCTGCCGACACTAGGAGCACGACGACCCCCGTGCGGCCCCAGTATTGTGAGATTGACAGCCCGTCGGCGACCCAGCGGCCGACCACGAGCTGACCGGCCGTGCCGCCGAGCATGCCCACGCACTGCGTAACGCCGATGGCGGTTGCCAGACGCCGCGCCGGCAAGCCGTGGGACGCCAGATACACCGACCCCGTGAACGCAAAGGCGGAGCCCGCACCTTGCAGCAACCGTCCGAGGTATCCAGCCCCTTCTTGTGGGGCCATAAATAAGAGACACCCAAACCCCAGGATTGCCATCCCCGAGGAGACCACGTATTTAGCCCCCAACCGGTCGAGCAAGACCCCCGCGACGAGACTCGCGGACGAGTAGGTGTAGTAGTACATCCCGAGGATGTCGCTGACACCGAGCGTCGAGACACCGAAGGTCTTGGCCAATTGCGGAATCATCACCGCCGGGGAGGAACGCACGGCGTATTCGAGAAAATAGAATGCCAGAGAGAACATCCAGGCGACGATGAAAGCGTGCGCGGTGTCACTTTGGGATCGCGGCAGATCAGTGGTTGCGTTCAAGCAGGAGCGTCCTTAGTTGATGTCGGCGAGAGCCGCAATTCGAGGTTTCGGATCAGCGGACGAGGGCCGTCTTCGCCACACTCACGATCTCGTTCGCTTGGCCATTGAGCACCGCCTTGAGCATCCATAAACTGAAGCCCTTCGCTTGCTCGAGCTTGATCTCCGGTGGCATGACGAGCTCTTGCCGATCAGTCAACACGTCGATGACGGCAGGACCTTTATGTGCAAAGGCTGCTGCGATCGCTGATTTCAGTTGGCGGGGGTCCTCCACGCGCACGCCATAAATACCCATCGATTCGGCCATGCTTGCAAAATCCGGATTGTCGAGCCGCGTGCCCGTTGGCAGAAATCCGCCCGCCTTCATCTCGATGTCGACGAAGCCCAGGAGTCCGTTATTGAAGATGACAATTTTGATCGGCAATTTCGACTGGCGCACGGTCAACAAATCGCCCATGAGCATCCCGAAGCCGCCATCACCCGACATCGAAATGACCTGCCGGCCAGGCATGGCGAACTGCGCGCCGATGGCTTGCGGCATCGCATTGGCCATCGATCCGTGCAGGAATGAGCCCAGCAGCCGGCGCTTGCCGTTCATCTTGAGATACCGTGCAGCCCACACCGTCGGCTCGCCTACGTCGCACGTGAAAATCGCATCCTCGCTGGCGAGATCGCTCACCACCTTCGCGACCAGCTGCGGGTGAATGGGTGTGTGTTTCGAATGTTCGTTCGCGAGATCGTCGAGACCCTTCCGCGCTTTGGCGTAGTGGCTGACTGCGGCACTTAGGTGCGAATCGTCGAACCTGGCCGACACTCGCTCCGTCAGCCGCGACAACACTTCCCGCACATCGCCAATCACGCCGAGATCAAGCCGGCAACGCCGCCCGAGATTCTCGCCGCGAATATCGATCTGCGCGATTCGGGCCTTCGTCGGATAGAATTGCCGATACGGGAAATCAGTGCCGAGCATGAGCAGGGTATCGCAGCCCTCCATGGCGTGGTATCCGGAGGAAAACCCGATGAGCCCCGTCATCCCCACATCGTAGGGATTGTCCCATTCGATGTGCTCCTTGCCGCGCAGCGCATGCACGATGGGCGCCTTGAGCTTGGCCGCGAGAGCTACCACGGCATCGTGGGCGCCTGCACAACCGGCGCCACAGAGGAGCGTCGTTCGTTCACCCCTTTCCAGAAAGTCGACCAGGTCCTCGATGTCCGCCTCGGCTGCGCACACGCGAGGCAATCGCGATACCGGCTTGGGAGTGGGTGCCACCGGTCCCGCATCCCTCAAGGCGATATCACCGGAAATGACGATGACCGCGACGCCCTGTTTCGCGACGGCCTCGCGAATCGCCGTTTCGACGATTCGCGGTACCTGAACGGGATCAGAGATCAGCTCGACGTAGTGGCTGCATTCCTTGAAGAGCGATTGCGGATGGGTTTCCTGAAAATAACTGGA
>Ga0137409_10000546_pt1 | contig 41624 bp, 42 predicted proteins | sample CZODoug1_16funga_FD_122059 | JGI IMG/M metagenome (GOLD analysis project Ga0137409, IMG submission 122059) | Vadose zone soil fungal communities from Angelo Coast Range Reserve, California, USA - CZODoug1_16fungal (Hybrid Assembly) | ecosystem: Environmental > Terrestrial > Soil > Vadose zone...
GAATGTGAACACTTCATCGAATGCGTCAGGACCGGCGCGGATCCGCGCACGGATGGCATGCAGGGCCTCGCCGTGGTCTCGGTGCTAGAGGCCGCCACCGACTCGCTGCAGCACGGGGGCCGGAGGGTTCCTGTTGAGATGCCTGCACTGACGGAGGCGCCGCCGGCGCCGGTCGCGGTTGACATGCGTTCGCCGGTGCAGCTCGGGCTCGCCTCAGCTTCCTGACTAAAGGCCTCAACCCCCGGTCGGCCGTCGAGACAAGTCCCGACGGTCGTCCTTACTCAGCGGAAGCCCAAATCGGCCAGTCCTAAGCGGTTAATCCTCGGGCCACAATCCTGCACCCTCGGTCGTGCGCGGGGTTTGGATGGAGGCGGACCTAGAGTGCGTTGACGGCTTCGGCGACCACCGCCCTCTCGGCATCGGACACGCTCGGGTGCACAGGTATCGAAACCATGTCACTTGAAGCTGCCTCAGCATTGACACACGGTGGGTTCTCGTGGCGCTGGTACGCCGGCTGCAGGTTCACGGGAACCGGGTAGTACACACCGGTGCCGACCCCCGCTTGCTCCAGCCGGGCGCGCACCTCGTCGCGGGACAGGTCATCACCGGGCCGCACCCGAAGCGTGTACTGGTGGTACACGTGGTGGTTTCCGAAGGCGACACGAGGCCGGCCGAAGCGGCTCGAGGTGATGTGCGTGTCGTAGTAGCACGCGTTGCTTCGCCGGCGTTCCGTGATCTGCTCCAGGCGGCCGAGCTGGACCAGGCCGATCGCGGCCTGGATCTCGGTCATGCGGTAGTTGTATCCAATCGCCTCATGAACGTATGGCTTGTCCGAGTAGGCCTGGTGCCGGAGGCTGGCGATGGTCTTGGCGATCGCGGGATCGTTGCTGATCACCATGCCGCCCTCGCCGGTCGTGATGTTCTTGGTCGCGTAGAGCGAGTAGACGGCGGTTCCGTAGGCCCCGAGCGGCCGGCCGCAGATCGTGGCGCCCACCGCCTGGCACGCATCCTGGATCAGCGCCAGGCCATGGCGCTCCGCCAGCGCCGTGAAGGCCTGCATGTCGCTGGGGTTGCCATGAAGGTGGACTGGCATGATGACCTTGGTGCGCGGCCCGATCAGCTGGGCGGCGGCATCAGGGTCGAGGTTGAGTGAGTCGTCTACATCGGCCAGCACCGGTCGTGCGCCGGTCTGGGCGATGGCGTTCGCCGTCGCTATGAAGGTGAGCGGGCTCGTGATCACCTCGTCCCCTGGACCGACCCCGTGGGCCACGAGCGCCAGGTACAACGCGGTCGTCCCGTTCGAGGTGGCGACCGCAAACTTCGCGCCCATGGTCTCGGCGAACGCTTCCTCGAACGCTCGGACGCGAGCGCCTTGAGCCAGCGCGCCCGACCGCATCACTTCGAGGACCGCGACCTCTTCTTCAAGCCCGAGCTGCGGACGAGCGATCGGAATCATGAGCCGACTCCAGCGGGTTCGAGGGCCGCGATCCGGTGGGTACGTGAACACGTGGTGCACGTTCCGACGTCCCCAAGGCGCCCACCGCACTCGCACACATAACCGATGAGGCGAGCCGGGTTGCCGAAGACGAGTGCGTGTGCGGGCACGTCCCGCGTGACGACAGATCCCGCCCCGACGAGGGCGAAGCGACCGACCGTTACCCCTGGGAGGACGGTGCATCCTCCGCCGATGGAGGCGCCTTCTTCGACAGTCACGCCACTGACCGTCCAATCGTCGAGTCCTTTCAGCGCACCCTCCGGCGTGATGGCGCGGGGCACCTTGTCGTTGAGCAGGCAGGTGTGTGGACCGACGAAAGCGCCGCTCGCGATGCGCGCACCCCTGAAGACCGAGACTCGGTTCTCGAGCTTCACCCGGTCTCCGATGGTGACGTCAACGTCGATGTAGACGCCCTTACCGAGCAGGCACTGCGATCCGATGCGAGCGCCATCCCTGACCTGGGCTTCGTTCCAGATCTGGGTGGCGTCGCCCAGATATGCGGTCGCCGACACCTCCGCGGTCCGATGAATTCTTGGCGGGTTAGACATCCTCGAAGGCTAGCAACGAGCACCGAAATGGATCAATGGTTTGATGCCTCCATTCGCGGTAGTGGTTGGGCGTTTGTCCCGCGGATGTTGAGCGCGCAGGGCTGCCCAGAAGATAAGGACCGCGATCCGGCGCCGGCGAGACGAATGGTGCGCGCGCTTCCAGGTGGAATCGTGATGGTCAGGGCACCCGCGACGAGCGTGTGGGGGCCATCCGCCACCAGCTCGAAACCTGTCGGGCTGTTGGCCCTCACGATGCGGTATGTGCGCGCCTTCGCTTCAGGATTGTGCAGACAGATCTCGTTCGACAGCATCAGGACCTGCCATCCGAGCGATGGGTCGTGTCGCTGCATGTAGCTGTGTCGTGCAATGTCTTCGAGGCCAGCCCACCGGACGCCGTCGCCGCCGATGCTGTGGAGTTTCTGCGCGCGCTCAACGAATGGGGCCAGGTCGGGCCCCAGCGCCCTGGCGTGCCCGAACGTGATCGCGGGTCGGCCGAGGAACAAATCGAGGCGAAACATCTGGTCCGGGAGGCCACGGCGCCAGATCAGCGGGAATCCCTCCCACGCTAAGTCTGCAGGCCGCATGCCGAGGTCGTAGTCGTCCGGTGTCGGCATCCCCAGCGGGTATCGATCGTCGTAATTGCACGTGGCGAGAAAGCCCAATGACTGCAGGGCAGGGAAGATTTCCGGGGGTCCCACCCCGTGCGGAAATACCATCACGCGGTCCAGCGCGAGACCTGTGCGGGCCGCGAATCGTTCCCCCCGGGACACCGCGCGGTGGAGTGCTGCTCTCTGGGAGCTCAGCGATCGCGCTCGGTGACGAGAATCCTTCGCGCTGGAAAGATAGAACTCGTACCCGTTGTGATCGCTGCCGTGATAGCAGGCCGACAGCCAGGTCGCATTGCGGAGGATGAGGTCGACGACCTCCGGTTCGGCGACGTCAAGCTCCCTTGGAATGGTCGCCACCGTTAGGTGAAAGTCGTGCTCACGGGCCAGGGCTAGAACGCGCCTGTAGTCAAGCCCCAGCGATCCGTTGCGCAGCGCAGGATCATCGACGATGAAATTCGCGTAGGATGCGGGGGGCCGCCACGTCGCCTCGCCGTAGACCTCGCGCACCAACATCATCGCAGGAAGCACCACCAGGGCTTGCAGCGGCGACATCGCGTCAGCCAGGCGTCCGATCTGTTGTGTGCCTGCGCTCAGCACGACCCTGCCCTGCCCCAGCGAGAGTGCCGAAACCACCGCCATGGGGCGATCGCCGTTGCGAATCGAAACCAGCGTCTCGGCCGCATCGCTGTGCGCGAGGGCTGATTCGCATCGCCTCGCCACGATGCCAACTCCGGCAAGCTCCTTCGCAAACGTCACGTCTCGCGCGGAAAAAACAACCTCGCGCTCTGCTGGATCCAGCCGCTGTGCCTCCGGCAGCGCGATTCCGAGCCCATCGGAGATCGCGGCGAGGCAGCGGTTCGATTCCGAAGTAAGCCCGTTGAGCAGTAGGGTGCCTCCGCGCGATACATAGGTGCGAAGCAGCTGGGGCCAAGGGACCGGGACGGCCTCCAACCCTTCGATCGACAGGCCCAGGAGCGGCCACTGCTCACGCACAGCGCAATCGATGACGGGAGCGGCATGTTGCGGAACAGCCCGGTACACGTCGAGCCCGTAGAAATTGCCCACCTCTTCCAGCACCGCCCCAGAGTCCGAGCCTCCAGAGGCTGCGATCACGCCGATGCAGCTCGACCTTGGCAGCCGCAGCGAGCGTGTCCTAGAGGCGGCCACGTCCGGATCGACAACTGATACAGCCACTGCCGGCCGTGGTCTCAACTCGAAGCCGCGCTGCTCACCCCATAGCAGTCCACGTAAACGATCTTCGCCGGCCCAAAGCCAACGCCACGCGACGGCCGCCGCCAGCCGAGCATTTTGCATCATGGGTCTCGTACGCCGGCCACCTGCTCGGCAACAGCGGCCCACGAGTAGGACTCCGAAAGCCGCCTCGTGCTTTGCGGCTCGCGGAGGAGGCGGGCCACCGCGTCGACGAGCTCCGCCGGGCTATCCACCAACAGCACGCCGTCAGCGTTGCCGAACCGCTCGGGAAGCGCCCCGACGCGCATCGCGGCGATAGGCAGGTCACTTGCCATCGCCTCGAGGATCGAAAGTGGCATGGCGATCGCGTAATCGGTGGACGCGGTCGGGAAGATGTAGCAGTCGGCCAGCCGGTAGATCTCGGCAATGTCGGGCAGGAAACCCTGGATGAGCCTGACGCCGCCTGCGCGCAGCTGCTGCTCGATGCGGTCCGAAGCCCTCTCTCTCTGTCCGCTGGTGACGACCACTGCGGTGATGCCTGCTCGCTCCGCCAGTGGGAGCACAGCTTCCAGGTTGCGACCCTCGGTCAGATGACCGACGTGGAGCACGACGCTGGTTTCGACTGGGATCCCCCACTTCTCCCGGAGGGCTGTCTTCTCGCCGGGCTGGGCCGGACGAAAACGGTCTAGGTCGACCCCCGTCACCATGCGATCGACCTTCGCCCCAAGGCCACGAGTTTTGTGAAGCTCATCGGTGGTGCTGACCAGGAGCAGGTCCGGCCACAGGAACCGTGAGGCAAGTTTGCTAGGCCACCGCATCCGCCTGGGCTGGAGAGCGACCATCACAAGACGTGCTCCCCGGGCGGTCGATTTGAGCACGCGCGATCGCACCAACGCGCTCAACGTGATCGAGCTTCGCGACAAGTAAACAACAGTCGAAGGTCGGGCCTCCCTGAGCTTGGACCGGAGCGTTCGATTCATGACCGCGCGCATCCTTCGGACCCCGGCCTGGAGGCGAGACTCGGGCCGGCAATCGGACTCGCGTTCGGATTGGGGAGTCACATGCGTGACGACAGTTCCGTGGCGCGTCATTGCGCGCCCAAGCTCTGCTACGACCTTCGCGTAGCCTTCGTCAGCCAATTCTCCGACCTCTTCGGCCACGAGAAACAAGGCTGGCCGGGTAGTCATGCATCGAACGCTAGCTACGCCTCCCAGACCGTTCAATGGGCCGATGCCGGGACATCCGGGACCATCGCCCAAGGCGAACTGGGACAGTGCAGCGGGTTCTCCCAGCCAGCCGATACCTCGACTCGGGCGGTTCCGGTCAAATGAGCCGGGATGACAACTGACGAGGCCTTTGACCGGCTGCTCGAGCTGGCCGGCTCAGACCTGCTGTTCAGCTGCGGCAGCAAGCCACGGATTCGTAAGGACGGCAACCTCGAACCCATGGACGCCGACTCCAAGGTTCTAATCCCGGCTGACACCCAGCGCATGGCCCGCGAGATCCTGGACGCGAAGCAGCTCAAGGAGCTGGAGAAGCGCAAGCACGTCGACTTCTCGTTCACCTGGCGTGACCGCGCCCGGATCCGTGGCAACGCATACCACCAGCGGAACTCGATCGCCATCGCGTTCAGGCTCCTGCCGCTCGCGATTCCGAGCTTCGATATGCTCGGCATCCCTGAATCCGTCAACCGGCTGCTCGAGAGGCAGCACGGCCTGATCCTGGTCACAGGTCCGACCGGCTCGGGTAAGTCGACGACGCAGGCGGCGATGATCGATCACCTCAATTCCACCCGGCCCTACCACGTCATCACCATCGAGGACCCCATCGAGTACATCCACAAGCATCGGATGGCGGTTGTGGACCAGCGCCAGGTCGGCGACGATACGCCGTCGTTCGCCGAGGGGCTGCGCGCCGCCTTTCGCGAGGACCCCGACGTTGTCCTGATCGGTGAGATGCGCGACCTCGAGACCATCACCGCGGCAGTATCGATCGCTGAGTCCGGGCACCTGGTGCTCGCGACGCTCCACACGAACGATGCTCCGCAGGCCCTCGATCGAATCATCGACAGCTATCTTGGTGCGCAGCAGCAGCAGGTTCGGATCCAGGTCGCCAGCTCGCTGGCCGGGGTCATCTACCAGCAGCTGGTGCCGGCGATCGGCGGCGGGCGCGTCGCCGCCTTCGAAGTCCTGATCGCCAACACTGCGGTGCGGTCGATGATCAAAGAAGGCAGGACTGATCAGATCAGAACCGTGCTCCAGACGAGCCTCCGCGAAGGCTCTCAGACGCTCGAGCGTTCCCTCAATCAGCTGCTGCGGGCGGGTCTCATCAGCGAGCGCCATGCGCTCAACCACTCCCTCAACCCGAGCGAGATCCGCCTGTAGCGTCGCGGGGTCGGACAACGGCCAGGCTCACAGCAGCAGTCCCCACCAGCGCCACCGCGACGCCACCGACCGCCGCCCCTCTCGGCAGCCCGAGCGTGGCCAGCGGGGCGAGCATGGCTGCGCCGCATAGTGCCTCAATGACTGGCGACCAGGCGCCGATTGGCGCCGCACAGCCGGCGCAACGCCCTCCCCTGATCACATAACCGGCAACCGGGATGAGGTCGACCAGGTTGAGCACACGCCCGCACGTTCGGCAGTGGGAACGAGGGCGGACGAGTGACTCGCGGCGAGGCAGCCGGTCGGCCGCCAGGTTGATGAAGCTTCCCAGGAGCAGGGCGACCAGCACGAGGTAAGCCGCGATGATGACGACGATCGCGGCGTCAGGTGAGTTCATCTCTGTCGCCCCCCGGCGGAATGGAAAAGGGCGCCGCTGTGGCGGCGCCCCTCCTCCCCTTGTAACGCTATCCGCCGGAGACCGTACAGCCGGCCGGGACGGCCGGACCGCCTCCCGCCTGTGCGACGCCTGTGATCCTGCCGGTCGCGTTCCAGACGTAGGCCCAGTGCGTCGGGGTGTTGCGGACATACGTCGGGCTGGTAGCACTCGGATTCGGGTTGTAGAGAAGGATCGGACTCTGCATGTCGCTTGTGCCTGCGATACCCGTCGCCGCGATAGTGTCGAGGTTGTTGTTGGCCATGTACGCGTCGAGCCCTGCCTGAACCGTCTTGTACTCCTGCGAACACGCTTTGGCCTGCGCGTTGGTGGTCAGGCCCACCAGGCTCAGAGTGACGATCGCGGCCAGGACGCCCAGGATGGTGACCACGACAAGGAGCTCGATTAGGGTGAAACCTGACTGCCCCTTCTTTCCAGTCAGATTCCTTCTGAAGTACCCGTAGAGACCCCGCATATACAACTCCTTATCGCAACTCAACGCACACAGCGGCGGTGCCGGCGCGTCTCTTCCTCTTTTTCTGCCGCGTGTCCCAACTCTATGGACCGGCTGGGCAAACCTGAATAGATGGATTGGCCCAAGCCATGGGCGTGTGTCCGGGGTGCGACTGGGCGACCCGAATGCGGGCCTAGCTCAGTCCAGCGTGCAGCAGCTCAAAGGCGATCATCAGCAGACTGCCGCCAAGAAATGGCAACGTGCAGCCGCGGCGCGCCCTCGCCCGATCCCCACTCTCGTCTGTCTCGGAAAGGAGGTTGATCTCGACCTGCTCCCTTCGGCGCTCCTGGCGCGGACCCTTCCTCCGCCTGGTCACACGCTCCTCCTCATCACCAGGCCCAGGCAGGTCAGGTAGGGCCCGTAGCGCACCTCGGGATCGACCCGGGGCGGTTGGGGCAGCGGCTGAACCGGGTGACCGGTCAGCTGCTCGAGCCGTCCGGTCAGCAGGGAAGGCAGCGTCTGGTCCGAGCGCACCAGGATCGGCGAATCCGGGCCGAAACCCGAGCCGCCCGAGCGCTGGTGCAAGCCCAGGACCGGCTTCAGGCCGTTCGCGAGCGCGAGCGCGAGGTCTCCGCCGGACTCGAGCCGGAAGGTGTGCCAGACCCGTGGCAGGCGTTCATCGATGAGCACAGCCTCACACGGCGCCGCGCTCATGTCGAGGAGGATGCAGGAATCCACGATGAGGGCTCTCGCAGCGCAGAGGGACTTGAGGTCTACCACCGTGGGGTCCAGGCCGGCATACCTGACGGCCGAGGTGATCGCTTGGACCTGAGCGCGGTCCCAGACGACGGCGAAGACAGTGCGCTCCTCCCTGCCCTCCATCACCTCGAAGTGGCGAACCACCATCCGGTCCGAGCCCAGGTTGAGCTGACCTCCGATGGCGGCGTCTATCTCCAGCCCGGTGGCTGCTTTCGGAAACGTGAGGATCCTGAAGCTGGCGATCGTGTCGCTTGCCGCGACAAGCGCTCGCGTCGTGGTGATCTCAGTACGTGCGATCAGGTACCGCAGAGCCTGGCCCAGCGCCGTCTCGTCCAGGACGCGTCCACCTTCCAGCGAGCCAGGCGGCGCGGCGGCCTCGCCGCATCGCATAGGTCCGCCCGGCAATCCTTCGAGAACGCGGAGCGTTCCCGACGATAGGTCCACGGCGAGGCGAGATGTGGCCACGGCTAAGGAGCGTAGTACGACCAGCCCTGCACATAGACTCCGGAACCGCCGACGACGGCGGGACTGCCGACCTCTACTCGCGCCCACAGGCGAGGGTTGGCGGCGCAGGTGGTCGAGCCGAGAGCGGAGCTGATGCAAGCACGCAGGTCGATGGTGCGCGTGCCTCCCAAACGCGCAAAGTAGCTGCCGGCGGTCGCTGAGCCGAAATACAGGCAGGGGCCTGAGGAGCACGCTCCGACAACCGGTGAGCTGGCGATCGCGCCTCCCGGACCAAACTTTGCCGCTTTGAACATTTGTGGCCCGCTCATCGGTATCTCAACGACGTAGACCGATCCATCGTTCGCTCCGAAGTACCAGTCGCCGTTGGCGTCGGCCATCGGCGTGGTGCTGATGGCCGGCCAGCCGTCGGGCTGGCCGTTATACGACCACTGGGCCGCGAGCGCGCTGCTGAGCACGTAGAGGAAGCCATTGGTCGTACCCACTCCGATCAGGTTCTGGCCTCCGGGGCAGTGGCACCAGTAAGGCGGATCCGAGATACCGCCAGGCAGCACGGCGGTCGCACCGATGGAGGGTGTGTATGACGGCCCGGATCTCACCGCTATCCGGACCATGGCCAGCTTGCCTGAAGCGGTGCCGACGACCAGGTTCAGGTTCGCGCCATTGGCGGGCACGTTCGAGCTGATCGCGTAGCCGATCGCGTTGGCGCCCACAGCACTGGTCAGGGACACCGGTAGGCCGACCTGGGACAGGCTGGTCGTCTTGCCGCCACAGTCCTGGCAGTCCTCCTCGATGTACCGCCAGTGTTGGAGAAAGGTGTTGTTGCTGTCGGTCACAAGGACGAATATCTCGTCCGAAACGCTCGTGTCCTTACCCTTGTTGTCGACCACTCCTGGAAAGACTAGAGGGGCTCCGACCGTGGTCCCACCAAGGGCGGCCGAGCGCAGCTGCTGGCAGGACCCGCCGGCCGAGGCGTCGTAAACATAAAGCCGGCCGGCCGGGCCCGAGCTGCCGAAAAACACGTAGTCGGGAAAGTTGGGCGATCCACTCGCGCTGACCTCGGCGGCCGGCGTCGCGGTCACGGCGGTCGATGCCGGCATGGTGCAGCGAAGCGATGGAGCGCCGCCCGCATCATTGAACAGCGCAACGCAGTTGCCGCCGCAGCCGGAACCTGCCATTGCCTCGGGGATTAGGATCACCACCGATCCGCCAGAGCCGGCCTTGGTCAGCAAGGAGGCGGTCGGCGACCCCCCGATCCCGACCGACCAGCTTGGAGTGACCTGGCCGAAGGTGTATGACCGCAGCGCGCCCAGCGCGTCACTGACGAGATAGCGGTTTCGCCCCGCAGTGGTGTCGTGGACGCCATCGACGGCGAACGCTCCGGGCGACAGGCCTCCGGCGAAATCGGGGACTATCTCGGCGCAGGTCTCTGTGACAGCCGCGGGGCTCCCGTTCAGGGTCAAGAACCACGGCCCGCGACTGTCTTGCGCGCAAATCGGAGGCACCGGACTCGTCTGGAGCTGGTGGATGCCGAGCTCCACGGCCGATGTCACCGTCGCCTGGTTCTGCATGCGGGTGACATGCGTCCTCGAAATGAGAAAGGAGGTCGTCTGCTCGGTCATGACCGCGCCGACCAGGATGGAGAGGAAGGCCACGATAATCAGCAGCGAGCTCAAGATGCTCCCGCGTTGGCGCCTCCTCCTGTCACCGAGCAGGGACCGGAGCTGTTTCACGGCGCGGTCACCCGGGGGTAGAACAGCAGGGTTTGAGACTCGGTATATGAGGTGTTGTAGAAGCCAACGGTCACGTTCATGCCGACCACGACCACCGGGTGCGCCCCGCTTTGGTCGACGTACCACGAATAGCCCGTAACGCTGCTCGCGACGACCCGGCTCGACGCGTTCACAAATCGCGTCACCGTCTGATCGCTGCGATCCCAGCTGTACCTGGCCGTGAACGGTGCCGCGACGCCGTCGGCCTGGTTGGGCATGCGGTCACCTGTGAGGACCATGTCCTGCGTTGTGCAGGGGCCGGCTTGGGTACCGCAGCCGGGAGGGTTCGGTGGCCGGCTCAGAGCGAAGTCGTCGTAAGCAGTCAGCTGGAAGTTGCGGATCTGGGCGCTGGCCTCGACCCGACTGGTGGCGATGTTGGCCCCAAGCGTCATCGTGAGCACGACCGAGGTGAGCGCGCCCATCACCATAAGGCCGATCGCGCTTGCGACGATGAGCTCGATCAGCGTGTAACCCGCCTGGCGCCGGCGCCGCTCGGCCACCTGAGCTCGCAAGGGCACCTTCATCTGTCCACCTTGTAGACGGAGACTGGCGTGCCCACCCCACCGAGCGACGGGTAGGCGTTGACCTGCACCACCCACTGCTGTACTCCACCCTGAACGTCGCTTTCGGTCACATCAGCGCGGAGACTCGTGCCGTTGGGGCAAGCGCCGCCAAAGCCGACCTGGGTCGGTGAGTCGGCATTGTCGACTGCAAAGCATTCCGAGTAGGGACCGGGTGACGTGACATATGCGGCTGCGGCGATCTTTTCCAGCTCGTACTCAACAGCCGCGTTCAGCGCCGTGTTTCGCTTGGCGAGACTGGCGTTCACGAGGCCTGTGCTGTACGCCCCGACCAGAATCACCACGGCGAGACCGATGATCATCACGCTCACTAGCAGCTCGATCAGTGTGGTGCCGGCTTGCGCGTGATGTCGCCGCTTCCGGCGGCGCGACATCATTGGACCGCTCTGAGCAGCCCGTACATGGGCAGGACGACCGATATGGCGACGAAGCCCACAGCTGCGCCAACCGCGATCACCAGGGCGGGCTCCATGAGGGCGATCATGTTGCGCACCTTGTAGTCCATCTCCTCGGCCAGGAAGTCGGCGATCTGCTCCAGGCTCTGGTCTAGCGTGCCCGTCTCCTCACCGACCCGGACCATCCTGATCACCATGGGCCCAAAAAGCCCGGTGGCGGCCAGCGGTTCGGAGAATCCATCCCCGGTGACCATTCGCTGGCGGACTGCATCGAGCCCGCGTCGGAAGCGAATGTTCCCGGCCGACGCGCTCGCAACGTCGAACGTCTGGCTGATGGGAATGCCGGCCCGCAGCATGGTGGCGAGGGTGCGGGTGAAGCGCTCAACGATGGCGAAGACAACGATCGTCCCGAGGACCGGGACCTTGATCAGCGCGTGGTCCCAGAAAACATGGCCTGGCTTACTTTGCAGGAAGAGGAACGAGCCGAGCACCAGGATCGCGGCCACGATGACGATCTCGAGGCGCCAGATCTCTACGAACGAACCCAGGGCGAGCAACACCTTTGTCGGCATAGGAAGCTCAGCGTGGAACTCCCGGAAGAGAGAGACAAAGTTCGGCAGGACCACGACGATGAGCACGCCGCAGACCACGATCGCCAGAGTCAGGATTACAGCCGGGTAGATCATCGCGCTGCGAAGCTTCTTGAGCGCGCTGTCCTGGCGCTGTAAGTACGCAGCGATCTGCAGCAGCACTTTTTCCAGGCTTCCGCTGTACTCGGCCGCGCGCACCATGTCGACATAGAGCTGGTTGAAGACGTTGGGATGATGCGAAATCGCGATCGAGAACGACTCGCCGTCGTCGAGGTCGTCGTTGATGTCGTCGAGAGCGGCCCTGAACGGACCCGAGCGGGTGCCGCTCCGCAGCAGGCGGATGGCCTCGGTGATCGGCACGCCGACCTTGAGAAAGGTCGAGAGCTGCCGGGAGAATAGGATCAAATCCGACGTGCTGACTCCGAAAAAGGTGGGCAGCTGCCGATAGAACCAGTTCCAACCGCCCTTCGCGGCGCGCAGAGACACCACCCGATATCCGCGGTGGACCAGCTCGCTGTGCACTACGGAGGCCGACTTGCCGTCGATCAAACGGTCTTCGAGGGCGCCCTTCGGGCTGTAGGCTCGGTAATGGAACTTGGAGATCGCTCAGCCTCCGCTTAGATGATGTAAACGCTGCGCAGGACTTCCGACACGGTGGTCACGCCGGCCGCCACCTTCTCCCAGGCATCCAACCGAAGCGGAACAACACCCGCACTCACGGCGGCCTCCATGATCTCCCGGTGACTCGCCCGCCCAATGACGAGCCGCTTCAGCTCGTCCGTCATGGTCAACACTTCGAAGACTCCGAGACGGTCGTAGTAGCCCGTGTGGTTGCACCTACCGCACCCCTGCCCGTGATAGAGGTGCTTGGGCGCGGTGCGGCCCAGGGAGGCAGCGAACTCGAACTCCTCGACCGTCGTCGGTTGCAGGGTCTTGCAGCCGTCACAGACCTTTCGAACCAGGCGTTGCGCCACTATCGCGATCACCGACGACGCGATCAAGAAGCCTTCGATCCCCATGTCGGTGAACCGGAGCAGCGCTCCGGCTGCGTCCGTGGCGTGCAGCGAGGACAGCACCAGGTGGCCGGTCAAGGCCGATTGGACGGCGATCTCGCCAGTCTCCCGGTCGCGAATCTCCCCGACCAGGATGATGTCCGGATCCTGGCGCAGGATGGCGCGAAGCCCGTTGGCAAAGGTGATGTCGGCCAGTTTGTTGATCTGGCTCTGGTTGATGTTGTCGAAGGTGTACTCAACCGGGTCCTCGATCGTCATGATGTTGCGAACCTGCTGGTCGAGCTCATGAATGGCGGCATAGAGAGTTGTGGTCTTGCCGCTGCCCGTCGGTCCCGAGACGATGATCATTCCGTACGGCGAGTGCAGCATCGCGTGGAACCTCTCATACGCTCCGCGCGAGAAGCCCAGCTGCTGCAGCGTGATCAGAGATCGGCCACGGTCGAGGAGTCGCAGCACCAGCTTTTCGCCCCAGATCGTCTCGATGGTGGCGACCCGCACGTCAAGATCGCGGCCGTCCACGGTGAGGCTGATCTGTCCGTCCTGGGCACGGCGTCGCTCGACGATGTTCATGTTGGCCATGATCTTGATTCGAGACGCGAGGGCCGCCCCGGTGGCCGTCGGGAGATGCGCGACGTCTTGCAGCACGCCATCTACGCGGAACCGGATGCGCAAGTAGTCCTTCTGAGGTTCGACATGGATGTCGGAAGCGCGGTCTCTGAGGCCCTGGGTGATCAACAGGTTGACGATCTCCACGGCTGGTGAGGTCGCGGTGATGTTCGACAGCTCGAAAACAATTGATCGGGTGATCCCGAACTGCGGCCTGCTCTCTTGTAGCGAGCGAGCGGCCTCGTGAATGCGCGGTCTCATGCTGTGGACCCGGCTGAGGTTCGCGAGTATGTCTGACCGCCCCGCGATGTACGGGGTGATCGCGAGCCCGGTGATGAGACGGAGGTCGTTGACGAGATGCAGGTTTTCGGGATCGGCCATGGCCACAGCCAGGCGACCGTCCTCGGTGCGGATGGGCAGGATCACATTCTTTCGTGCGAACTCCGCAGGCACCAGCTGAGCTGCGTCGGGGTCGACAGCCTCGCGGCGCAGGTCGACCACAGGGACCTCGAGATGCTCGCCGAGAACCACGGCCAGGCGATCCTCGTCAACCAGGCCGAGCTCCAGGAGCACCACCCCCAGCGGGCGGAAATTCTGCATCTGGAGCTCTAGGGCGCGTTTGAGCTGACCCTCATTGATCAGCCGCGAGGTGACCAGGCGCTCGCCTAGGCGCGGGGCACCCTCTCGGGCAGGCATGATCGCCTGGGCAGACTTCAAAGCCATTGGCCTGATGGTGCGCAGACGAGTTCGCTTTGAGAATGGGAATTGCCCGCCTTCCTGGGTCGTTTGTCCCGGTTGTGCGGAGGACATGCTTGGGCTATCAGTTGGCGGTGAGGCCCATCCTTGCCGCCATCAGCATCGCCTCGGTCCGGCTTCGAAGCTCGAGCTTCCTGTAAATGTTCGCCAGGTGGTTGCGGACAGTCTTGTGGCTGATGCCGCGGGCGGCGGCGATAACAGGTATTGATTTCGCCTCCCCGATCATCGTCAGGATGTCCAGCTCGGTCGGAGACAGATGGCTGGCCGGCCGGCGGGCGGAGGACCCGTTGTCGCTCAGGCGCGCCAGGACCAAACCCATAAGGTTCGAGCCGACCGCCCGATGTCCTGACAGGACTGTTTGCACTCCAACCAGGAACTCTTCCAGGGGTGCATCCTTGGTGAACAGCCCGGCCACGCTCGTGTGAAGAGCGGCGGCCAGGAGGCGCTCGTCCTCGGGCTCGCCAAGCAGGATCACCGGCACTCGCGGGGTGACCTCAGCTAGCCTCTCCGCCAGGTCAACCGCCCGGATCGGTTCTGCGCGGACCTCGCAGAACACCAGGTGCACCTCGCCCTGGAGCGCGATCTCCAGGCCGGCATCACTGTCATGAGCGACCTGGACACGCGCGTGAACAGGGGGAGCCGTCAACAGGCTGCCCAGGGCGGCCAGGAACAGCGGCTGACGGTCGATCAGCAGCAGGTTCGGGCCGCCCTCGGCCTCGACCTTGCTTGGGCCGCCCGCCAAGGAGCGGCCCGGAACAACTACCACTGTGTATGGGAATGTAGGTCCCCGGGCTCAGATGGTTAATGGGATCGTCGTACTAGTTCCCGTGATCGGTAGGCCCGGCGTCCCGGGACTTTCGCGTCAGATTTCGACCAGGCCCTTCCGAACTGCGTACAGAACTGCCTGCGCGCGGTCGTAAATGTCCAGTTTCTCGTACATGTTGCTGACATGGTTGCGCACGGTCTTTTCGCTGATCTTGAGCTTGTAGGCGATCTGCTTGTTGGCCATCCCGGTGGCGAGCATCTTGAGGATTTCCACCTCGCGCGCAGTGAGCCCGTCATAAAACTCCTTGGGGGTTGTCGCGCCGGTCAACATCTCCAGCACACGATTGGCGACAGCGCTGGCCATCACACGCTCCCCCGCAACGACCGCAAGGATGCTGGAGACGATGGCGCCGGCTTGCGAGTCTTTGAGCACGTATCCACTCGCGCCGGCCTTCAAAGACTGGATCACGTAGTTGTCGGCTTCGAACGTGGTCAGCATCAGGACCTTGACCTTAGGGTTGTCGCTGATGACCCGGCGAGTGGCTTCGATGCCGTCGAGGTTCGGCATCTTGATGTCCATCAAGACGACGTCAGGCTTGAGCGAAGCGGCGAGCTTGACCGCGTCGAGGCCGTCGACGGCTTCACCCACGACTGATACGCGGTCGTCGCCATCGAGAAGACGAGCGAGGCCAGACCTGAACAGAGTCTGGTCGTCGGCGATCAGCACTCTTGCGGTTCGCGTGGCCGTCGTTGTGGAGGCGGATGGTTGGGTTGCAGTGCTCAAATCAGTTGCTCCTTGGGAATGATGGCGCGAACAGTTGTCCCGCCTCCGGTAGTGGTTTCGACCTCGAGCCGTCCGCCCAGGATGACCGCGCGTTCCTGCATCCCGAGCACACCCATCCCGGGCGCCCGGTCGCCGGCTGCGGAATCCGAGCCCCGGCCGTCGTCCTTGACCGAAACAGCCAGTTGGGTTCCGAGCACGGGACCCAGGGCCACCTCGACCAGGCCCGCACCGCTGTGCATGCGGACGTTGGCCAGGGCTTCCTCGATGATCCGGTAAAGGTTGAGCGCCGCCTGCGATCGGAGGCGCAATGGCCAAGAGGGTGAGACTGAGAGGCTCACGTGAACGTGCGTCCTCTCCTCGAATCGAGCGAGCAGGTCGCGCACCGCGTCTGCAAATCCCTCTTCGATTCCTGTCTCGCCGCGCAGGTCATAGAGGACGTGCCGCAGGTTCGTCAGAACATCGCGAGTGGACTCTTGCAGCTCGCCGAGCTGCCGCAAGGCGCTCTGCCTGCCAGTCTGCTCGACCTTGAAATTCTCCAGCTCGATCAACATCGTGGTCAGGGTCTGCGCCACGCGATCGTGCAGCTCACGGGCAAGCATTCGCCGGATCTCGTCAGAGCTTTCGCTGACGACATCTGTCGTGTCGCCAACCACCAGCGGCGATGCCACCCTCTGTCCCTTCCCTGAATGAATGATTACGACTTGGAAACCGAGTGCGTCTGAAAACCCAAGGTAATTCGGCGCCCGGTCTAGGCCTTTCTCACAAAAAAGGCGCTGTAAGCACTAAAGCTTGCGGGAATTCCCAAGTCAATGGATAGAACTAACCATCTTTGCCCAAGCTATTTTTTGGAAGTAGGCAGGACCGCTGTCGAAACGCTCGAGATCAGCCCCGGGTTTCCTGGGCGGCGGCGGCGGCGGCCTGGGTGCGATTGCGCACTTTGAGCACCGTCAGCACTTCGTGAACATGCTTGTTCACGGTGGCGATCGAGATGCTCAGACGCGCCGCTATCTCGCGGTTGGTGCGACCCAGACGCACCTGCTCCAGGACCTGCCGCTGGCGTGGGCTCAGTCCGTTGATGCGTCCGTTTGCCTGTGACCCATGGCGTGACTGCTGCGCCCGGCTGCGCGCTCCGGTCGGGTTGGTCGCCGCCAGGCGCCTGATCGAGCTGACCATCTCCGAGACGGGCATGGCCTTGGACAGGAACATGTCAGCGCCCGCCCGCTTGCTCGCGGGAGGAACTCTCACGTCCAGGCTTGCGCTGATCACGGCGACTTTGACCTCCGGCCACTTTTCGGTCACCTCGCGAGTCGCGGCCACGCCGTCTTTGCCGGCTCCCATGTAGACGTCCATGAGAATCACGTCGACTGGAGTTTTCTTCATCACGGCGTCGAGGTTGACGGCGGAGCCCGTCTCCCACGTGATGTCGATGTCCGACTCGCGCTCGAGAGCCCGTTTCAGGCCCAGCCTGAAAACGGGATGATCATCGACGATCCCAACGCGAATCGCCGAACGGCGCTGACCTGCCCCTGCGATGTGCCCCAACCCTCCAGGCGCCCTGTGACGGCCCACCAACCGCCCACCCAGGACGCTTGGCATCATAAGGCAAGTTTGGAGAGTAATAAGTATTTCCTTGTATGGCGTTTTGCCCGAGGGCCCTGGGACATTCGTCTCATTGGACTCACGGGGTCCGGCGTGCGACGCTCCGCCTATTGGGCGGAGGCGATAACCGCCCGGCTGGAGGGTTGTGATGTCCACTCGTTCGGCTGGTCGGTTCTTTTATCGGGTGTTCCTGCCGATCGCCGTGACGGTCAACCTGGGACTTGGCGTCGCCGTGCTGAGCAACCTGAGACCTGAGGGCTGGCTGGGCTGGCTCGAGGTTTTGTCAGGCGGTTTTTGCTGTGTGGTTGCCGGATGGCTTGCGGCGTCAGCCTGGTCCAAGTCCTATTGGGGCAGCGCCATGGCGCGTCAGATAGCTGCGTGGCGCCAGATCGCCGACGCGATCTTCGCCTGGCTCGAGGACGCGCCGCTGCCGGCGGAGGCGCTGCAGCGGCTCAAGACCTCGCTGGATGAGGTGGGCGCTCACCCCAAGTCGCGCTCGATCTAGGCCCCGTTCCGGTCTTAGAGCCGGTGCTTGGGCAGGCCTCGCGGCCGGCCGCGATGGGCCATTTGCAAGGCGTGAGGCTCAGGGGGCGCCGCGATCCGGCTGAGCTCGTCGAGCGCCTGGCGCGCGCAGGCCACCACTTGTGCCGCTTCCGCCCTTATTCGGTCGGCCTGTCGATTGAACTGGACGTTGTCCAGGTCGTCCACGTGCGCGGCAAGGAGCTCGATCATCTTCCGCTGGCTCACGACCATCGAATCGAACCGTTCGACATCGTCTGTGAGCCTGGTCAGAATCCGGACGAGATCGTCGCCGCCTTCGATTTCCGTCATTGGTCCAGCTTCTAAACCTAAGCCAGGCTCGAGGCTGTCGACAATCCTCAATTTCGATGGTTGAGGCCCCTGGAAACTGATGGCTGGAGCCCTCACGCCTCTATCTGATATGCGGCGCCCGAACGGATATGAGCCAAATTCAGGGTGCTTTCACTCGACCTTCAGCCTTGGTTCAGACGGGCTAGCTGATCCAGTCGCCGGTAGCGACGTCGTTGCATCGCCCTTTCTTAAGGGAACGACGGGACGTTGAAGTAAGCGCGCGGGGAGCGCTTTCGACCTTGACCAGGCGCTCACCGCCGGTGCAATTTCCAGATAACGGTCCCCGTTGTCCGGATCGTGACGAGGACTGCACTCCCGGCACAAAGTAGCCGCAGGCGCAAGTCGCGTGGCCAGGCTCTGACCGAATTCGCGCTGGTCACACCGATCTTGCTGTTCATGCTCTTCGCGGTGCTGGAGGGCTCGCTGCTGCTCTTTGTCGTCGGTTCGGCGCGATTCGGAGCGGGCGAGGCGGCGCGCGAAGCCTCGGAAGCCGGCAACGCGGTCGACGCCGACCAGCGGATCGTCCTGCAGGTTCGGGAGTCGGCGATCGGAACCACCTCGCTGGCGCGAGTGACCAGCGTCGAGATCTACAAGCTCAACGAGCAGCCCGACGGCAGCCTGCTGAAGGATCCCGTCAAGATCAACCGCTACCAGCTCAATGGCACACCGATCGGTTCGATCGCCTGGCCCTCGAGCACGCGCAACGTGACCAACGGCGCGATGGACTTCGTGGGCATCACCATCAACTACCGCTACGACTGGAAGTCGGGCGTCCTGGTTGCGGCCGGGCCATTTCTTTCCAATCAGACCTACTACATCCGGCTGGAGCCGCAGACGTACTGATGCGCACATCTCGCACCCGGAACGCGGCGCAACGCGCACAGGCGATCATCGAGCTCGCCATCGCCACGCCCGTCCTGCTCGGGCTGCTGCTCGGCGCGTTCAACGTGGCGGTGCTGATCTCGGACAAGGTCGTCGCGGGTTACGCCGTGCGTCAGGGCGCGCGCCTGGCGGCTGAAGAGGGCGGGACCGACACCAATCCGCCGCCCATCACCACCGCGATGATCGATCAGGACATCGTGAAAAACGTGCTGGCGGTGGCACGCTCGATGAACTACTCGACCTTGCTCGACATCTACATCTATCGTGTCGACTTCGCCGCGATGCCCGACGGGCAGCTTGGCGATCCGCCGATCGCGGGCGCCCACTTCAACCGCTACAACGGGGTCACAGGGGCACAGGTCGGAGCCACCGGATTTCCAATCACCGAGCGCTCGCAGATTCCGCCCAACGAGACCTCCATCGGCGTGAAGCTGATCTGGACCTACACCCCGCCTACAGGCACGTTCTCGTTCACCATCAGGCTGAGCGAGTTCGCAGTCATGCGAGCTTCGCCGGTCCTGCTGACATGACGCGCCGGCCGCAGTTCCTGAAGAGCCAGGCCGGCCAGGCGATCGTGATCATCGCTTTCATGGTCGTGGTCCTGTTCGCTGGGGTCGGAATCGCCGTCGACGCCGGGCTTGGCTACTACTACAACACCTCTGCCGAGCGGGCGGCCGCCGCGGCCTCGCTCTCGGGCGTGATCTTCATGCCCTACCAGTTCGACTCCAGCTCGGCCACCCCGGCCGGGTCGCGCAACGACGCCACCGACCGCGCCATCGACGAGGCGGCCAAGAACGGCTTCCTAAACGGGGATCCGATCGGCGCCGTGGTGGTCACGCCCGCAGCCGTCCCCGGCGCCTACAACAAGCTGCAGGTGACCGTCGCGCGCACCGTGCCGGTGTTCTTCATGAGCATCTTCGGCGCGGCTCCCTACCGCGTCAGCCGCACGGCCATCGCGACCTACCTGCCGCCGATCACGCTGGGGCAAAACGGCACCCAGCTCGGCTCGACCGCCTCGCAGCTCGGCTCTGGCGGCAGCAACTACTACTTCCCGCGTGTCGAGGGCTGGGCCACCGACCGGGTCCAGGGCGACGCCTTCACCCCGAACCCGGTCGGCGGCAGCGGCGGCCCCTCCGACGACGTGCACCGGATCAGCGGTCCACCTCCGGCCGGCACCGGCGCCGACACCGCGGATGCCACCCTGCCCGCACGCGGGGGCTACAACTTCCTCATCAACATCGGGCCGGGCGGCGGCCAGATCCAGGTCTACAACGCCGCTTTCTCTCCCGACCTCGACAACTCGACCGACGGCACCTCCAGCAAGCTGAAGCGCAACCACTGCGAGAACGGGCGCACCGGCGTGGGGCCGTTCGTCCCGCCATTCGCAGGGCAGCCCGTGGGCCCGTGCTCTACGGGCGGCCCGACCGGATCCTTCTACATGCACGAGGAGGACAGCATCGGCGCCAACTGCGGGGCCAGCCCGTGCACGTTCACCGACAAGACGGAGTTCTCGGCTATGGAGTACACGCTGTTCAGGGTCAACAGCTACTTCATCCGCGCGAGCGATTCCAAGCTTGCGCAGGTGATCGTTTACCCAATCGACGCGACCAGCTGGAACGCGTCGCCAAGCCCCGTGTATAAGAACGTCAACACCGGCGCGACGATCACGCAGACCTACGACATGATCACAGGCGCGCCGACCAACATGCACATCTACCACGACTGGATCGATATCGCGAACTACACCGCCGGTGGCGCCGAGGGCGCACTTGTCAACCGCCTGATGTCGTACCCCAGCTCACTGCCGCAGGGTCTGTACCGCATGCGGGTGGACACGCTTGGATACAACGGCGCCAATCCCCCCGACAACTCGGTCGCGCACAAAGGCTACGTCGTACGCCTGATGAACCCGACCGGGACCGCCGCGTGTTCGCCGAGCTGCACGCTCGGGACCATGAACGACATGTGCGTGTACACACCCATCGCGCTGGCAGGTCCGGGCAGCTTCCGGATGGACATGTTCCAGATCGCGCCTGATTACGCCGGCCAGACCATCACGTTTGACATCTACGACCCGGGCGACATCAGCGGCGCGGGCAACGTGGACATCTACCTCAACTACTACAACAACACCCGGGTCACGTCTACACAGCCGGTCGTGGTGCGTAACCTGGGCACGCAGCGGTCGAATCCGGGGACCATCATCGGCACCGGGCAGCCGAACTCCGCCTATTTCGCGGCGACCTCAGGAGGCAGCCAGTTCTACAACGGCAAATGGGTCCGCATGGAGATCCCGGTCGCGAACAACTACGCCAGCATCATCAATCCGGCCGACCCCAGCACGTGGTGGTGGAGGGTCGAATATCAGGTCGGATCCGGCGTGACCGCGGTCGACACGGTCAGCTTCGCCGTCGGCCTCAAAGGCAACCCCGCGCATTTGCTCATTAGCTGAGAGACCTGCAGCAGCTGGCGCGGCAGGGGCGACTTTTTATTACTGGCTCCTCGCGCTGTTGGGCTTCAGGTTCTGTGTTAAGTCAGATCGTTGTACCGGAATGGAAGCGCACTTGCTGATCAGCTAGCGACCTCTTCCCATTCTGGAAGACGGATGGGACTTGTCCAGCCGTTCAGAGGCTGACGATCGAGAACTGCCTTGAACGCTCTGAACTGCGCATGACCGCTCACCAGGAGACACACATCGGACTCCGCGACCACCGCCTCTGCGTTGAGAGATCGATCCCACATCGCCGCCCAGCCCATGCTGTCGCCGGGCCCGAAGTGATCGGCAGTCCCGTTTGACATGGCCCGCAGCGTCCCTTCCACGACCACGAGAAGCTCTGTGCAGTAGCGGCCCGCCTGGGCCACGACCGAGCCGGCAGGCAGACGGATCTCATCGACGAAGGTCAGCAGAGACCAGATCTCCTTGTCTGAGCAGTCCGCGAGCTCGCGGATCGCGCGCAGGGCGGCAAATCGCTCATTCATGCCCATCGATGCGACCTCGCGACCGGAATGGTTGACTCGTAAATTCCCTGCGAGTGCGCGATCTGCGCGTCGGGGTGGAGGCGCCGCAGCAGGCGAAGCGCCCCCCGGTTGTCCGCCTGCATGGACAGGGTGAACTGCCGGATGCCAACGGACCCCGCCAGCTCGGTCAGGGCGCTGAGCATCCGCGTCGCCACGCCCTGGCGCTGCCAGTCATCGGCGACCACGACGGCCACCTCGGCGCTGTCCGTGCCCGAGCGCCGGGAGTAGCGGGCCACGCCGATGATCTCGCCGTCGAGGAGCGCGACCACGGCCTCGCGGTCGTGGTGGTCGATGTCCAGCAGGCGCTTCGGCTGAGCTTGCTCAGGACGCGCCAGCGGACTGTGAAAGCGGCGATAGATCGTCTCGGGGGAGAGCCGGTAGAAGAACCGGCGCAGCTTCATGCCATCCGAACGCTCGAGGCGTGCAAGCCTGGCCTGCCCGCCCGCCTCTGTTTCGATCGCCACCATCTCGCCACCTCCGAGCTACGCAAAACTGCTAGACCCAACAAATAGCACGAACGGTCGTATAAGTCAAGTATAACCGACCGGTCGTGCTAATATGTGTCTCCAGAGAGATGGCAGTCCAGATCCCCACGACTGACAAGCGGCGGATCCGCGGCGACCGCACGCGCCAGGCGATCCTGAGCCGGGCGGGACAGCTCGCCTCAGCCGAAGGGCTGGAAGAGGTTTCTCTTCAGCGGCTGGCCGGAGACCTCGGCATCAGCAAGAGCGGCCTGTTCGCCCACTTCGGCTCCAAGGAGGAGCTGCAGCTGGCCACTGTTGAAGAGGCGGCTCGTGTGTTCGCCCAGGAGGTGCTGAAGCCGGGTCTCAGCGTGCCGACCGGCCTCGGCCGGCTCTGGGCCATGTGCAACGCACACCTCTCGTACCAGGAGCGGAAGGTCTTCGCCGGCGGCTGCTTCTTCGAAGCGGCCTCGGTCGAGTTCGACAGCCGGCCTGGCGCGGTGCGCGATGCGGTCGTGGAGAAGGTGCGCTACTGGTCGGGCAGCCTGGCCCGTGCCACCCGCGAAGCGCAGGCCGCCGGCGAGGTGAATCCGGACGTCGATCCCGAGCAGCTGGCGTGGGAGCTCGGGAGCCTGCTCAGCGCTGCGAACCGCAGTCATGTGATCGACGGCGGCGGCCAGGCCTTTGATCGCGCGCGGCGCGCCATCCGTGACAGGCTGCAGCGCGTGGCCACGAGCTCGGCGGCGCCGCTGCCCGAAAGCTGACCGGCGCGGCGGTGTGCCGGAGCCCGCTAGCCCTCGCGCCGACCGGCGTCTGGGTAGACAGGCTCGAGCTCTGGCGGAACCGCTATTCCCAGGTCATGGAGCCTTTCCAGGAGGCGGGGCCGGATGCCGCTCGGCGCGAACCGGCCGACGACGTGACCATCAGCGTCGTAGCCGGTCCGCGTGAAGCGAAATATCTCCTGCATCGTGATCACTTCCTCTTCCATGCCGATGATCTCGCTGATCTGGACAACTTTTCGCGTGCCGTCACGCAAGCGCTCGACATGTACGACAACGTTCAGGGCGCTCGCGATCTGCGCTCGAATCGCGCGCACAGGAAGGTCGTAGCCGGCCATGAGCACGAGCGTTTCGATCCTGGCGAGAGCGTCGCGAGGTTTGTTGGCGTGGAGGGTGGTCATGGACCCGTCGTGGCCGGTGTTCATCGCCTGAAGCATGTCGAGCGCCTCCGGACCCCTCACTTCGCCGACGATGATGCGGTCCGGCCTCATGCGAAGCGATGTGACTACAAGATCGCGCATCGTGATCCCGTTGCTGGTTGACGACGAGGGGCGGGTCTCGAGGCGAGCCACATGGCGTTGCCGCAGCTGTAGCTCAGCAGCATCCTCGATCGTCACGATTCGCTCGCCGTCCGGAATGTAGCCGGACAAAACGTTGAGCAGGGTTGTCTTTCCGCTGCCGGAGCCGCCGCTGACCAGGACGTTCGCGCGAACCTCAACGCATGCCTTCAAGAAACCAAAAGCGGCCTGGCTGCAGCTGCCAAGGCGGATGAGGTCGGCCATGTCCAGTGGACCGCGGACGAACTTGCGGATGGTGAGAAGGGGGCCGTCGACAGCCACCGGCGGGATCGCGACATGGACCCTTGAGCCATCGGCAAGCCGCGCGTCGCACAGAGGACTCTCTTCGTCCACCCGCCGGCCGACTGACTCAACGATCGCCCGAATGACCTGCAGCAAGGCGCCGTCGCTCTCAAAGCGAATCGGGGTCAGCAGGATCTTGCCTCCGACTTCGACGTACACATCTCGCGCCCCCATGACCATGATTTCGGAAACGTTCGGATCCGACAGCAAAGGTGCGATCGGCCCAAGCGCCTGGTATTGAGTCGTGAGGGCCAGAGCGGGGGCTGGGTCGTTCATTGCGTCAGGTGGACCGAGGGTGGCCATGTCATCAAGCTGGGGTCCCCAACGATCGACACGCTCCCGTTTCCGTTGATTGTCGCCGTCCACGCGATCACTCCGCCTGCGATGGTGGCCATGTAGCCGCTGCTGCCTGTGATGGTGACGCTCGCGGCGGGGAGATAAAAAATGCCCAACATGCTGGTCACCCCATGGCCCGCGACCGAATTCGAACAGGTGTTGGGCGGCGGAGACTGCTCTGGACCTGGCTCATAGATGAGGATGCGCGCGAACTGGTGTCCGCTGTAAAGGTAGATGTCTCCACCACCACTCATGCTGATCGCGGACGAGCAGCAGCTGGTGATCGTGCCACACCCAGGCAAGAAGAACATGACAGCGCCTGGTGTGACATAACTGGAATTCACGGTGGCCGGACACGCCACCGGGGTCCCCGCGGAGGTCAGACACTGGTTCTCGTTGGCGCGATCGCCACGCGGGGGAGTGGCAGCAGCTGCGACGCGGTTGGGAAGCGGCGAGGGGCCGGCGGGAGGGCGCTCCTGGTCCGGCGGTGCAATCGTGAAGTCTGGAGCCCAGTTGTCGCCGTTGAAGTTGTGGCTCGAGCTGCCGAGGTCGCAGTTGTTGAACGGTGTCGGTGGCGACGCATTCCTGGCCAGGTTTGGCGCACAGCCGGTAACCCTCTGGTTGGTCATGTTGGTGTTGTTGCTGATCTGACCCAGGTAGCCGAACGGGCCTGCGCAAGATCCGCTGGAGACGTACACGTTGTAGTTCATGGCTCCGGGTATATTGCTGACCCACACCTTCAGGAACTGGTTGGCGCCGATGTCGACCAGCCTGCACATGGAGGGCGCGCTCTCACGCAAGAAGCACGACGAAGAAGCAGGCCCGCTGCAGCTTGGCACGCCGTACGGCGCCCAGCGAACGGAGGTGACCTCGACCCCATACGCCGTGGCGGGGATGGCGGGATTGCCGACACCGGAGCTGTTCGGGTAGGGCTGGAACGAGCCGCCGCAGTGGACGCCGTTGACGTCCCAGAACTGGTTGTTTGCTCGCACTGCGGTCACCACAGTGGTGCCGGTGGCAATCGTTCCGGTGACCGCCTGGCTGTTGACGGGGATTGAGGTCGCTCCCGACACGGCTCCAGCCAAGCTCACCGTGAAGGCTTGATCAGAGACCGTAACTGTTGACCCCCCGGGGATGGCGACGCTCAGTGCGCGCACCGGTATGGAGCTGATCGTTCCGCTCAGCGCCGCGTCGGTGGCCGTCAAGCTGGGCTCGTCAGGCGACCTCAGCTCGTTGCTGACTAAACCGCCGTTCATCGTCAGCCCGGCCTGCCACGTATAGGCGCCCCCCGCCAGGAAGTAGCAGGTATCACCACCGGTGAGGTGCGGGTCCGTGGAATACGTTCCGGGGAGCGCGACCGCCCCGTAGCGGTCCCATGACCGGGAGGTGGCGTCGAGCGCCGGCATGGCATACCCCGGATCAGGCAGGGCCCAGCCATTCGCCTGGCTTCCGGTCACCGTGAAGTTGCTGATGGAGGGCGGGTTCGGAGGGCAAATGTCCACCACATCTCCGTCTACGGCGGCGGTCGATCCCCCATTGGCGGTGATGGCGCCATTGGCCCAGACATCGCCGACGATGTTGGTGTTCGAGGTTCCTGTGATCCGAAGGGAGTAGCTCCCGCCGCCTCCACCGCAACCATCGGGGCTGAGGGTCTGGATGCTTGCCGCGGTCGTCGTTCTGACGCGAGCCACGGCAGTTGCCGCGGCGCCGACCGGGATGCTTGGACCCGCGCCGAGAACCTGCATGATCGTCACCGGGATCGAGTGCTGCGCTGTGACCGCAAAGCTCACGCCCGCGATTGACCTGTTGACAACCGAGATCGTGAGCACCGTGCCGGAAGGGTCGCCGAAGCTGCAGCTGGCCGATGTGGTTCCGTACCCCGAGCACGCCGGCGACATGTACAGGCGGCTGTTGTCGGCGTACAGCGATGTCGCCGCCTGCTCGGCCTGGCTGTAGTTGGTCGTATTCATGTAGTTGTAGGCAGCAGCCAGGGCGGCCGCGTCAACCGCCGCCTGCAGCGCCCGACGGTCGAGGTAGGCGCGCCCACCGTCAATCGCGAGGCCCAGGAATCCGAACAGCACCACGAGGATCAGGGCGACGATGACGATGGCCTGCCCGCTGTCAGAACGCGGTTGAACGAAGGCCATCTCAATACTCCGTCGAGTAGATGGCCGCGGCCGTGATGATGATGTTGTTCCCTGTGAGCCTGCGGATGAGTGGCGTGAAGGGAACGAAGTTGTAGCGGATGGTGACCTGAAGCGGAGCGTGGTCGTGCGCCGGATTGGCTGCGCTGCAGGTGCCGTTGCCGAAGTTCCACATCTGGCCACCGGGTGCGTTTTGAAGCGTCGGAGACAGCGTCTCGACCGTGGCAGGAGGGTTTGGCTCGGTGATGTAGATCCACCCCTGGTTGGAGGGAGGGGCGGCCGATGTGACGGGCCCGTTGGGGCAAGGATTGGCGAGGTTGACGTCGACCGCGTGAATCTTCACGGACGTCTCCACCTCAGCATTCGTTGGCAAGAGCGCGGAATCGCGAATGGCCGTCCGCGCACCTTCGTGAACGGCCTGGTTGAGCGTCACGTAGATGTAGATGACCCGACCGAAGTCGACGATCCCGAAGAGCAGGAGCAGCAGCAGCGGCGCCACGATCGCAAACTCGACCATTGACTGTGAACGCTGCCCGCCACCCCCATTTTGGACATCGACCATTTCAGTAGCCGCCGACTGTCATGTGCGTGTTCGCCACCATGTGGATCGAGGTACCCAGGACACCTTCCATGAATTGCGTCGTCAAGCCGAAGTTCATGACCAGGATCACGTTTACATCCGCGCCCCGGTAGCTGTTGTCGCTCGGGGCGGTGGCCAGATCCAGGCCGGGGGTGTTCGCATAACAGATGTAGAGAAGAGGTTGGTTCACGCTCGTTGTCGCATAGGCCGAGTCGGCGTATGGCGGGTTGTAAATGCTGTTGCCGTCGGTGACGTCGGGACAGGTCGCGCCCGAGTTCTGCAGCTGCGAAGCTGGGAGGCCGGAGTGATCCAGAATGGCATCGACGGCGCTCTTGATGGCCCCGTCGTACAGGTACGGGTTGGTGCCAGTGGCCGGGTCGAACCATATCGCCTGGCGCGCAGCCTCTCGCGTCGCGCCTCTCAAGCCGACGCCAAAGTAAAAGGCACGACCGAAGTCGATCAGGCCGAGCAGAAGCAAGATGAGGACGATCGCCGAGGCGCCGAATTCGACTGTGGATTGGCCGCTCTGGTGCTGTTCGGGCACCGCGCTATCCGGCCCTGAAGGCTTTGAAGGCAAGCAGCGCGGCGGGGCCCAGCAGGATGATCCATAGCGTCGGGAAGATGCACCCGATCATCGGCAGGAGCATCTTCAGGGAGGCCTTCGCACCCCGCTCTTGAGCGATCAGCAGCCGCTTCTGCCTGATCTCGTCCGACTGGACGCGGAGCAGGCGGACGATGCCCGAGCCCAGCTGCTCCGACTGGATGATCGCCTGGATGAACGTGTTCAGCTCCTCGACCCCGGTGCGCTGGCCCATCTCGTACAGCGCCTCGAGGCGAGGCCTGCCCAGCCGGCTCTCCTGCAAGACCTGTCCGAACTCTTCAGCGAGAGCGTGGTCGTACTTCTCGACGACCTTCTCAAGGGCCGCATCAAATGTGAGACCGGCCTCAACGCAAACGACCAGGACGTCGATCACGTCCGGTAGGTCCGCTCGCATATCCGCCTTTCGCCGCGAGATACGCCGTCGAAGCCAGATCATGGGCAGGTACAGCCCGGCGGCCGCCCCCACCGCCGCGCCGACCGCGATCAGCACCGAACGCTGCGTGAGGATGCCGAGTCCAATGCCCACCAGGCAAAGGAGCCCCGTCAAGACGTAGCGAACAGCAAAGAAGTCGCCACTGCTCATGCCGTTGGGCCGGCCGGCAAGCTGGAGCTTGAGGTTGACCGCTTGACGCGCCTTTTCGGGCATCGTCTGCTCGAGCAACCGTCCAAGCCGACGGATCAACGGCCGAACGACGCGTTGACCAAACGGCTGTTGGAGCTCCATCTCTGAGAGCGAAGCCCCCTTGCCCGTTTCGTAGATGCGCAACCGGCCCTCGACTATGTCGGCGTTGGTGGGGGGGGCAGGAACCAGGCTCCAGACGGCGGCAAAAACGCCGCCGGCAGCGATCAGGCCAAGCACTGTTGCGACGTACAGCGTGCCCACGTTTACACCCTGAAATTGACGATTCGCCTGACGAAGGCGTTGCCGATGACAATCGATATGACCGCGAGCACCAGGAGCGCCTGCCCGGCGCTGTCCTGGACCATGACGCGGAAATAGCCCGGCGTGATGACGTAGAGGATCCCGGCCACGATGAAGGGCAGAAGCGTGATCACCCAGCCAGAAGCCCGAGCTTGCGCCGTGAGCGCCGAGATCTGGGACTTCACATGAATTCGCTGGCGGATCGTGTGCGAGATGCTCTCCAGGATGCTGGCGAGGTTGCCTCCGACCGACGAGTGGATAGTGATGGCGGTGACGATCAGGTCGAGGTCGTCGCTGCCAACGCGCCGGACCATCTTGGTCAATGCCTGCTCGGTCGAGCTTCCGAAGTTCATCTCTCGGATCGCGCGCGACAGCTCGTCCGCGATCGGGGCTGCGGTGGTGCGCGAAACGCTGTCGAGCGCCTGAGGCAGCGAGTAGCCCGATTTCAATGCGTTCGACAGCAAGCTCAGCGTGTCGGGCAGCTGCCGGTTGAAAGCCTTCAACCGCCGGTGCTGGCGGTACTTGACGTACCGCATCGGTATCAAGTACGCGCCCACGCCGGCGGCCACGAACTGCGGCCCGAAACCAAACCTCAGGAGCGAGATCGCCGCGCCGCCGACGAGAAAGGCAACCTGGATCATGACGAACTCGGACGTGCGGAACTTGATGTTGGCGCGCGCCAGGTGTTCTGCGAGGCTCATGCCGCCGCTCAGGCGCTTCCGCCGGCTGGCACGATTCGCCAGCGCCTCGAAAGGCGAGTAGATCCGATCGCGCACCGATGCGGACTCCCAGCTCCTCGGGCCACCTGCGACTCCACGCTGGTTTGAGACACGCTGAGCCGCGGGCAGCGCCACCGCGAAACCTGCCAGCAGGACGCCAAAGGCCGCGAGGGTCGCCAGGATCAAAGTCGCTCCCATCTCAGCGCGACACTTCGCCGGCGTCTGGCTCGGCGGAATCGAAGATGGATGCGGGAAGGGACTCACCGCTCTCGGCGAAGTGCTCGACATGGATGGAGCTCGTGCCGGTGGCTGTATGGAACCCATTGGCATTTCCCTCGCTGTCGACACCGGTTTGGCGGAACTGGAACAGCTCGACGACCTGGGTTTCGCCGTTCGACAGGCCGATCGTTTCGGCGACGCCCACGATCTTGCGAGCTCCGCCGCGCAGGCGCTCCACCTGGACGATGATGTCGATGGCGGATGCGATCTGCTTGTGGATCGCGCGCGCGGGGAGGTCGGTTCCCGCCATCAGAACCATCGTCTCCAGCCGGCTGAGCGCGTCACGAGTGGAGTTGGCGTGAACCGTGCTCATCGAGCCTTCGTGCCCGGTGTTCATCGCCTGCAGCATGTCGAGCGCTTCGCCGCCCCGACATTCGCCGACGATGATCCGATCCGGGCGCATCCGCAGCGCATTTCGCACCAGGTCCCTGATCTCGATCGCGCCTTTTCCCTCGATGTTCGGCGGCCGGGCCTCGAGGCGAATCACGTGCTGCTGCCGCAGTTGAAGCTCGGCGGCGTCCTCGACCGTGACGATTCGCTCGTCAGAGGGGATGAAGCTGGAGAGAATGTTGAGCAGGGTGGTCTTGCCGGACGACGTTCCTCCTGAGACGAGGACGCTCAGCCGGCTTCGCACCGCGGCCTCGAGATACCTGAGCATGCTCGAGGTTGCGCCTCCCAACGTAATGAGGTCGTCGGGGCGCAGCTTGTCGCGTGAGAACTTGCGGATGGTCATGCAAGGGCCGTCAATGGCCAGCGGAGGCAGGACGACGTTGACGCGGGAGCCGTCACGCAGGCGGGCGTCGCACATTGGAGAGCTCTCGTCGACGCGACGGCCGACGGTGCTCACGATGCGATCGATCACCTGGCGGAGCTGGGCGGCGCTCTCAAAGACCACCGGGCTCAACGAGACGCGTCCGCTCCGTTCGACGTAAACCTGGCGCGGATGGTTGATCATGACTTCGGAGATCGCCGGGTCCTCCAGCAGCTGCTGGAGCGGACCCAGTCCCAGTACTTCGTCGAGCAGGGCATCAACCAGGCGCCCGTAGTCGAGCCGGTTGATCGCCATTCCGGACGACTTCAGGTACTCCTCGGTCAGAGCCGCAATTCGCGACCGGACCCCTTCGCGGTCGCCGAGATCGAGCTCGTGTGCGTGCCTCTCGACCAAAAGACTGTGAATCGCGGCCTTGGAGACTGCCAGCGAAGTTGGCTCCGGGATATACATCTTCGGGTCGCCGGCGCGGGCCGCGGGCACGGCGGTCGGACCTGGTTCCGGGCGCGCATGCTCGATGACGCTGAGACTGTCTTTTTGGGAAATGAGCGGCCCGCCCTCCGAGTGCTTGCGTGCCTCCAGCCGGTCTTTCAGCGCCATGCCCACTCCTTCGGCCATTCGGTCGTATTGAGCAAACGGCGGATCGCGATCCGCACCGTCTTTCGGACATGTGTGTTCGGATCGCTGCGCAGCGCCTCGAGCTCCGGCAAATACCCGTCTGCGCCGAGCCTGCAAATAGCCTTGGCCGCAGAGACCCGGACTCTCCAGTCGCGATCCCCGAGTGCCCCGGCGACGGCCGGCAAGGCACTCTCGGCTTTGATCCAGCCCAGCGCCCGACAGCTCGCCACCCGCTCGCGGCGATTTCCTGAGGCGAGCAATGCCAGCAGTGGTGCGACCGCTGCCCGGCGGCCCCGCAGGCCCGCCGCGATTGCCACTGCGCTTTGCGCTCCGGTTCGTTTCGTTTCGCAGAGCGCGGTCTCGAGGAAGAGGTCGGGCGCCGCGCGAGCGAGCTCGACCAGGAGCGTGCGGCGCGGACCCTCACGGCGGATCGCCCGCAAGAGCGCGTGTGCGCTTTGTGTGCCGCCAATTCTTCCGAGTGCCCTCGTCGCGGCGGTGCGTACGGCTGGTTCTTTGGCCGAGAGCAGCGGGGAGATCCAGCTGACGGCATGCGTCATGCCGAGGACGCCCGCCAGCTGTGCGCTCCGCGTTCTGAGGGCTGCATCTGCAGCGGCGAGCTGGTCGATGACAATGTCGGCGATTCCCGACCGTTGAAACGCGCCGGCCAGTCTCTGGTGGAGGAGGCTATCGGGCCGCTGCCCGGCCGTCACCTGCCTCACCAATGCGGCCACGTCAACGGCTGCGCTGTCGGGGTCGAATGTGAGCGATTCGCTCTTGCCCGCAGCTACGGCTTGCAGCTGACCGCGGAGGACCGACCTGCGAACGGCGACGCGAGTTCGCTTGATCACTCCACTGGATGGTGTTGCCAGCATCATGCGTGGCCCGGATGTCCGCTGGCGGGGACGGATCTCCCGGCCGCGAACGTTGTCGAACGGTCCTGGCCGTGAATCGCGTCGAGCAGATCCGCCAGGGCTTCAGCCCCCCTCGTGATCTCGCTGCGTGGGTTGGTGATGCTGAGGATCTCGCCATTCACCGCAGCTTGATCTGGACGCGAGTAGTCGAAGCCCACCTCGATGTCGACTTTGCGATTGAGCATCCGCTCGACGGCTGGCCGGGTTACAGCCGGCTTCATTGAGCGGTTGTTCAGCAGGACCGACAGCCGATCGTGCGGCGTACCAAGTCGGATCAGGATGTCGATTGCGTCGGTGGCGCTCTTCACCGCCGAAAGCTCCGGCGCGGCAACCAGGACGATGTGCTGCGTCAGGTCGAGGAGCGCCAGAGTCGTGTCACTGATCGTGACGCCGAGATCGATGACGATGTAACGAAAGGTCTTGCGGAGAATGCCGATGGCGCGCGTCACCAGCTCGGGGGTCACCTCTTCCACCTCTTCTGGCCGCAGCGAGCCGGCGAGGATCATCGGGCCACCCGAGTGATACAGAACCGCGCTCAGGAGCGCTTCTTCAAAAGGCTCTGATGGCACTTGCGAAAGGCGAGCAAGGCAGGTTGTCGGCACCAGGCCGGCCAGCAGCGCTGCATGGGGGTATGGGAAATCCAGATCGAGGAGCAACACCTGGCCCGGGTAGCGGCGAGCGAGCGATCCGACGACATTGAGAGAAAGGCACGTTCCACCCGAGCCGCCCTTCGGCGAGTAAACGCCGACGACCGTTGCTTCCTTGAACAGGGTGCCCCAAGTCGCCTGAACCGTCGTGTCTGCGAAGGTCCTGAATCGGTGGTCCGCCACCCGCGTGAGATTCTCGATCGCTGTCCGATCGCGACCGAGCACCAGCTGTAGGCTCTGGCGGTCGACTGCGAGGAGGGTGCAGTCGGTCTGGGCGTACACCGACGCCTGCTGGGGACGCTTCAAGAGCCACGGGCCTTCTCCAAACACGTCGCCATCGCTGAGCACCGCAACGGTCACCACGCTGGGAGGTCGCTCGATCATCACCCGGCACCGTCCGTGCTCGATGAAGAAAATCGTGTCGCCTGGCTCGCCCTGGCCGACGATCATCTCCCCGCTGGCGACGGTTACACGCCGCAGGCGCCTGGCGAGAGCCCGCAAGACGCCTTCTGGAAGCGAGAAAAAGACGGCGGCTCGCTCAAGCACTGCGACCCTGGCGACCATTTCGTGGTACGCCGGCCGGCCGGTTTCGGGGTGCTGTCGCAGGATCGGCGTCGATCGGCGGCCGGTTCCGGTGAGTACCTCTCGAGGGCCCAAGTGATTCTCCGGCCTCATGGATGCCTGAGGCTCATGCCTAGCCAGCAGTGAATCCCCACCGCGCGTCGGCCTGGCGCGGCCCCACAATCTCGGGCGCGGTGGTGGACGGGCACGCAGGACCTGTTGTGGCTGCCGTGGTGGGCGTGTAGTCGTGATAGGACATGAGGACGTACTTGAGGCTGGCGTTGACGAGCAGCCAGCTCATGTATTGCGCGTCGCACAGCGACAGCACCACCGTCAGGCTGGACACGACCCCCTGCGGCTGGCCTTCCCTGGGTGCCGTGGAGGGCGGGCCCACCCGGATCACGTGCAGGTTCGAGAACACGGTCCTTGTCAGCGTTCGAGGGTTGGTCGGCGTGAACAAGCCGCTGTTCACAGTCGCGATGACGTCGATATAGTCGCCCTGCGCGATGTAGCCCGCCACGCCTTGCTGTTCGTTGGTCGGCAAAGTCATCGCCACGCTGCCCTGCGGAATGGGCAGGTACTCGGACGCCCCAGTGATCAAGTCCGGATGGCTGGCCACTACATTCACGGTGATCACCTGGCCCTTGAAGATCGGCACCACGGCGGAATAGCCGCTCAAGTCGGCCATGTGAACGAAGGATTTCGGCGGGATTGCATTTGCGGGCAGCTCTGTCACCGAGAGCATCGTTGGCAAGATCGGTTCACGAGCCTGGATGTCCTGCGCGGCCGTGACGATCGCGACCTGTCGCCCTACCCCAGCTCGGCTCACAAAGACGACGCCGAAAGCGAACATGGCGATAAACGCGACCAGCGCGAGCGCGACCCCGACCAAGAACAGCGGCGTGCGAATCCCGGGCGACGACCGAGCCTGGCTTGGCATTTGAGCTGTCATCGCCATCGCTACGCCTTGCCCCTCGTTGAGCCGGGCGAGGCCCAGCGACTACCATCCCAGTACTCCGCCGGTGGCTCGTTTGACGGCGGCGGGCGCCCGGCTGTTGCGGTCAGTCTTCGCAGCACCAGCGTGCCCGCGAGCACGTCGTGGAGAGCTTGCTTCTGGGGCGTGAACGCGGCCATGAACCAACCCAACATCAGAGTCAGCGTCGATACGATCTTCAGCCAGTACCTGGCGGTCGCGCGGGCAAAGGTGATTGGGTCGCCATGAGAGTCAGTCACATAGAGACCGAGGGCGATCTTGCCCACTGTGGCGCCGAGGGGAGAGCTCTCCATCAATGCGAAATAGGCCCATGACAGGGCCGCTGAAACCGGCGCCAGGTTCGCCATCGCACGTGCGTCGTATGGCGCCATCAACATGACCCCGGCCACCACGCTGATCTGGACGCCAAAGAGCAGTGCGGAGTCGATCAGGTAGGCGAGCAGGCGGCGCCAGAAGCCCGCGAACCCGCGAACCATGAATTCCGTGCCTTCGATCCCAGCTGCGTACGTCATACCCTTTTGTCTGGCTCTTGGATGCTCCCCCCTACTCGGCGCTTTCGCCCACCCTAGGTCCCACCGGGCGCAGGCACAACGTGGCAAGTCACCCAGTGCTGTGCAGACCGGAACAGCGGAGCTTCTTAAGACCCAGCCGTGCGTGGGCTGAAAGCCCTATGTGACGTGGGTAGCAGTCACGGTCACCAGCGAGGCAGCGGCCGGCCTCTCAGGTCGCGGACTTGATGAAGAAGGCTGCGGCGGCCATCACGACATAGGCCCCGACAAGCTGCACGCCCTCGAGCCAATTGCTCTTGCCGTCGAGCGAGATCACGGCAACGATCAGTGTGGCCAGTGTCACCATTGCGACCTCGAAAGGATTGAAGACGAAGTCCATCGGGTGCCCGATGGCGAGGCTGATGAAAACCAGGATTGGGGCCACGAACATCGCGATTTGAGTCGACGAGCCAACCGCGATCTCGAGCGTGACGTCGACCCGGTCCTTGGCGGCAAAAAACACCGCTGAGCTGTGCTCGGCGGCGTTGCCGATGATCGGGATCAGGATCAGCCCGACGAATACAGGCGGGATCCGCAGGATGTCGATCGCCGGCGCCAGGGAGGACACAAGGAGTTCGGACTCCAGCCCCACCAGTGCGGCGGATCCGACGAGCACGATGAGCGCACGCCGCGTCGACCATGTCGCTTTCTCCTCGCGATCGGGGGTGTGGAAGAGGTGAGCGTGCGTGATCTGCGTGAACGCAAGCGCAGCGAGATAAAGCGCGATCAAGACGATCGCGACGACCCCGCTGACCACCTCCTTCTCGAAGAACCCGACGTCGGGTGTGCTGAGGATCAGGAGTGCTGGAACCAGCAGACCCGCGACGGCCAGGAGCATCGAAGCCGAGTGGACGCCCGCGGCACGTGAGCTGAACTGCTGCTCCTTGTGACGCAGGCCACCGACTACGAAGGAGACGCCGAGCACGAGCAGGAGGTTCCCGAGGATCGATCCGATGAGCGACGCCTTGACGATGGCAAAGCTGCCGGCGTTGATCAGCAGCACAGCCACGATCAGCTCGGTGATGTTGCCCAGGGTCGCGTTGAGCAATCCCCCGAGACGAGGACCGAGCCGGACCGCAAGCTGCTCGGTCGATCGGCCGATGAGGCCCGCCAGGGGGACTATGGCGACCGCGGAGGTGACAAAGACGACCACCGTCTGGCCGGACAGGTCGGCAACTATCGAAACTGGTAGGAAGACGAGCAGCCAATCGATCGACGGCGGCGGAAGGCGGACCCGCTGCGCTGAGGCCATCGCTGCTGCAATGATGGCGCGTCGATGGGCAACACAATCGCCGCCGGTGTCATAGACGACTGCCTCTCGATCCGGGATGGCGTGCTGTTCATCGAGGGCTGCGGCGCGGCCGGCCTCGCCCAGCGGTTTGGAACCCCGCTCTACGTCATTTCGGAGGACCAGCTCCGGCGGAACGTCAGGGCGTTCCAGGCCGAGTTCCAGCGCGGCTGGCCCGACGGGCGCGTCGTCGTGATGCCCTCGATCAAGGCGAACTACGTGCTCGCGCTTCGCCGGATCCTGACTCAGGAGGGCGCCGGCTGCGACACGTTCGGACCAGGCGAGCTCCACGCCGCCCTGCTGACCGGCGTGCCTCCGGACCTGATCTCGTTCAACGGCAGCTCGAAGACCGCGGAGCTGCTCTTCCGCGCCGTCGGCGCCGGGGCGCGAATCACCCTGGACTCAGAGCGCGAGGTCGAGCTCGTGATCGCCGCGGCAGAGAGCGCCGGCCGGACGGCGCGCGTGCGGCTGCGCGTCAGGCCGGACTTTGACATCGCCGCCCGCTCGGAGTTCTACGCGAGCCGGGTCCCGCTGCGCACGGCTACCCAGATGTACAAGCCGGGGATCCCCACCGAGAGCCTGGCGGCGGCGGCCCGCCGGCTGCTCGATGCGCCCGGGATCGAGCTGACCGGGGTGATGATGCATGCGGGCCGGCACACGACCAACCTCAAGGTGTGGGGCCGCATGATGCAGCGCTTTGTTGGCGTGATCGCGCAGCTGCGTGAGGCGACCGGCGGGTGGGAGCCGGTCGAGATCGACGTTGGCGGTGGCTTCGCCCTGCCGCGCGACCCGTTCGCACGAAGTGATCCGCGCCGGCGCACGGCGCCGCCTGCGCCTTCCATCGCCGAGTACGCGAAGGCCATCACGGGATCCCTGCGCAGGGAGCTCCGGCGAGCCGGGATCTCGACCGCGATTCGACTCGAGATCGAGCCGGGACGCAGCCTGTACGGCAACGCCGGGATCCACCTTTGCTCCGTGACGAACATCAAGCGCCAGGCGCAGCCCATTCCTTACATATGGGTTGAGACCGATACGTCCGAGGCTTTTCTGCCGGACGTGAACCTGGAGCGCAACCGGTGGACCGCCTGCGTCGCGGGTCGCGCCAACGATCCCGTGAAACTCACCGCAGACGTGGTGGGCATCAGCTGCGGCTTCGATGTGATCGTGCCGGGGGCGGAGCTCCCTGAGGTGCGGGCCGGAGACATCCTTGCCTTCATCGACACCGGCGCCTACCAGGATGCCAATGCGACCAACTTCAACGCCCTGCCTCGACCGGCGACGGTGCTCGTCACCGGCGATCAAGCGGAGCTGGTCAAGCGCGCGGAGACGATCGAGGATGTTTTCGCGCGTGATCGCATACCGCCGCGTCTTGAGAGCGTGAGCCCGTGACCGTTTCCCGGATCGACCATGTCGGCATCAACACTTCCGACTTCGATCGCACCCTTGCGTTCTACCGGGATCTGCTCGGACTGCGGCTCCTGTCTGAGGGAACCTACAGCGATGCGGAGACCGCGGCCCTGCTGGGACTCGAATCCGTCGAGCTCCACATCGCCGACCTCGACTCTGGCGATGGACGGGTCGTCGAGCTGATCGAATACCGGCAGCCCCGGAGCGCTCGCGTTGCTTTTCGGCTCTACGACTGGCCCGTCATGCACATCGCGTTCACCGTCGATGACCTGGCCGCCGTGCGCGAGCGGCTGGTCGCGGCAGGCATCAGCATCATCTCGCGCCGCCCGCTCACGATCCACGAGCCTGGCGGCGCGTTTGACGGCGCGATCTGCCTCTACGTTCAAGCTCCAGAGGGTGTCATCGTCGAACTCGTCGAGCGGCCTGACTGAAACGATGTCCCCGAACCGGCTCGAGGCTTTCAGCGATGGCGTCTTTGCGATCGCCGCGACGCTCTTGATCCTCAACGTGGTGGAGCCGTCCGGGCCGCTGGACCAGGGGCTGCTTCACATCTGGCCCAGCTACGTGGCTTACGCAGTGAGCTTCGTGACGATCGGGGTGATCTGGATCAACCATCACATGGTCGTCGCCCAGATCGCGAGGGTCGACCGCCTGTTCCTGCTGGTGAACGTCATCTTCCTGATGCTGATCGCGTTCATCCCGTTCCCGACCCACCTCCTGGCCGAGCACATCACCTCAGAGGGCGCCCAGGCGGCGGCGCTCTCATACGGAATCACACTTACGGCCACGGCGATCATGTTCAACGTGATGTGGCAATACGCGGCCCAGGGCGGGCGCCTGCTGCGCGAGAACGCCAGCGCCCGCGTGGTGAAGGGCATCACACGCAGCTACCTGCCAGGACCGTTCATCTATCTCGTGGCAACGATTGCCGCTTTGGTGAGCCCGCAGCTTAGCGCGGTGCTTTACGCGGGAATCGCCCTTTTCTACGTCCTGGAGAGCTCGGTGTTCGGAGGCCGGGCATGAGCCGGCTGAGCAGAGGGCCGTGCCAAGCTGCACGGCCCTCTACGAGATGACTACCTCACGCAGGGGTTGTCGAGCACCTGGCGGAAGTCGTTGAAGCGGCTTGTGGTCGCGCCCAGGCCTCCGAACAACGGGTAGGTCAGCCTCAGGAGCGGCCCGTACTGGGCGATACCACCGAAGTCGTTCGCCGTGTGCCCGGGGATGTCATTCCCGAAAGCCCATGCGCATGTTGCGCCATAACCTGTGGCGGCGCTGAAGAAGGGGTAGAAGTCGACCTGCTGGTGGTCATCGGTCAACGGCGGTTTTACGCACCCAACGCCCGTGTTGCGGTTACACGGGTTGTAGGGGCTGACGTCGGGGGCTTCGATGCGGGGCAGGTCAGCCTCAAATGCGATTCGGCTGAAGTTCTGATTGAAGTTGGCGCCAGTCGTGGGGCTCGTGAAAACAATCGGAGTTGGGTGGTCAGGGCTGCCATCAGGCCAGACGTTCAGATAGGAGGCTCCGTCAAAACCAGAATTGGTGTCCAGACACCCTGAAACCTTGACGAGGCTGGAGCTGGATGCATCGAAGCACGCGTTGTCGTCCTTGTCGCTCGCCTCCAGGTCACCGGCCGCGCCCTCAGTTCCGTTGCAGCCACCACTTGCGGTGACGTGGCCGCAGAAGTCGAAGTGGCCGATCTCGTCTGAGAAGGCGATGTTGTAGGAGTGCGCCGCCCACGGCACCCTGGTCAGCTCAGAGGAAGTGCTGTATTCCGGGTGGAAGTCGTAGGGCAGGTTCTTGCACGTGGAGCCGGTCGGGTCGTAGAGGACCTGGCCAAATCCGTTTGCGGCACTCGAGGTCATGAACCCACGCTGGCCCGTGGTGGCGTCTATGACGTCGATCCGGAGCCCGTGTGGGGTGTCTTGCAAGTTCAGCGTGATCTTGTCGCCGGAGTTCATGAACAGATCCGTCGCGGGGTTGGGCGTGAACGTGCCCGCAGTCGAGTTGACCGGGCTGGGCGGTGCGTGGGGAACGCCGCTCAACGTGATGAAGGCAAAGTTGACCGGCTCGACGCCGACCTGGTGCTGGCAGTTGGTGTTTTGGTCCGCGCCGTGAAAGTAGTCGATCGAGAGGCTGTCGATGTTGAGGGCTGCGCACCATTGCGTGGCGCTGCAGCTCACGCCCGGGGGCCAGAGTGTCCAGCCCGGCGGGTAAAACTGCATCTCCATGAAGGCCGTGCCGGGGTGCGAGCCCAGTGAGTCGGGCGCGTTTGGATCCGGGTTCTCGTGAATGTTGCTGTCGCTGTCCGGGGTGCAGCTGATGCCAGGGTTGATCGGGTTCGCCGGATCGCCCAGCGGGCGAGGAGACGACTGCGTGTCGCACATGGCCATCCCGAACCAGAAGGCTGGGTGCAGCTCAAAGTTGAACGACTGGCCTGCGGTTGGTACGCCGCCGGCTGCCACCTGCGGATCGCTCGGCAGCGTCAGCAGATACTGCATCCGATTACCGCTGCCCGGGCGGTTCGAATAGAACAGGGTTGACGGTTCGTCGTGGCCGACGTAGTAGCCGAAAACGCCAGGGTCCTCTACCTCTGCGCAGAGGCTCCGGCTGTACTGACATTCGATATGAACATGTTCGGCCAGGGCCGGCGTCCCTGGCACCAGTGCCAGCGTCAAAGCCGCGATGCCGGCCAGCGTGAAACGGGCCCTGAAACGTCTCATCGACACCCCCTTACCTACTGAAGCAGCCGACGGTTTCCAGGGAGCATAGCAACGCCAGGCCGCCCGGGCAAATTGCTCTTTTGCCACCTCGCTCGACAACTGCGTTCAGCAGCCGCAAGCTGATTCACTTAAGAGAGGTGCACCGGGCGGCTAGCGGACGTTGATCACCGGCAGCTGGCGAAAGCTCTGCACGGAGACGCGTGCAGCGACTGCTGACGCGACGTCGCGAAATGCCTTGGCGCCGGCGGTCTCGGGGTGCGAGACGACAACGGGGGCGCCCGCGTCCGCCTCTTCACGGATCGTCTTCTCGAGCGGTATGCCACCAAGGTAGGGCACTCCCAGGCGACGGGCGGCCCGCTCCGCACCACCGTGGTCGAAGATGAAGTGCTGCTCGCTGCAGCGGCCGCAGACGAACCAGCTCATGTTCTCCACGAGGCCCAGCGGCGCCACGTTGAGCCCGCGAAACATCTGCAGCGCCTTGACCGCGATGTTGAGCGCAGCGGCCTGCGGAGTGCACACGATCGCGACGCCGGCCAGTGGGACGGCCTGGGCCAGGGTCAGAGAAGCGTCGCCGGTGCCGGGTGGGAGATCGATGATGAGGTAATCGAGCTCGCCCCAGCGGACGTCGGTCAGCATCTGCTCGATCGCTCGCGACACCATCGGTCCTCGCCAGACCATCGCCTTGTCGGCGCCCGCGAGAAAGCCGATCGACATGAGCATGACTCCGAACGCCTCGAGCGGCACCAACTTCTGGTCCACCACCTTCGGCGTGCCCTGGACGCCCAACATGCCGGGTATCGATGGACCGTAGATGTCGGCGTCAAGCAGCCCGACCCTGGCCCCGCTCAGGCCGAGCGCGCAGGCCAGGTTGATCGCCACCGTCGACTTGCCGACCCCGCCCTTGCCCGACGCGACTGCGATCGCCTGCTTGACTCCGGGAATGACCTGGCTTGGGTTCGGCCGGTTGAAGGCGGAGCGCACGTTGGCTGTCATCTTCAGGTCGACGGCGGTGACGCCCGGAAGGTCGCTGACCAGCTTGTGCGCCATGGTCTGGAAACGGTCCCGAACCGGGCAGGCCGGCGTGGTCAGCTCGAAGGTGAACGCAACGCGGCCGTCGCCCCCGATGACGAGGTCTTTGATCATGCCCAGGCTCACGACGTCACGCCCGAGGTCGGGGTCCTGGATCGCCGCAAGCACGGCCAGCACCTGGTCCGTGCTTGGCGGCGCTCCGTTATTGAGCACTGAAGATCACCGCTGCCCGCATCGCGAGAACCGCGACCAACACAAGGATCGAAACAACAGTCGCCTCCAGCGCGACCGGGGCCACGGCTGCGGACTCGCCGCTCGCCTGGACCCTTCTGGCCGGTTGGCGGATGCCCATCATCGACGCGCCGATCCCGATCAGCGCGATGATCCAAAGCGGCAGCCACGGGACGATCAGTCCCGCGGTGCCGGCCACGGCCACGGTGGCGAAAAACGCCACGAGCAGAACCAGCTCTAGGATGGAGAAGTAAGCGT
>Ga0137409_10000205_pt1 | contig 41505 bp, 30 predicted proteins | sample CZODoug1_16funga_FD_122059 | JGI IMG/M metagenome (GOLD analysis project Ga0137409, IMG submission 122059) | Vadose zone soil fungal communities from Angelo Coast Range Reserve, California, USA - CZODoug1_16fungal (Hybrid Assembly) | ecosystem: Environmental > Terrestrial > Soil > Vadose zone...
TCAAGCTTGACCCGCTGAAACCCCCTGGCGATGAGATCGATCAGGCGGTGGACGAGGCAATCAAGCGCTATCCGTTCATCGACGGATCAAGGATGTGTGCCGCGGGCGCGAGTTACGGCGGACACTTGGCCAATTGGATCGAGGCCACCACCACGCGCTACAAGTGCATCATCAGCCATGCCGGTGAAGTCGACCTCGCCACGCAGTGGGGCATCAGTGACTCCATCTACGGACGCGAACTGACCAACGGCGGCCCGCCGTGGGGAGGAAATCCCATCTGGCGCGATCAGAGTCCGATCACCTTCGCGGCCAATTGGAAGACGCCGATGCTGCTCAGCATCGGAGAACGCGACTTTCGCGTGCCCATTGGCAATACGCTGGAGAACTGGAGCGCCTTGCAGCGGATGCATGTGCCGAGCCGTTTGCTGGTGTGGCCGGACGCCTGGCATTGGATCACCAAGCCGGAGGACAGCCGCCATTTCTATGAAGAGGTGCAGAAGTGGCTCGCCACCTATCTCAAGCATGCGGTGCCGGCCACATGAGTGGAACCATGATCTCAGCGAGCCAGATTCTCTCGACCTATCAGATCATCCGCCCGCATATTCGGCGCACCCCAATCATCGAAGTCGACGGCGCGGATTTCAGCCTCGAGACGGCGCGGCTTGTCTTGAAACTGGAATCGCTCCAACACGCCGGTTCGTTCAAGGCGCGCGGCGCCTTCACGAATCTCTTGACGCGAACAGTGCCCGCGGCTGGCGTGGTCGCGGCATCGGGCGGAAACCATGGAGCCGCGGTGGCCTACGCGGCCATGAGACGCAACGTGCCGGCCAAGATATTTGTTCCGAAGGTGGCCTCGTCCGCGAAAATTCGGCAAATATCCGCGTACGGCGCAGATCTCGTCGTCTCCGGAGAGCGTTACGCCGATGCGCTTGCGGCGAGCGAGGCTTGGGTCGCCCAATCCGGAGCGCTGCCCATTCACGCATTCGATCAAGAAGAGACGCTGCTCGGTCAGGGAACCGTTGGCCTAGAACTGGAGGAGCAGGCAGGCGACATCACGACGCTGCTCGTGGCGGTCGGCGGCGGCGGCCTGATCGCGGGAATCGCCGCGTGGTATCAGGGACGAATCAAGGTGGTGGGCGTCGAACCGGAGCTGGCACCCACGCTTACCCGCGCGCTCGCGGCCGGCCGGCCGGTGGATGCCGAAGCAGGCGGCATTGCCGCGGACTCACTGGCACCGCGTCGAGTCGGCGAGCTGGTATTCCCCATCATTCAGCGCCACGTGAGCGCGACCGTGCTGGTATCCGACGACGCCATTCGGGACGCGCAGCGGCAACTGTGGAAGACGCTGCGGGTCGTCGCCGAGCCCGGCGGTGCGGCAGCGCTGGCAGCGCTCACGTCCCGCCGCTACGTCGCCGCGCCCAACGAACGCATTGCGGTATTGATCTGCGGCGGCAATAGTACGGCCGTCGATTTTGAACGCTAGTCGACGCAGGCGGCATGGAGTTCTCGCGAGTACCGAACGAAGGACACTGAATGAAGGACACACTGAAACCCGGCATCAGATACGAGCATCGATTCATTCTGCCGCCATCGAAGACGGTTCCGGCGCTGTACCCGGAAGCCAGTGAATTCGTGGCGATGCCGGAGGTGTTTGCTACCGGCTTCCTGGTTGGATTCCTCGAATGGGCCTGCATCAAGGCCATCAATCCCCACCTCGACTGGCCCGGAGAGCAATCCGTGGGCACGCACATCGATGTCAGCCACGAAGCGGCGACGCCGCCGGGCTTCGCGGTCACGGCATCCGTCGAACTCGTTGCCGTGGAAGGCAGAAAGCTCACCTTCGCCGTCATTGCGCATGACGGCGTGGACCTGATCTCCCGCGGGCGGCACGAACGAGTCGTCATCAACAAGGAGAAATTCGAGGCCAAGATGGCCACTAAAGCAGCGTCGGTCAGTAGCCAATAAGACAAATGGTTCAGAACTGATGGCCCTTCCGCGATGCGGACGCTCGCAGCCGTCTCAATCGGAGGAACTCGTCGGTCAGTTCGACTGCGTCCAGCGGAGTTTTCTTTTCATAAATGTTGGGCTGGAGCATAGGGCCCATCAGCTTTATATGTCGCCTATCGGCGCGACGCGCGTCAAGCAATCAATCCGACGTGTTCATCGCGAAAGGCGATTTCTGCGCTGCTTCGAGCAGAATATTGCCGCTGAGCGCGCCCCCGCCACCATGGCCGCCGCCGCTGCTCGCGGGCGCCGCCGGCGTGGCTGACGCCTCAGCCGACATGTGACTGGTACCGCCGGCATTGACCGCCGCAACCGAGAAGAAGTACGCGGTGCCGTTGGTGAGACCCGCTACGCGGAGGCGGAGCCTTTGCTGCTGCAGTCGGTGCCGGAGCTGGAAGGAACGCGCGGTGTAAAATCAGATCGGACCCAATCCGGCTATCGCGCGCTGCGAGATTTGTACGCCAATACCGGCCGAGCGGCCGAATCCGAGGTTTGGCAGAAGAAAATCTTACCCGGCAACCAGTGATGCTCCAGCGACCATCCTGGTGCAGGGGGGCCGGACGGATGGCTAACACATTAGAAACGCAAGCGCGCGTCCACGGCGGCTTGGCGCTGCTGGTTGGCGCGACGCAGCCAACACTTCATGCAGCGCGTACCTTGATGACTTCACTCTTCGACGTCGGTGGAGGAACGGGTTCGTCCTGCGGCAGCAACCGGCCAATACCTGGCAATGGCAGTGCCGAAATGCCTACCGTACAGCGGCCATTCAAAATATGCGGTAGGCTGTTCCAACTAGTGCAATGAAACATGTCCGACCATCCAATAACTGAAATGCCTCTCGGTATCCTGACAGACTCTGCGATTGCCTCCATCGCCAATGCAGTCTTTGCCGACCCGGCGATTCGCGGCCCGAATCAGTCCGAAAACATCGTGGCGGCCTACGCGTCAGCGGGAAGTTTTCTCAGCAATCCGACCGGGCCGATCGGTTCGCTCGATGTGTTTCCGCTTCCCGGAGCCTTGAGCGGCGCAACCGTCGACCTGGCGCAATTTTCGACATTTACCGACGGCACCAGGGATTTCAACGGTAAGACGCGCGCCGGCGTATTTCGCGGCGCCTACGAAGGCGAGGGCGCCAACCCCGGCTGGAAGCTGGCGCTTGCGATCAAGGGTGAAGTCGGCGGCTCGCCGCCGAAGCCGACGATCACACTCACTGCCGATGCGGCGACGGTTCCGGCGCAAGGCAGTACGACGCTGCGCTGGTCGGCGGCGAATGCGACGAGCTGCACCGCCTCCGGCGGCTGGTCGGGCAGTCGCCCGCTGAGCGGATCCGCATTGACCGGCGCATTGAGCCAGACGACCACCTACACGCTGTCATGCACCGGCGCGGGCGGCACTTCGAGCAGTGCGGTCGTCGTCAGCGTCAGCACCAACCCGCCTCCGCCTCCGACCCCTGCGCCAACGATCAACCTCACTGCTGCGCCGACGACCGTGACCTCTGGTTCGTCCGCAATGCTGTCGTGGTCCACGACCAATGCGACGAGCTGCACCGCTTCCGGCGCGTGGTCGGGCACTCGTGCGACCTCCGGCAGTCAGAGCACGGGTCAGCTCTCAGCCAACGCCACTTTCCGTCTCGACTGCACCGGTGCTGGCGGGCAGGCGAACCGCTCGGTCGCAGTGAGTGTCACGAGCCCGACGACGCCCCCGCCCCCGCCTTCGCCGCCCCCGCCTTCGCCGCCGCCGCCCACGACGCCGCCGGGTGGGGGAGGCTCTTCCGGCGGTGGCGGTTCGATCGTGCCCGCGGAACTCCTGCTGCTCGCGGGTGCGGCGCTGCGCCTGGCGCGCAGGCGCTTCAGTCTGCGACCGACGCGGTCTTGAGAGCGCGCGCGCGATCGCGGATCGCGCGCGCGTTGTGTTCCAGCCAGAAACGCAGGCGCGGTCGCTGCAGGTGCAGCCACACCATCAGCCCCCTGTCGGTGCCGAGCGTGCGCTTGTATTGCTGACTGCCCATCAGCAGGTCATAGGTTTGCAGCCCGCGAGCAGCTAGCTCGGCGACGACGGCGCAGTGAGCCACCAGGCCCGGCTTTTCCTTCGCGGCACCGGTGTAGACGATGCCGGACTGGTAGTTGAGCGCGCGACCGCGATACACGAAGTTGTAGAGATAGGCGACATCGCCTGGGCCTGCACTCACGCGCAGCAAGTCGATCTCGCCCGTCGGGTAACGCGTGCTGATCAAGCGGTGGTGGAAGGCGCGCGCAAAGTCCGAATGAAATGCCCCGGGCTGGCCACGCTGTTGCCAATACGCCTGGTGGATCGCCGCGAGCCGGTCGAAGAATTCGAGTGTCTCCTTGAGGTCTCTGGCGCGCGTGACGTGGATCGGTCCGGAGCTCTCCAGCCCCCGCACGGCGCGACGCACCTGGGCACGGGAGTTGCTGCTCAGCAGCTCCAGAAAGCCTTCCCGTGACCTGCGCACCGCCTCCAGATCGATAGTGAAATGCGGCACCTCCAGCATGCGGCGTGCGGTGAGGCCTTGCTCGCGGGCGCAGCGCTCGTAGAGCTCAACTCGCTCGCTTGCCAGTGCGCTGATCACGATCTCGTCCCACTTTGGATCCGCGCGGAGTGCACGAAGCGCGGCGTTCAGAGCCGAGGCTTCCTGACCGTCCCCGCCGAGCAGCAGGCCGTTGTGCTCGATCGTCAGCGCATCGACATCGGACAGGCCCGTCTCCGTGACGCGCAGTTGCCGGCTCCTGATGAAAGGGCGCTTGCCAGTCCCGGTGCCGATGAGTGCGAGCGCCCGCGGGTTCGCGTCGTCGCCCGCCTGCAGGAGGCGAATCGAGGTGCGCGGGGCGACGCACTCGAGCCAGGTGCCGATCCAGCCCCAGCTCTGGAAGTAGGAGTGCTCGCCGCGCTCCTGCAGGAGCATCCAGCGGTGCTCGAGGGCGCGGCTATCCGGCGAGGAACCCAGCGCGCGAAATGAGTCTGTGGGTTCGACAGCGGTCGTGCTGATCATCGCGTTCGGGGCTGGCGGATCAGGCTGCCAGATCGCGTCGGCGCGGGCGTCTCGATCGCCGCTGAAGGGCCAGCTCCTGCCGGCATGGCTGCAGTCGCCGGCTGTGTGGCTGCGGCGAGCTCCCGCTGGACCATGGCTTTCAGGATCACGAGCAGCGCCACGAGGTGAAAATACAGGTCGAAATACGGTAGCCCAAGGAAGGCGCCCGCGACGAAAAACCCGATCAGGGAGACTTGCAGCATCGTCGCGAGGTCCCCCGCCCAGAGCATGTTCGGAACCTTGCTGGCGCGTTTCCTGACCCACGTGCCGGAGCGGTAGCTCAGGAATGCGATGGCCAGGTACAGGATGAGTCCCGGGAAGCCCTGCTCGCCCACCACCTTGAAGTAGATGCTGTGTGCGTCCTGGAAGCGACCGTCGCGCTTATCTACTTCCGCGCTGATGTCCGGCGCGAAGCGCCGGTAGTTCGCTTCGACGAAGCAGTCGAAACCGCCGCCGGTGATTCGCTTGGACGCCAGGTCTGCGGCGAACTCCCACGCAGTGATGCGGCCCAGGGCAGAGTAGTCCGCCTGGTAGTTGCTGATCGTCTCCATGCGCTGGAACCATGACTGCGGCATGAAACTGAGCAACACCGGTACCACCAGGACAATTGCAAATCCGGTCGCCAGCTTGCGGCGGCTTTTCAGCAACAGGAATGACAGCATCGCTGCCATGCCAAGCAATGCGCCACGCGAGTGTGAACTAAGGATCGCCAGACCGGTGAAAACCAGCAGGACGATGAGCCCGGCCTTGATTCTCTTATCGGCCGTGCGCATCACCAGAAAGATCATCAGAGGGGCCACCATGAGCAACGCCATCGCGAGCGCGTTGTTGTCCTCAATGAAGCTGCCTGGCGGCCCCCAGACACGGTTCTCGGCGCCGGTGACATAGGCCCAGACGCCCCCCTTGAGGCCGTAGAAACCGAGCGAGAGGACGATCACCCACACCAGCCACCGGACCCGCTGCTCGTTCTGCATCAACATCACGGTGAGCCACGCGAACAGCTGGATCTTGAGCGCCTTCTCCAGGGACAGCTTGCTGAGCGACGGGTCGATGGCGAGCGCGGTGGTGATGCAGATCCAGACCACGAACAGTAGCCACAGCACTGTCAGCGCGTTCCAGGGCATGCGTAGCTTGTCCTTCGAGAACGGCAGTGCGATCAGCGTGGCGATGGCCACGATCTGTGCGAACGGCATCGAATAGGCAAAACCCCAGGAGAGCCGATGCGGGTTCATGTACCCGATCCAGCTCCACATCAGGATGCCGATCGCCGGGCGCCGGATGATGAACGGGAGTGACCCGAACACGATGAGCGTTACGAGGAGGTCGCGCACTGGGAAGGCCGCACCCGTTCGCCAGGCCCGGAAAAGTAGATCGAGGCAAGCTGCCCCAGGAGCTGCCATCCGCCGCGTCGCCAGATACCCGCACGAGGCAGCTGCAACTGCTCGCACGCCGGCCCGGCGACGCCCCAGGAAGTCGTGACCGCCTGTCGAAAGCCCGCTGCGCGCACGAGCTCAACATCGCGCCAGGTGAAGTCCCGGCTCGGCCGCCCGTTCGGGTAGGCAAAGCTCGCGATTTCCTGCTGCACGATGTCTTCGAGCGCAGCGCGTGAGCGCTCGATTTCGATGCGCGCTGCGACGTCATCCGTGCGCGCGAGAATCGGATGCGAGACCGTGTGGGCACCAACCTCCATGCCGGACACGGCCAGCTGCGCCACCTGGTGCCGCGACATCATGAGCGGAGAGAGCGTCGCGGCGCCCGCACTACGCAGGACGGCGTCGGCTCTGGCCTCGCGTTCGGCCGTATCGAGGTACTTGAGATGCGCGATGATGGAGCGCGCGCATTCTAGCTTTGTTGGTGCGGCCGGCGCCCGATCCAGTACGGCGCGTACCAGTGCTGCGCAATCAGGCGCAACGCGTACCGCCTCGATCACCTTGTCGTTCCACATCATGCCGCCATCCACATAGGCGGAAGCTACGAAGAACGTCGCCGCCACGCCGTGGCGCTTCAGGATCGGCATCGCAACGTCGGCATTGTCCCGATAGCCATCATCGAACGTGATGCAGACCGCAGCGGGCGGGAGGCGGCGCTCCGCAGACAGGCGCATCGCATCGCGAAGTGTGACGAGGTTCGCATGGGCAGCCAGCCATGCTATCTGTGACTCGAAGGAACTGGCGTCGGGCACGTCGGGCAACAGAGGATCGGGCCGCGCAAGCACGCGATGATAAGTTAAGATTGCAAAGCGCCGGCTGGATGCATTTCCTGAAACTGCCGCGAGCAACGTCCGCGCGATCATTTGTTATTGGGTATCAGTAGTATCAAAGGGAGGCGTGTCACGGTTCGTGACGCAGCCGACGCGCTCCGGCCCGGCGCCTGGTAGCAGACAGGCGCAGCGAATGTAGCGCATTTCCCGGGAATCAGCACCGCCATGGCGCACGGAATCATTGCATCGACTGGCCTTGGAACGAATGATTGCGTTTCAGGGGGGCAGACCGCTTGAACCAGGCTGCTTCGGCTCGCTCGACGGCGCACGGCCTATACGCTGCCATCGTCGCAAATCTTCTGTTCCCGCTGCATGAACGGCTGAAGGGTCACGATACCGTTCAGGCGTTGCGCGAACTGGAGAAGTCTCAATGGCTGAGCCCAGTCGAACTCCGTGAGCTGCAGCTGCGCCGCTTGCGCGGCCTGCTCGAGCACGCCGCACGCCATGTGCCGTACTACCGCGGCCTCTTCGGGCGCCTGCGGTTCTCGGCGTCGTCTGTCAGCTCACTGCGTGACCTCGAGCGCATCCCGTTCCTGACCAAGGACATCGTGCGCACCCACCTCGACGACCTCAAGGCCGAAGATGCGCAGGACCTGCGCCTGTTTTCGACCACGGGATCGAGCGGTGACCCGCTGCGCTTCTACATTGGCAAGCGGCGCGTGTCCCGTGACGTGGCGGCCAAGTGGCGGGCCACGCGCTGGCTCGGAGTAGAGCTCGGTGAGCGTGAGTTGGTGTTCTGGAGCTCGCCTATTGAGGTATCCGCCCAGGACTCGGTGCGCGCCTGGCGTGACCGGTTGCTGCGCACGCGGCTGCGCGCTTCCGCGAACGTTTCTCCGGCCCGGCTCGATGAGTTCATCGCGGAGATCCTTGCCTTCAGGCCGGCGATGATCTTCGGCTATCCGTCGGTGATCGATCTCGTCTGTCAGCGTGCCGAAGATCGTGCGATCGACCTTCGGGTCGCCGGAACCCGGGCGATATTCGCAACCGCCGAGCGGCTGTACCCCCAGCAACGGGAACGGATGCAGCGCGTGTTCGGTTGCACGGTCGCGAATGGCTACGGGGGCCGGGACGCCGGATTCATCGCGCATGAATGTGCCGCAGGCGGCATGCACATCACGAGCGAGGATCTCATCGTGGAAATCGTCGATGAGAACGGACGGCAGCTCGGACCCGGTGAACCCGGCCAGGTGGCGGTGACGCACCTTTTCACCGCGGAGTTTCCCTTCATCCGTTACCTCAACGGCGACGTTGCCGTGCTGAGCGCCGCCACCTGCGGTTGCGGCCGCGGCTTGCCATTGCTCGAGGACATTCGCGGGCGAACCAACGATTTCATCGTGGCCGCCGATGGCCGCCTGGTGCATGACGTGGCCTTTGCGGTCCTGCTGCGCGACATGCCCGGCGTGAAGATGTTCAAGATCATCCAGCATGAGATCAACCGGCTCGAACTGCTCCTGGTGACCACTGCGGACTTCGACAGCCGCGGTGCGCCCGACAGGATCAGGGCGCTGTTCGTGCAGAGACTCGATCCGGCAATCGAACTGACGATCAGGCACGTCGACGACATTCCGCCTGAGCCCACGGGGAAGTATCGCTATGTCATCAGCAAAGTTCCGCGACCGTCCGGTCGCTACACCTGAGCTCGCGGCGGCGGCGGAAGCGCGCCAGGCGACTTCGACGTGAGCGCGCTCGGGACTCTGGATACGTGTCTGCATGCGATCCACGCGGGCCTGCAGCGGCTGAGCCCGAGGCTGGGATTGGAGAGCTTCGTGCTCGTCGCGCAGCCCGTGCCCCCCGGGTTGGCACAGGCCGCGCCCAGCGGTTCCGTCGGCGTCCGCCTCGCCGCACCCAACGATCCGGTCCTGTCACAGGTCAACAGACCGCCCGAAGAGTTGCAGCGGCGCTTCGCCAGCCCGGGCGTGTGCCTGGTCGCGGAAAAAGGCTCCCGGCTGGTCGGATTTCTGTGGCTGCTGTTCGGCGCCTACCGGGAGCCCGATGGCAGCTGCGAGTTCGAGCTCTCGGGGAGCGATTGCGCCTGGGACCTGGATGTTTTCGTCGTGCCGCAGGAGCGGCTGGGTCGCAGCTTCGTTCGGCTGTGGGAAGCCGCAAATGCAGTGCTGCGTGAGCGACGCATCCGCTGGAGCATGAGCAGGATCTCGGCGTTCAATCCACGCTCGCTGAGCTCGCACCGCGCGCTCGGCGCCGTCAAGGTCGGACGCATTTCCTTTCTGCGTCTGTTCGATCTGCAATTGTTTTGCGGAACGGTGCGGCCGTTCGTGAAGCTATCCGTGGTGGGGCGGGGCGCGCCGCGAATTCGAGTCAAGCCTCCCGCTTGAGGCCACTTCCTCGAGTACCTCGGTGAAGCGACGTGCCTGAGCCTGGCGCGAATACTGGGACACGCGCGAGAGTTCGGCAGCAAGTGGCGCGCCGGAACGAACCTTGGCCAGGAACTGCGGCAGTGCCTCCAGGATCCGCGCGCGATCTTCGAGCGGCGCTATCACCGGGGAGCCGAAGCCAATCAGCGCACGCGCCGTGTCTCCATCGCGCTCCGTTAGCGCAAGTATCGGGCGCTGAGCGCGCAGGTATTCGTAGAGCTTGGCGGGGATCTGGTTGTTGCAGATCCTGCCCTGCAACAGCAGCAACCCGTCGGCGGCGAGCATCTCGCGAATGGCTTCCACGTGTGTCAGCGGCGGACTCACCTCGACGATATCGTCAATGCCCAGCCGCTGGAGGTCGGCATGTCGGCTCGCGTACTCGCCGGCCCCTCGCAACACGAGGCGCAGATCGCCGGCAGAGAGTCGCCCGCTCGCCTTGAGCTCGCGTATGGCGAGGAAAAGTTCCGTCGGGTTGCGTTCGTCGGGATAAACGTAGCCGCTATGCACGACGGTCACTCGCCCGTTGCCGGCAGTGCGGGGGGGCAAGCTTGCCGCCGCTGCCGCGAAGACGGATTCATCGAAGCCGTTCGGGAGCAGCAACAGTCGGGAAATGGCCTCGGGGCAATACTCGCTGTACAGGCGCAACAGGGACGGCGTCGTCACCGTGATGCGCGCCGCTTCCTGCAATGCATGCCGTTCGATTCTGCTGAAGGCGCGATGGACGCGTGGGTCAGTTGGAAAACCCGGCTCTGTCATGGGATCGCGAAAATCCGCTACCCATGGCGCTCGCAGGCCGTGGGCGAGGCTGCGTCCCAGGGCGTGCGCGGTCGCTATCGGGTATGTCGACCAGACAACATCCGGGGGCGTCTTCCACAGCTTGCTGCGCGCCACCGCGAGGCCTGAAAGCCACCAGCTGTTCCAGCGATCCGGTAGCGCGAGACTGCGCAGGTACCTGCCGCGGATCGCGACATGCCGCGCGATATCCAGCGTCGGGGCGCGCAACACGCGCACGGTGGAAGGCACTGCTTTCTCGAGTTCCGTGGATGTTTCCGGGTACGCGCCCGCAGTGCAGGTGAGGACCGTAACCTGCCAGTCCGCGTCCACGAGACCCTGCATGAAGGCGAGTACACGCTGCGTCCCGCTGGTGCCGATGAGCGGCGGAAACGGGTAGGTCACCAACAGGGCAGAGCGTCGGGGCATGCGTGGGGTTGCGGCTCCTGGGGCGCGCGTTGCTGTTGTGACACGGGGCGCACCGTGACGGACCGGGAGATAGTATCCTGCCTCGCCGGGCACCTGTACGGGATCTGTTTTCCACTATTGTCAAAAAAGAACGGTCGGGCATCGGCGCTCGATGTCCAGGGGAATCTCGTGACTGGCCCTTCGGGGTACTTGCTATCCAACGCTGCCGCTGGGGACGCGTCGCGCGTCGTCTCGCTGAGCGATGCCGAGATCGCGCAGGATGATGCGGGACTGCGGGCGTCGATCAGCGGCCGGCCGTCCTGGACTTCTGCCGAGTATGCGCGGGTCGCCCAAGAGCGCGGCCACGCACGCGCGCTGCTCGAGGGCTACCGGAGGTTCGGCTCCCGGGTCCTGGATCACCTGGGGGGCGCATTCGCGCTCGTCGCTGTCGACAGCAGACGTCGCCGGCTCCTTGCAGCCGTCGATCGCATGGGGCAGTGCGGGCTCTACTATCGGGTCAGTGACACCGGGCTGTACTTCTCTTCGAGCCTCAACCGACTCGTCGAACTGCACGGCGAACGGCCCGAGCTGGATCCGCAGGCCGTCTACGACTACATCTATTTCCATGTGATCGCCGGCCCGCGAACCATCTGGGCCGGACACGCGAAGCTCGGTCGGGCACAGCTGATCGAGTTCGATGCGTCCACCGGCACAGTGGATGTCCGCAGGTATTGGCTTCCGGAGTTTGCCGCACGCGCTGAGCAAACGATTCCACTCCTCAAGGACGACCTCATGCGAAGCCTGTCCGACGCGGTCGCGACGGTATGCCCCCCGGTCTCTGGATCGGTGGCCTGCTTTCTGAGTGGCGGTCTCGACAGTTCCACGGTGGCGGGACTGCTCGCGACCCAGCACGGTGGCGACAAGGTCGATGCGTTCTCGATCGGTTTTTCCGCGGCGGGTTATGACGAACGCGAGTTTGCAAGGATCACGGCCAAGCACTTCCGCGTGCGTCACCACGAGTACTGCGTCACCCCGCACGATGTCGCGGAATCAGCGCCGCGGATCGCGGCATTCTTCGAGCAGCCCTTCGGCAATTCGTCGGCGGTGCCGGTGTACCACTGCGCGAAGATCGCGCGGGAAGCGGGCATGGCGCAGATCTGCGCGGGCGACGGCGGCGATGAGATCTTCGCGGGCAATGCGCAGTACCGCGCGCAGCTCATTTTCAATCGTTTCGCCGCGCTTCCTTCGCTCGTCAGGAGTGCCACCGAAGTGGGCGTGAAGGTATCGAGCAAGTTGCTGCCGTTCTGGCCCTTCACCAAGGCGGCGAGCTACATCGCGCAGGCGCGTTTACCGCTGCCCGATCGCCTGCAGACCTACAACTTCCTGCATCGCAACGATCCCGCACAGTTCTTCGATCCCGCGTTCCTGGCGACGATCGAGCGCGACGAACCGCTGCGGGCGCTGCGCGCAGAGTACGCGGTGCTCGATTCCCGCAGCATCGTCGATCGCCTGCTCTACCTCGATTGGAAGTTCGTGCTACAGGACAACGATCTCTGCAAGGTCGGCCGCATGTGCGAGATGGCGGGAATCGACGTCCTCTATCCAATGCTGGAAGACCGCCTGGTCGAGTTCAGCTGCTCGATTCCAGGGCGACTGAAGATGAGAGGCAGCCGCCTGCGCTGGTTCTACCGCGAGGCCATGCGGGGGTTCCTGCCGGAGGCGATTCTGGCGAAGGGCAAGCACGGCTTCGGACTGCCGTTCGGCATCTGGTTGCGGGACGAGCCGGAGCTGGAGTCTCTGGCATCTGCGTCGTTGGACTCGCTCGGCCGACGCGGCATCATCCGGGCCGACTTCATCGAGCGCACCTGGTCGCAGTTCCGTGCCGGGAGTGCGAGCTATTACGGCGAGCTCATCTGGATACTGATGATGCTCGAGTTGTGGCTGCAATGTCGTAAATTGTGAGCAGGTACAGTCATGTCGACAAGTCGGGGCCGCAGGGTGGTAGTACGCAGATGAGCATGTTGATTCACGATGTCGTGTCGCGCGCCGCCGCCAACGAGCCCGCAGCCGTGGCGCTGCGGTTGGGAACCGGTCAGCTGAGTTATGGCAAGCTCGACGCTTGGATCACCGGTTTCGCGAACGCCTTGATCGCGCTCGGCGTCAGCCGTGGGGCGCGCGTCGCGGTCTACCTGCCGAAGCGCTTTGAGACCGTTGCGGCGCTGTTCGGCGCTTCCCGTGCCGGCTGCGTGTTCGTGCCGGTCAACCCGCTGCTCAAGCCGCCGCAAGTCGGGCACATCCTGCGCGACTGTAACGCGCAGGTGCTGGTTTCGAGCGCCGTCCGGATCAAGGATCTGCATGCGGAACTCGAGCGATGCCCGGAATTGCGTCACGTTGTGCTCGATGGCGGCGACGAGTCCGTCGCTGTCTCCGGATCCGTGCGTCTATGGCCGTGGCCTCGCGCGGAGCAGGTCATCGGCCGCTACCACCGGGTGATCGATGCCGATATGGCGGCACTCCTCTATACATCAGGGAGCACAGGCCGCCCCAAGGGCGTTGTGATCGCGCATCGCAACCTGATGGTCGGCGCGCAGAGCGTCGCGCAATACCTGGAGAACAGTAAGGAAGACCGCCTGCTCGCGGCTCTGCCGTTGAGCTTCGACTATGGCCTCAGTCAGTTGACGACTGCCTTCACCGTCGGAGCATCCGTCACGCTGCTCGACTTCCTGTTTGCCAAGGATGTGCTCGCCGCCGCGGCGCGCGATCGCTGCACCGGCCTCGCGGGAGTGCCGCCGCTATGGGCGCAGCTCGCCAGCCAGTCCTGGCCGCAGGAGGTGGTCAAATCGTTGCGCTACATCACCAACTCGGGAGGAACAATGCCCGGCGCGACGCTTGCCAAGCTGCGACTCGCGTTGCCGAGCACGCAGGTTTTCCTGATGTACGGCCTGACGGAGGCATTCCGTTCTTCCTATCTGCCGCCGCCGGAGCTCGATCGCCGACCCGATTCGATCGGCAAGGCGATACCCAATGCAGAACTGCTGGTCGTGCGACCGGACGGCACGACGTGCCAGCCGAACGAGCCAGGCGAACTGGTTCATCGGGGTTCACTGGTGTCGCTCGGCTACTGGAATGATCCAGTCAAGACCGCGGAGCGATTTCGTCCCGCTCCAGGCCAGGTGCAGGGACTCGTTCTCACGGAGATCGCGGTCTGGTCCGGCGATACTGTGCGCATGGACGAGGAGGGATTTCTCTATTTCATCGGGCGCACCGACGAGATGATCAAGACCTCTGCCTATCGCGTGAGCCCGACCGAAGTAGAAGAAGTGCTGTACGCGAGCGGACGGGTGAGCGATGCGGTCGTGCTCGGCGTGCCGCATCCGGAATTGGGCCAGGCGATCGTCGCCGTGCTGGCGGCCGCTCCCGGGTTCGAACCGGATACCAAGTCCCTGCTCGAGTTGTGCAAGGAACAGCTGCCGGCTTACATGGTGCCGTTGCACGTCGAGTGGCGCACCGATTTGCCGCGCAATCCGAACGGCAAGTTCGATCGCAGCGGTCTTGCCGCCGATCTCAGGGCGACTTTTATTCCCACGAGGTGACGCGTGCCCCTGGATCTGCCGCAACACTCCCGCCATCCATTCTGCGAAGTCCGCGAGGACAAACTGCTGATCGGCGGTGAGCCGGTCGATGCCCTCGCGCAGCGGGTCGGGCGCACACCGTTTTACGTTTACGACCGCGCAGCGATCAGCTCGCGGATTGCGCAGTTGCGGGCGGCGCTGCCCCCCGCGGTCAGCATCCACTACGCGATCAAGGCCAACCCGATGTCTGAGGTGGTGGCGCACGTCAGGCCCCAGGTCGATGGCCTCGACGTGGCATCCGCCGGGGAAATGAAGATCGCGCTCGCGGCGGGCGGAATGCCTGGGAAGATGAGCTTTGCCGGGCCCGGCAAGACTGAGGCCGAGCTCGAGGCGGCCGTGGCCGCTGGCGTCATGCTCAACGTTGAATCACCCCGCGAGCTGAGATTGTTGAAGGAGATTGGCGCACGGACCGGCCGCAGGCCGCGCTACGCCCTTCGCGTCAACCCGGATTTCGAGCTGAAGTCTTCCGGCATGAAAATGGCTGGCGGGCCAAAGCAGTTCGGCATCGATGCCGAGGCCATTCCCGCGTTGTTGCGGGAGGTGCGCGACTGGCCGCTGGATTTCGTGGGCTTCCACATCTTCAGTGGCTCCCAGAACCTGCGTGCCGAGGCGATCGCTGAAGCCCAGGCAAAGGCGCTCGACCTCGCCGTGGAGCTCGCCGCGCATGCGCCTGCGCCGGTGCGGTCGCTCAATATCGGCGGGGGTTTTGGAATCCCCTATTTCCCAGGCGAGCAGCCGTTGGATCTGCGCGCGGTGGCGCAAAGCGTGGCCCGCATCAGCAGCCGCACCACGACGCTGCTGCCCCATGCAGAACTCGTGCTGGAATTGGGTCGTTACCTGGTCGGTGAGGCGGGCTTCTATGTCTGTCGCGTCATCGACCGCAAGCTCTCGCGCGGCAGCGTGTTTCTCGTGACCGATGGCGGGCTGCATCACCATCTCGCCGCTTCCGGCAACTTCGGCCAGGTCATCCGCAAGAACTACCCGGTCATCGTCGGCAATCGCGTACGGGGAACCGAACGCGAGATTGCCTCTGTAGTCGGGCCGCTGTGCACGCCGCTGGATCTGCTCGCCGATCGCATGGACCTGGCCAAGGCTGATGTCGGTGATCTCGTGGTCGTGCTGCAATCGGGCGCGTATGGCTTCTCGGCGAGCCCGACGAGATTCCTTGGACACCCCGAACCCCTGGAGTTGTGTCGGTAGAGCATCCGGCTTGGTCAGCACTCCACTTGCCAGCGACATCCGACCACGCCGCCGCGCGATGCGCCCACAATCCCGTTGGCCGCTGCACGTTTTTCTGTTACTGGCCGCGACAGCAGCCCAGGGTCAGGCGCATACAGTTCCGCTTTGGGGCCGCTGGGAGCAGGCATTCACGGCGAAGAACGTGGATCCTGAAACTGCCCCCGACAGCGTGTTGGTCGCTGATCTCACAGCACCCTCCGGCAAGACGGTTCACGCCGAAGGTTTCTGGGATGGCACGACGAGCTGGCGCATCCGCTTCATGCCCACGGAAGAGGGCCGCTGGAGCTACAGGATGCACTCGGTTCCGGCCATCGAAGGACTGGACGGAGCAAGCGGCACATTCATCAGTGCAAGGTCTGCGACAGGAACGCCGTTTCTGCAGCATGGGCCGCTCAGGATCTCGGCCAACGGACGCTTCTTTGAGCATGCAGACGGGACGCCATTCCTCTGGATCGGCGACACCGTGTGGTATGGCGCGATCCTCAGTCACAAGGCCGACTGGGACTACTACCTGGGCGAGCGTTCAGCCAAGCGCTTCACGGTGGTTCACTTCAATGCCGTCGCGCCACGCAATGGTGTCGCAGCGGATGAGAACGGCGAGGTCTCGTTTTCTGGCGGCGAGCGCTATCCCGGCAATTCGCGCTACCGCAGGTACCTCGCGGCGACATTGAAATACCTGGGGCTCGATGCCGTGAAACCGCTGCGCATGAATCCGCGTTTCTACCAGCGCCTCGACGAAAGAGTCGATGCCGTCAATGCTCATGGGCTGCTGGCCGCGATCGTGCTGACCTGGGGGCTGCGACCGGAAGATTCGGGCAACGCACTCTCCGAGGCGAACGTGGTGCGTCTGGTGCAGTACCTGCAGGATCGCTACGGCGCTAATCACGTGGTCTGGATCCTGACCGGCGACAATGCCTACGCGGGCGAGAGTGGCGAGCGCTGGCGGCGGATCGGTCGCGCGGCCTTTACCGATCGCACGCATGCTCCCGTCACAACACATCCGAGCGGCATGTATTGGCCATGGCAGAGCTTCAAGGACGAGAAGTGGCTGGATTTCATCGTCTATCAGAGCGGTCACGGTGATGACGCCGCGGCGCTGAGCTGGATCCACTCCGGCGCGCCCAGCTTGCATTGGCAGGACCCGCCACCGCGACCGATCATCAACCTCGAGCCGCCGTACGAGGGCCATCTCGGTTATCAGTCCGGCAAGCCACACACCGACTACGCGACGCGGCGTGCGATCTACTGGAGTCTGCTCAATGCGCCGACCGCAGGAGTGACCTACGGTGCGCACGGCGTGTGGAGCTGGCACACGGCCATTGGACAGCCGCCCACCGATCACCCCGACTCCGGTATCGCAAAACCCTGGCGCGAAGCCCTGTCCCTGCCGGGCAGCACGCAGATGAAATATCTGGCTGAGTTCTTTGGCTCGATTCCCTGGTGGCAGCTCACGCCCGACGAACGGCTGCTGGTGCGACAACCATACGGCGACGATCCAGCGAGACACGCGTCGGCTTCGCGGTCCGAGAGCGGCGAACTGGCAGTCGTGTACCTGGCAGCCGGCGGTACGATCAAGCTGCGACGCGAGCTTCTGGCCGCGAAGGTCCATGGCGAGTGGTTCGATCCTCGCACGGGACGGAGGACCGGCATCCAGGAGCCACGGGGTTTCGAGTTCGCCGCCCCTGACCAGCAAGACTGGGTACTTCTACTGAGCAGCCGATGCGACTACCTCGCTTCCTGTACGAGCGCGAGGGCGCGGCATTGACAGACGAGGTCCCAGCTTCTGCCAGCCTTGCAGGCGCGGGTTCTCGGTATGCCCGCAATCTCGCGCTCCGCGTCCTGCTGCTTGCGGCGATCCTCGGCGGAGTCTGGGCACCCGAAGCCACGCATTACTTCGTATCGACGCCGTCGATCCGAAGCGAAGTCATCGATCGCAGCCGCGTACGCCCCGCCGATGACACGCTGCGCTTGCTTGCGCCCGAAGAATTCCCGCCGCTCGTGCAACACGACCCCTCGGCCAGTGCCGTGAGAGCTGCGCAGGCGCTGCGCGGTGGGTGGTTGCTGCTCGATGGCACCCATCGCGTTCCCTGGTCGGTGCCGCTCCAACCGGCGGAGCTCACGCGCGGAGGACCGACGGAACAGCTGGTTCGCGCGTCGATGCCGGACGTGCAGATATTCCTCGACGCTTACGCGGAATCCTCCGACCCGCAATACCTGCTGGCCGCGCGCGATGCGGTGCGCGCGTGGAGCAGGTTAGAGCGTCGCAGCTGGTTCCAGCACGGATTGCTCTGGAACGATCACGCGGTCGCGATGCGTGCCATCCTGCTGGTGCGGTTCTGGACTGTCTTCCGTCATTCCGCCCAGTTCGATAACGACACCGCTACGGCGACGCTGCAGTTTGCCGCGCGTACCGGGCGCATGCTGGCGCAGCCCGCGCACTTCGCGGCTCGCACCAATCATGGAGTGATGCAGAACATTGCGCTTCTCGACCTGGCGGCCGCATTTCCGGAGCTGTCCGATAGCGCGACGTTCGCAGCGACCGGCGAGAAGCGGCTGCTGCAACAGCTCGAGTTCTACGTCGCCGAAGATGGAGCGGTATTGGAACACTCGGCGGGCTACCAGTTCTTCGGCACGCAGCTGCTGGCGAGCGCCGCACGCGCATTGCGCGCGGTTTCCGGGGTGCACGATGCGCTGGAGCGCAAGCTTGCGCAGGCGCGCCTTTTCGGCGATGAGCTGCGCCGCCCCGACGGTTCGCTGCCGGCGTACGGGGATACGGACCTGCTGGCAAAGGTTCCGGGTCTGCTGGACTCAAATGCGCAGATGCGGCGGCAGCAAACGTTGCATCCGATCTCAGGCTACGCAGTGCTCTGGGACGTGAGCGGCATCGCTCCCACCACGACTTCTCAGACCGTGGTGGTCTGGTCCAATTTCGAGTCGCAGGCGCACAAGCACGCCGACGACATGAGCACGTTGATCTGGACGCAAGGCAGGACGCTCGTGACGAACGTGGGCTACTGGCGCTACGGTGATCCACAACGCCTGCTCGCGACCTCATGGCGCGGCTCGAATGCCCCGCACCTGCGCGCCGAGGCCGCGCCATCAGCGGGAGGGGTGCAGGTCGAGGGCTATGCGTTCGCGAGCGACATCGAAGTATTGGACCTGCAGCGCACTGCCGGTAGCGGCCGTCAATTCAGGCGTCAGCTGATTCACCACGCCGCGGGCTGGTGGATCATCCTGGATCGCGCCGCTCCGCCGGCCGGAGACGCAATGGATGTCGTCTGGACCGTGGCCCCACCTCTGCAGCTGCGGGCGTCGGGCACCGGTTCGTATCTTGTTGGCGACAACGCATCAGACTTCTTCGCAGGCGTGGCCTGTGCGGGCGAGCAGCTCAAGGTCGCAACAATGCGAGCCAGCGTCGATCCCTTTGGTGGCTGGGTGTTTCGCGAGATGACCGATTCGACCCCTGCGCCCGCGGATTCGCTGGGCTGCTCCGTGCCGGCCGGAACACCCATGGCAACTGTGTGGGCCAGCGGCGGCCGCGCGGCGCCGTCCGTGCAGGTGACTCAGTGGACCGACGTGGAACATTGGACGGTCATCACGCGGCGCAATGCAGACGTGCTCCAGGTACGACGCAGCGGTGATGCCTTAGAGGTTGCCTCCGGCGATGAGACGCGTGTCCTTCAGCTGCGGCGCGCGGCAGGGCCGAGGCAGGAAGTCGACAAGATCAACGTTGCGTATCGGCGCGTTGCTGCCGAATACCCGCCGTGGCGTGACTTGCTAAAGTGGCGATCCGCGGCGAGCTGGGTGTTGCTGAGCGCACTTGGACTGCAGGAGCTGTTGTATGGAGGTTTGGTGTTCGCGCTGGCCCGCAGGAGCGTGCGGGCAGTCGCGCTCACACGCGTCCATCTCGCTCTGCTAACTGCCTGGGTTCTTGGCGCGGCCTGGTTGCTGGGAAGCTACTTGAGGTAGCCATTCCGGCGCAGCAGAGAGTTATGCGTCAGGCCCGATCCTGAGCGGCGGTCGCCGCGGCCTTCCGCTGGACGAATGCAGTGAGCGTTCCAAGCGTCGAGAACAGATCGGCAGAAATCTCATCGTCGTCGATGACGAAGCCAAATCGCTGTTCGAGCGCTTGAACCAGCGTCACGACTGCCATCGAATCGAGCTCCGGCAACTGGCCGAGAAGTTCGCTTTGGGCTGTGAGTCTGAGACCACGCGGCCCGAGGTGCAGCGCACTGCTGAGTACTTCGCGAACTTGTTCGAGCATCCACCGATCCGTTTGCATGCGCGAGTTGCCGCTGTTTCGATGGGCAGCATTCTCGTCTTGATGGGATCAAGAGTAACAGAGTCATCATTCTCGCCCGGCGACGCGCTACACAGAGAGTCATCGTGTCGGCGTTCCGCGACGCGATGCGGAAGGGCAAATCACGAGACTTTCGTTTTTGTGCACTCGTTCATGTCGGGACGACGCGACAAAACGTTCGGCCATTTACATCGAATTGCGTTTACGAAGTTGCGCTAAGTCTCTTTCCCTAAACGCCTTTATTTCGGCCGGTTTCGGTGGCACGTGTCTTGCTAGTCTTTCGCCGCGGCGTCGCCGGCGCGCTCGAAACTCGCGTCAGTTCGTCACAATAGTTGTAAGGTGAACTTTGGAGGACGCGCCCGGCGCACTGACAAAGGCAAACCCGCCTAAAGGCGGGGACGCAAAGCTTCCGGTCTAAGGGAGAGATCCTATGACAGCGGGGTTGCCAAGATGGGTATCGGGTATATGCGCAAGGTCTGTCATGCGCAGTCCCGCGCCAACGCTCGCGATTGGCTGTCGCCTGTCTCCCCATCCCCGCTACAACTTCGGAACTCGCTACCAATCTTGCGGGGGGATATGACGCATCTCGTAACAGGCGCTAAGTCTTTTCTCATTACCGTTGCTCTCGCCAGCGGACTGGCGGGAACTTGTGCCGCTGGTCCGCTCGATACACTCCAAGCGGGGCAATGGTACGAATTCCCGAATTCGCACCTCGAATCCGTGTTGCCGAGTCCGGTACCGTCCGGCAATCCGGACAACATCATGGCCGCGTGGTCCGGCGGGGCCTTCGATACAAAAAGGAGCCGCTTGCTGGTCTGGGGCGGCGGACACAGCGACTACGCCGGCAACGAGCTTTATGCGTTCGATGTGGCTGCCGGTCAGTGGTCAAGACTCAGCAATCCATCCTCCAGTCCGGTGTCCGTGCACACCTACGACCAATTGGAATACGCGCCTGACCAGGATCGGTTTGTCGGTATAGGTGGCGCAGTATGGCCGACCGGGAACGCGACCAACGCAGTGTGGCTTTTCGATCTAGCCAACAACGCCTGGATACGCGGAGCCAATATTGTCGGGGCCCTGTTCTATATCTACGAATACAACATGGATACCGCCTACGATCCCGTCAGCCACAAGGTATTGATGGTGGGGTACACGGCGTCTGCTGACTACAATCCAGCCACGGATACCTGGCGCGACAATCTGAATTCTGCTTCGCGACGCCTGGATACAACCGGAGCGCTGGACAGCAAGCGACGCAAGTTCGTGTTCATCGGCGGCGGCGCCGCTTCCTACTTCAACGTCGATAGCACCGGCAAGATGGGCGACCAGCAGTCGTTGCAGACGTCCGGCGCCACCGAAATCCAGGGATGCACGGCGCCCGGCCTGGACTACGACCCGGTCGCCGATCGCATTGTTGGCTGGTGCAGCGGCGCCGACGTCTACTCGCTGAATCTCGATACCAACGTCTGGACCAAGCTTGCGCCCACCAATGCGGTCTCGCCAGGTACGCCCGCCAGCAACGGTACCTTCGGGCGCTTCCGGTACATGCCCGCGTACAACGCGTACATCGTCGTCAATCGCACCAACGCCAACGTCTTTGCCTACAAGCTGTCGAACGGCGCCGGAGTACCCAGCGGACCCAACGTGACGTTTACGGCGAGCTCTTCGGGCGTAATCTCGGGTGGCACTGTGACGCTCACCTGGTCTTCGAATGCGACCCAGTGCCAGGCAAGTGGCGGCTGGACTGGTGCCAAAGCCCCGAGCGGCTCGCAGGACATCACCTCGATAACGGCGACGACCACGTTCGTTCTCGCGTGCAGTGATGCGCAGGGAACGACGACCACGCGGTCCGTTACGGTGTCACTTCAAGTAACCGCTCTGCCAACCGTCAACATCAGCGCAAATCCCGCGCAAGTGGCGAGCGGCGGAGCATCGCAGATCACCTGGAGCAGCTCGAACGCAACGGGCTGCACAGCATCGGGCGGAATCTCGGGCTGGCCGGGAAGCAAGGCGACCAGCGGCAGTCAGAGCGTCAGCCCAATCACGGCAGCGACTACATTCACGCTCATGTGTACTGGCGCGGGGGGCAACACTCAAAAGAGTGCTGCGGTCTCGCTGGCAGCAGCGCCCACCTTGACGCTGACCGCCGCGCCGATGACCGTGACTTCGGGCAACAAGACGACGCTCACCTGGTCCTCGAGCCGTGCCACCGGATGTGTGGCATCGGACGCGTGGGCGGGGAACAAGCCGATGTCCGGAACCGAACAATCGGCTGCGCTGACGCAGAACAGCACATTCAGCATGCAATGCACCGGGCAGGGCGGTGCGGTGACCCGCTCCGTCGCCGTCGCAGTCACTGCGGCAACTGAGCCGCCACCACCACCTCCCCCGCCCACTCCTGATCCTCCAGGGTCCAGCTCCAGCGGAGGAGGCGCAACGGACACGTTGTTGCTGATGGTCCTCGGTCTGCTCGCCATCGTGCGCGGTCAGCGAGTTTTCACCAATGCCGCGCGACCTGGTCGCACGCCGCGCGCAGCGCAAGTGGGCACGGTGCTCGCGCTCCTGTTCCTAGTGTGTCCGTCTCTGAGCATGGCGGACGCGAACAGCGACTGGCTGGCGCGATCGACAGGCCCTGGCGTCGTCTATGCGAACGGCCTCGACGACTACAACCGTGACGTGCTGCCCAATCTCTGGGACGCCCCCGGCACGGTGGCCAACGCCTTCGACCCGAACGTCAGGGCGTCAGGGTCGGGAAGCCTGCGCTTCGATTTCGTTCCTGGAGGCGAAGGGTTCGGCGGAGAGCTTGCGATTTCACTCGGCGACGATCCTGCAAAACAGTTCGGTGCCGGAGATGAGTTCTGGGTGCAGTGGCGCCAGCGCTGGGACGCGTATGTGCTCGAGCATCACTATGCGGTGACGCAGGGGCCGGGCGGCTGGAAGCAGATCATCATTTCGCAGGGACAGTTGCCGGGTCAGAAGCGAACGGACACTCACTCCTGCAGCGAAAACCAGATCTTTCTCGCCAATGGCGGGTACAAGGGCTATCCGTGGGGTGCCCATGGCTGCTTTGTGTATTACGGCATCGTCTCCGTGGCGCCCTCCAATGCACGCTCGGCCATGAATCTCGGCGACCAGATCGGTAACCTAAGCGCGCCCCGGCGGGAAGACACGTGGCCGTGCACTTACTTTCCGGATGGCGGACGCCAGGACGGGTGCATCGACTATCGTCCTGACCAGTGGATGACTTTGATGATCCACGTGAAAGCCGGGCCCTCAGGCACTGCTGTGTCATCGATCAGCGATGGTGCCGGCCCGGAGAAGGGCTTCATCAACAGTACCTATGAGCTGTACCTGGCGTACGAGGGTGAGGCGTTCCGTTTGGCCCATCGGCAGGACGGGATCGTCCTGCGCGTTGGCAACTACGCCGACGACCCGGGCAACTCGAGTCACCAGGCCAAGTACGGCATGTTCAGATGGCTCCCTCACCTGAGTTTCAAGGATCCCTCAGAACAGCATCCGGTCGCTTCGACATGGGTCGATGAGATCATCATTTCGCGCAACGACATCCCGGCGCCCGGTGCGCCGCCGGTCGCCAATCCACCCCCCACGGTGACTCTTTCAGCCAGCCCCACGACAGTCGCGGTAGGGAGTTCGACCACCATCAGCTGGACGAGCTCGAACGCGACCGCGTGTACTGGCAGTGCAGGGATCAGTGGCTGGCCGGGTGCAAAGGCGACGTCTGGCAGCCAAAGCGTGGGCCCGATTTCTGCGGCCGCGACCTTCACCTTGTCATGCACGGGCGGCGGTGGCAGCACCCAGCGCTCCGTCAGCATCTCGCTTCGGCCGGCGCCCTCGGTCAGTATCTCCGCGAACCCGACCAGCGTTTCAGCGGGCGGGCAAAGCACGCTGACCTGGTCGACGAGCAATGCGGATAGCTGTTCGGCCTCGGGCGGCTGGGCGGGCGCAAAAGCGGTCTCGGGAAGCGAGAAGAGCGCGGCGCTTCAGCAGTCCACGACGTTCACCTTGAGCTGCATTGGAGGCGGCGGTACGACCCAGAAGTCGGCCACCGTGAGCGTCAGTGCGGGTACCTCGCCGCCGCCTTCGCCGCCTTCGCCGCCTCCGTCGCCTTCACCGCCTCCTGCGCCTTCGCCTCCCGGCGGCGGATCGGGTTCCAGCGGTGGTGGCGGCGCACTTGGGCTGATGTATCTGATGTCTCTTGCCGTGTGCCTGGGCACACGGCGCTTGCAGCAGCGCAAAGTTCAGGAGATCGGCCGCTGATCCAGCGGCCGATCTTTCCCCCGCCTTAGTCTTTGCTCTCGGGCCAGGCGTTTGCAGCTATCAGCTTTTGCCGCAGACCGGGCAACGGATAGCCGTGCTCATACGCGATCCGCGCATGCTCCGCGGCTTGCTTGTTGTCGCCCATGTCGAAGTAGAGCAGGCCCATGTTGTAGTGGAGTTCCGACGATTCCGGCATCGAGTTGAGTGCGTTCTGATACTCCGCGAGCGCTTCCGTCCGGGCGCCCTTGCGCGCCAGGAAAATGCCGTGAATCATGTTCACGACGCCATCGGCGGGAGTAAAGGTTTCCGCCCGCCAGAACCAGCACTCGGCGCTCATGAAGCGCGCGTCGCGGCCATGCTCGAGCTCGTAACGTGCCGCGGAATACAGGGCGCGTGGATGGTTCGGAATCGCGCGCAAGGTGTACTCGATATCACTCAGCACATTAGCGGAGCTCTTGCCCTTCAGTAGCGTTTCGACGTCGCGACTGAAGTGATTGAATTCGACATTCGGAATCTTGGAGTAGTCGTTGCGGTACACCGGATTGTTGTAGTCCCAGGGACCCACACCGTTTACGAACGGATCGCCGCAGTCGGCCAGCCCCGACTCATCTGCCGCGAAGAGTGGCCCGGCGTGTAGCACTACTCCAGAACCCAGCACGGCCATGCACAGAAGCTGCCGCCACCGCAGAGCGTAGTCAGCGCATTCAGCGCGGCTCGACGTCGTTGTCGCATTCATCCTGATGTCCTCGGAAAATTCCAGGTCCTGGCCTGGGCACTGTCGGCACGAAGTAGTTGCGGCGTGGCCGCGGGCATGCCAGCCGAGCCCGCACGCGCCATGGTTGCTCCCGTGCGCATTCTGGCAAGCCAGATTGCGAGCTGCGTGACATCGAATAGCTTGGAGCCAACGGCGATCTCGCCCTTCTGGTGGCGGGTGAAGTCGCGCAGGATGGCACGGGTATTGAAGATCGCCGGGTCCAGCAGCGTCGAATCATGCAGGAGCGCAGCTACCTCGTGCGCCAATGGGCCGCGAAACCACGCGTCCACCGGCGTCGGGAACCCGAACTTCTGGACGCGCTCGCGCACCGACGGCGGAATGCGACCTTCCATCGAGCGGCGCAACAGGAACTTGTTGTACGGCCCGTGCAGCTTGAATTCATCTGCGAGCTGAAAGGCCAGCGACACCAGCCGGTAGTCCATGAACGGCAGGCGCACTTCCACCGAATGAGCCATGCTGTTCCGGTCTTCGACGCGCAGGTACAGCGGGAGCGGCGTGATCTCGACGGACCTGCGCAGCTCGGCATCAAGGCTGAAATCCGCGCGTGCGGCCGCGAGCGGTGCCAGGTACTGCTTGAAGTCGCCGCTGAGCCAGTCGTCGGCGAGCCGGCTCGAGTATTCACGCTCCGCGCTCATGCGCTGGTATGCCGGCATCACCGACAGCAGTCGCGACACCAGTATGCGTGCCTGTCGCATCAGCAGCGCGGAGCCGTCCTTCCCATGTGCCTGCGCGTACGCGCGGATCTCGCGCCATGCGCGCAGCGGCTTGAAGTGCCGGACCAGCTCGTGCCAGTAATGCGGGAAATAGCTTGGATAGCCGGCGAGCGTTTCATCGGCCCCCTGGCCGTTGAGGATCACACGCACTCCATGCTCGGCGGCGAGCCGCATCAACTGATAACCAATCACCGCGGTCAGGGAATGCACCGGCTCGTCCTGGAATGCGAGCATCGTAGGCATGTCCTGCCACACGCGCTCGGCCGACGTTTCCAGGCGCCGCAGGCCGGCCTTGGTCTGGGCGAGTGTGTCTTCGATCTGCCGCGCCTCGTCGAACTCTTCGGCCATGAAGCAGAAGGCGAGGGTGGGTCGCAAGTCCTCGCGCGGGGAGGGCTGCTTGAGTCGCGCCGCACTGCAGATGATCGAGGTTGAGTCCAGTCCGCCTGACAGGCAGATGCCCACGGGCACATCGCTGCGCAGGCGCAGGCGCACCGAATCCTCGAACAGCTCCGCGAATGCATCGAAAGGGCTGTCGGTGCGCGAATAGCTGTCGCGACCGATCTGCCAATAGCGAAAGCTGCTCCATCCGGCAACGGGATCGATCTCGAAAGCGCTTCCGGCGGGAATCTGTCGAATCCCTGCATAGAAGGTCTCGTCACTGACGTCGAGCGCATTTCGCAGCAGATGCCGCGCAACCGCATTCCAGTTGGTGTCGCGGCGATACTCCCCGGAAGCGACGATGCCTTTGATCTCGGAGGCAAACAGCAGTTTGTCGCGGGTCTGGCAGTAGTAGAGGGGCTTCACTCCGAAGCGATCGCGAGCGCCGAACACGGCGCCGCTGTCGAGATCGAGAATCAGAAACGCCCACATTCCATTCAGGCGCTGCAGGCACGCAGTTCCCCATTCCTGATAGGCGGCGAGCAGCACCTCGGTGTCACCGGTGGAACGAAAGCGGCGGCCAAGGGCCTCGAGCTCGCGGCGCAGTTCCACGTAGTTGTAGATCTCGCCGTTGTAAATGATCGCGTGCCGGCCGTCGGCGGAGATCATCGGCTGATGACCCGCCACAGACAGATCCAGAATCGATAAGCGGCGAAAACCCAGTCCGACGCTGCGACTGCGTGAGAACAAGGTCCCCGAGTCATCGGGCCCCCGATGCACGAGGGAGGCCGTCATGCGCTCGATCAGTTCGGCGGAGATGCGCCCAACGCGATCAGTTACGATTGCTGCTACAAGTCCGCACATGAACGAATCACCCGGTGTGTTCCTTCAGCTGTCGCAACGCACACCTTGTTTTGCTGTCAGCGCAAACACGCGGCTGGAGCCGCGGGCGCCGCTGGATTACAGGCATCGTGCCTGCGACGCACCCGGGATGTCTACTCAGGTGGACTGTTCGCATGGGCCGGACGAGAATCACGTCACTAAATCGTCCGCGGGCCCTGTGCGAAAATGGCTTCAGGCAGCGCCACACCAATTCCGGCCGCAAGACCCAACGACTGCCACCTGCCGCCGCGCTGTTTCAAGCGTGCGCTCCTGCAAGGCAGAAGCGTTGTAGGACGGGGCTTGGATCCGGCGCCTGCACGAGGACCCACACGCGTCTCATGAGCACAACCCCCACCAGCATCGCCGGAGCGCAGTGTCGCTTCTGTGCCGAGCCTCTCGAAGCTACCTTCGTCGACCTCGGGATGTCGCCGCTCTGCCAGACGCACATCGAGCCACACCAGCTCAACCACATGGAGCCTTTCTACCCGTTGCATGTGTGGGTCTGCCACAAGTGCTTTCTCGTTCAGCTCGAACAGTATGTGGCTCCTGCGGACATCTTCAGCGACTACGCCTACTTTTCCTCCTATTCGGACAGCTGGGTCGAGCACGCGCGCCGCTACACCGAGCTGGTGAGGCAGCGCTTTAGTCTCGGTGCGCGGTCGAAAGTGATGGAGATCGCGAGTAACGACGGCTACCTGCTGCGGCACTTCGTACGCGCAGGAGTGCCCGCGTTGGGAATCGAGCCGGCGGCGAACGTCGCCAGGGTGGCGATCGAGAAAGGCGTTCCTACGGTGGTCCGGTTCTTCGGCGAGCAGACCGCGAGAGAAATCGCGGCCGAGCACGGCCGACCCAATCTGCTCCTCGGCAACAACGTCCTGGCGCACGTTCCCAACATCAACGACTTCGTCAAGGGCATGAAGGTCCTGCTGGCGCCAACGGGTGTGGTGACGATGGAGTTTCCGCACCTGCAGCGGCTGATGGAAGGCAACCAGTTCGATACGATCTACCACGAACACTTCTCGTATCTTTCCTTCGTCACGGTCGAGCGGATTTTCCGTCACCACGGGCTGGTGCTGTTCGATGTCGAGGAGCTGCCGACCCACGGCGGCTCATTGCGCATCTATGCGCGTCACGCGGAGAACGAATCGCAGCCCGTGTCGGGCGCGGTATCTGCGCTGCGCGAGAGGGAGCGCCACCTCGGCTACGAGCGGCTCGAGACCTATGCCGGCTTCCAGGCGCAGGTTCACGAGACCAAGCGCGCGTTGCTCGAGCTGCTGATCAAGCTGAAGCGCGGCGGAGCCAAGGTCGTGGGCTACGGTGCCCCGGGCAAGGGCAATACGCTGCTCAACTACTGCGGAATCAGGCGCGACATGCTGGACTTCACGGCTGATCGCAGTCCGTACAAGTACGGGCGCTACACGCCGGGCACGCATATTCCCATCGTGCATCCCGACGAGATCCGTTCCGCGCGCCCGGATTACATCCTGTTCCTGCCGTGGAACCTCAAGGACGAACTGGCCAAGGGCTTGGACTACAGCCGCGAATGGGGCTGCAAGTTCATCGTGCCGATTCCCGCGGTTACGGTGTTCTGAGCATCCGGGAGCCCGGCCCCGCAGTCTTGAGCACAACCATCGCACCAGGGGATTCAGTACACGTCGGGATGCCCGTGTACAACTCGATCGGCTGCCTGCCGATCGCGATCGACTCGATTCTGGGACAGTCGCATCGCAACCTGCGCCTGATCATCTGCGACAACGCTTCCGATGACGGTTCCTTCGAGCTCTGCCAGGAGATCGCACGCCGCGATGAGCGCGTAAGCGTCTATCGCAACCCGACCAACATCGGTATCACGGCGAATTTCAACCGCACGTTCGAGCTCTCCAACGCGCCGTATTTCCTGTGGGCGTCCTCCAACGACTGCTTTGCGCCGAACATGGTGGAACGCTGCCTGCGGACACTGCGGGAGAGGCCGGACGTCGTATTGTGCTTCGGCGGGACCAGATTCTTCGAGTCCGACCCGGTCCACGCGGTCGACTACCCGGAAGATCTCGATCTGCAGGCCGAATCGCCCACCGCACGCTTTATCGCCGTCCTGCAACGCTTGCGGATCAACAATGCACTGCATGGATTGGTGCGTTCCTCGGTGCTGCGGCACACTGCTCTGCAGTTGCCGCACTTCTCTTCTGACATGGTGTTGATCGCCGAGCTCGCCCTGCACGGCAAGTTCGTCCAGCTCCCGGAAGTGCTGTTCTACCGACGCATGGACAAGGCGGGTTCGACGCTGGACATGAACGAATCACAATTGCTCAAGTACTGGGGCCCCGGCACACAGTCGGGCAGGGCTGGGGACATCTGGCGCATGCAGCTGGCATTCCTGCAAGCAGTGTGGCGTGCGCCACTCTCCTGGAGGGAGCGTTACCTGACGACGACTTACTGCTTCAAGGGCGCGTACTGGAGCATGGCGAATCCGCGCCAGCGACCGGTCTTGCCGTGAGATCCCGTTGCGTGCCAGCGGCGGGGTATCGACATGCATGATGTGAAGAGACAGATGGCACGCGGTGCCATGTGGATGATCCTCGTCAAGCTGGGCGAGCGGGGACTGGGGTTGCTCAGCACCTTGATCCTGGTGCGCGTGCTGTTGCCCACGGACTTTGGAATCGTAGCGATGGCCACGTCGTTCACCTTCCTGCTGGAACTGCTGACGGCATTCGGATTCGACGTTGCGCTCATCAAGCATCAGCAGCCGACGAAAGCTCTGTTCGATACGGCCTGGACGTTCAACGTCATCTTCTATGTGCTGGTGGCTGCGGCGATGCTCGTCGGCTCCGGCCCGCTGGCGCACTTCTATGGGGAGCCGCGCTTGACGGCAGTGATCTGCGCCCTGGCGTGCGGCTCCGTGGTGCAGGGCCTGGAAAACATTGGCGTCGTGCACTTCCGGCGTGATCTGCAGTTCGACCGGGAGTTTCGCTTCCAGCTCATCAAGAAGCTGGCGATGTTCTGCACCACCGTGCCGCTGGCGCTGCTGTGGCGAAACTACTGGGCGCTGGTCGCAGGCATGGTGTGCGGCAGGGTGATAGGCGTAGTCACGAGCTACGCGATGCAATCCTATCGGCCCAGATTCTCGCTCGAGGCCGCAGCGGAGCTGGTGCACTTCTCCAAGTGGCTGGCGATCAACAATGTGCTCGGTTACGCGAAGGAACGTTGCTGCGATTTCGTGATCGGGCGCCTCCTCGGGCCGAGCTCTCTCGGCCTGTTCAATGTGAGCAACGAGATCGCAACCTTGCCGAGCAACGAGATGGTGGCACCAATCAACCGCGCGGTGCTGCCCGGCTATGCGAAGATGTCTGCAGACCCACTGGTTCTGCAGCGTGGCTACTTGGACGTGACTGCGCTGATCGCTTTGGTCTCGGTGGCTGCCGGTGTCGGAGTCGCGGCGATCGCTCCGATCCTGGTCCCGGCGGTGCTGGGCAAGAACTGGTTGGCGGCCGCGCCGCTCATCGAAATACTGGCCCTGTATGGCGTCGTATACTCGATGCAATCCGAGGTCTACTCAGTGTTCCTGGTTCTCGGCCGACCGGATATCCAGGTCAAGACGAACGTCGCATACGCTGCAGTGCTGGTGGGGGCGATGGTGACGCTGGTGCATCTGCTGGGGTTGCAGGGCGCGGCGTGGGCGTTCCTGGGGACTGCCGTCCTGATGATGCCCGTCAACATCGGCTTGGCGTTGCGCTTGCTGCGGCTGCCGGGGTCGAGCTACTTAGCGCTGCTGTGGCGACCGACGTTCGCTTCGGCGGCGATGTACGTCACCGTGCGCATGCTCGTTGCGCCCGTGACGGGTGCGGAGAGCAGTGGGATGCTTGTGCTGAGTCTCCTCGGCGCCATTCTGCTCGGCATCGTGAGCTATGCCGTGGCGCTTTGGATACTCTGGATGCTGGCCCGCTGCCCGGAAGGGGCTGAGCGCATCCTGTTGACCACGATGCGCCGCTGGCTGAGGCCCAGGGCGGCATCCTGAGAGTGCAGGCGGCGAACATGCTACGCGTCAGTGATCTGGTTGAAGTGCGCTCTGCCGAGGAGATCCTCGCGACGCTGGACGCAGCGGGGGCGCTCGAACAATTGCCGTTCATGCCGGAGATGCTGAGCTTCTGCGGCCGCCGCTATCGCGTCAGTGCAATCGCGCACAAGACCTGCGATACCGTCAGCAATTCCGGCGGGCGCAAGCTCCAGGGGACAGTGCATCTCAGCGGCCTGCGCTGTGACGGCAGCGCCCACGGAGGCTGCCAGGCTGCGTGCAGTATCTTCTGGAAAGAGGCCTGGCTGAGGCGCGTCGTGCCACAGGAGGCTGCCGCCGCGTTGCCCGCGCTCCGGAGTGTCGGCGACCTCACCGAGTCGCAGTTGCGTGCCGGCGTTTCGCATCGGGCGCCTGGCGGCGAAGAAGTGTTTCAATGCCAGGCAACGCAGCTGGTCGTGTTCACTCAGCCGCTGAACTGGTGGGACTTCAGCCAGTATGTCCGGGACGTCAGCAGCGGCAATCACGGCTTGTTGCACGTAGTGAGAGTCCTGCTGCTCGCCGGCATCAAATGCCTGCAGCGTCTGCCCTTTGGGTACAAGGTATCTCAGGCGCTGTACAACACTGTTCATCGTCTCATGACCGGCGGGCGCAGTCCGTACGTGGACGGCGCGGTTGCGCACGGGGTGCTGACGCCCCAAGGCACACTGGACCTGCAACCGGGCGAACTCGTGCGCGTGAAGCCGCTGGACGAGATTGCACTCACGCTCAACAGCGAGAACAAGAATCGCGGCCTCAGCTTCGACCCGGAAATGGCGCGCTTTTGCGGGCATGAGTACCGGGTGCGCGGGCGCATCACGCGCATCGTCGACGAACGCACCGGACAGATGCTGCAGATGAAGAACCCCTGCATCACCCTCGAAGGGGTGGCGTGTCTGGGCGAGTACAGTCGCTGTCGTCTGCTCTGTCCGCGTGCCATCACGCCGTACTGGCGCGAGATCTGGTTGCAGCGTGAGTCCCCCGACAAGGTGGCAAGTGTCGGTCGGGACAGGTAACGCCCCTGATTTCCGTGGCGCCCGTTGCGTCGTCACCGGGGCGGGCGGTTTTCTCGGGATTCATCTCTGTCGCCGCCTGGCTGCGTCCGGCGCCGCCGTGCATGCGCTGGGGAGAGTGCAACCGCCAGCGTTGACCGATGTCACTTGGCATCGTTGCGACGTGACTGATCTTGCGCAGGTGCGTGTTGCGCTGGGCGAGGCACGTCCCGATTTCATCTTTCATCTCGCCGGCGTCGTGACCGGATCGCGAGCGATCGAGATGGTGCTGCCGACGTTCCTCGCAAACCTGGCGGGGACCGTCCATGTTCTGCTCGGTGCCACCGAGGTGGGCGCTCCGCGAGTCGTGTGCCTGGGCTCACTGCAGGAGCCGGACGAAGCTATCCGCGGCGCGCCATGCTCGCCCTATGCCGCTTCGAAGTACGGCGCGAGTGCTTACGCGCGGCTCTTTGCGGAGATCTTTGCTCTGCAGGTGAGCATCGCGAGACCGTTCATGGTGTACGGGCCGGGACAGCTCGACCTGACGAAGCTCGTGCCCTACGTGATGTCGCAGCTCCTGCGCGGCAAAGCCGCAGAGCTTTCGAGCGGCCGGCAGACGTTCGACTGGGTGTACGTCGACGATGTGGTCGACTCGTTGCTCGCGACGATCTGGAGTCCAGGCATGAAGGGTGCAACTGTCGACGTCGGCTGCGGTGTTCTGACTTCGGTGCGTGACGTGGCGCTGGGCTTGGGTCGTCGCCTGGGCGCAGTCGACAGGGTGCGCCTGGACGTTCTGCCGGATCGCTCGCTGGAGCAGACGCGCCAGGGTGACATCGAGGCTACCGCGCGCCTCATCGGCTGGCGCCCGCAGGTCTCACTCGAAGAGGGGCTGGACCGGACGGTGGCATGGTATCGCGAGCGGTTTGCCGGCCAGCGCGCGTAGATTGCGGGCAATGAAGCCAGTTCCCAAAGACAGGGGGAGCGATCTGTCATAATCAGAACGGTCCAGGCAGTCGAAGCAGCGGTCACGGCCAGCAGGAATTCCCGAAAATTGCGCACGGATCGTAGGTTTCCGTGCGCGCCAGAGCAGACAATGCCACGAGAATTACCGGCGCCTGCGGCGCAACAATAACAATGGCTAATTCGATGAAGGTTTTCGTCACCGGGGTCAATGGTTATATCGGGACGATGCTCGCTCCATATCTCATGGAGCGCGGCCTCAGCGTCGTCGGGCTGGACACCGGCTACTACCGGGACGGCTGGCTCTACAGTGACAACCGGCACCTGCAGTACAGCCCGCAGACGATCAACAAGGACCTGCGCCACGTTACCGCGGCCGACCTCGAAGGCTGCGATGCAGTGGCGCACCTCGCCGAGCTGTCCAACGATCCGCTCGGTCAGAACAATCCGCTGGTCACTCACCAGATCAATTACCAGGGGTCGGTGGCACTGGCGGAGAACGCCCAGCGCGCCGGCATCCGGCGCTTCGTCTACACCTCGTCCTGCAGCGTGTACGGAGCGGGAAGCGGGGACTTTCTCGATGAGACTTCGAAGGCCAACCCGCAGACCGCGTACGCGGAATGCAAGGTGCTGGTGGAACGCGACCTGGGGAAGATGACCGGCGCAAACTTCAGCCCGGTGTTCCTGCGCAACGCCACCGCCTACGGACCATCGCCGCGCATGCGCTTCGACATCGTCATCAACGATCTGTGCGCGCTCGCCTGGACCACCAAGCGCATCGCGATGACCAGCGACGGCAGCCCCTGGCGGCCGGTCGTGCATGTGGAAGACATCTGCGAGGCGATCTATCGCTCGCTGATTGCGCCGGACAGCGCGGTGAGCGGGAAGATCTTCAACGTCGGGCAGAACTCCGACAACTACCGCGTCCGCGAACTGGCGCAGATCATCGCCGAGGAATTTCCGGGTTGCGAGGTCAGCATGGGGCCGTCGAGCGGCGACACGCGCAGCTATCGCGTCAACTTCGACCGTATCCATGCGGAGTTGCCGGGCTTCAAGTGCCGCTACACGGCGCGCGACGGCGCACGGCAGCTGCGCGTGCTCTTCGAGCGCATTGCAATGCAGCCGGACACCTACCAGTTCCGCGCCTTCACGCGCCTGAAGCAGCTCAAGTATCTGCAGGCGACGCGGCAGATCGATCCCGAGTTCTACTGGACCTGAGCGATGCGCTTTCGCGAGACGCCTCTGCCCGGTGCGTTCGTCGTGGAGGTCGAGCCGCACGCGGATGCACGCGGCTTCTTCGCGCGTACCTGGTGCGCGCGCGAGTTTGCGGCGCACGGCTTGGAAGCGAATCTCGTGCAGGCCAGCATGTCGCGCAACGCGCGCCGCGGCACGGTGCGCGGAATGCACGTCCAGCTGCCGCCCTCGCAGGAGGCGAAGCTCGTGCGCTGTACGCGCGGCGCCATTCACGATGTGATCATCGACTTGCGGCCGGATTCACCCACTTTCCTGAGTCCATTCGGCATCGAGCTGAGCGCTGCAAGCAGCAACGCGCTCTTCATTCCGCCGCAGTTCCTGCACGGCTTTCAGACGCTCGCCGACGACAGCGAAGTGCTGTACCAGATGACGGACTTCTTTGCGCCGGACTTGGTGTTTGGCGTGCGCTGGGACGATCCGGCGTTCGGCATTCATTGGCCGAGCACTGAAGGGATCACGATCCTGCCCCGCGATGCGGAGTATCCGGACTTCAACGTCGAGGCCTACCGCAAGGCGGCGCAGGACGCGCTGCGCGGCGCGCGAGGTGCGCGCTCTGCCGGAGCCGACCTATGAGCGCACAACCCCTCGGCGGACTCGACTCGCTCGACAAGTGCCGGACCCTGGTCGGCGACGCGTGGGCCATGATGGAGGAGCTCTATCCGATCTGCCGCAGCATCACCGGCGAAGGCGTGCGGCGCACGCTGGCGGCGGTTGGCAAGCGCATTCCGCTCGAGATCACCGAAGTGCCGTCGGGCGAGAAGGTATTCGACTGGGAAGTGCCGCGCGAATGGAACGTGCGCGAAGCCTGGATCAAGGATGAGAAGGGCAGGCGTGTCGTCGATCTGCGCGACCACAGCCTGCATCTCGTGAGCTACAGCACGCCGGTGCGCGACACGTTGTCGCTGGCCGAGCTGCGGCCTCACCTGCACACGCTGCCGGAGCATCCCGAGTGGATTCCGTACCGCACCAGCTACTACAAGGAGAGCTGGGGCTTCTGCATGAAACAGAGCGCGCTCGATGCCTTGCAGGACGGCCGCTACGAGGTGTGCATTGACAGCACGCTGGCGCCGGGTCATCTCACCTATGGCGAATGCGTCATCCCCGGCGCAAGTGACCAGGAATTCCTGTTCTTTACCCACGTGTGTCATCCCTCGCTCTGCAATGACAATCTGACCGGCATCGCACTGGCGACGGTGCTCGCGCGGGAATTGCAGCGTACCAAGCCGCAGCTGACGTGCCGCTTCGTGTTCGCGCCGGGCACGATCGGCTCGATCACCTGGCTGGCGCGCAACGAGTCCACGACCAACCGTGTCCGTCATGGTCTCGTGCTCGGACTGCTCGGCGATCGCGGTCCGCTCACCTACAAGCGCAGCCGACGCGGAATTGCCCCGATCGACCGGGCCGCGGCTCACGTGCTGTCGCGGATTTCGCCCGCGGCCAGGGTCGTGGACTTCTCTCCTTACGGTTATGACGAGCGCCAACTCTGCTCGCCGGGCTTCGACTTGCCGGTGGGGCGTCTGACGCGCACGCCGAACAACGAGTACCCGGAATATCATTCGTCGGCCGATGATTTCTCGATACTCGATCAGGGCTCGCTGGCGGAATCGCTCCTGGCGTGCGCCGCGATCGTGCGCATCGCACTGCGCGACGCAAGCTACGAGAATCTCAACCCGAAGTGCGAGCCGCGGCTGGGAAAGCGCGGGCTGTTCCGCAGCACCGGCGGCACGCACCCGGGGGAATTCGAGCATGCGCTGCTGTGGGTTTTGAACCAGTCCGACGGCTCGCACAGCCTGCTCGACATCGCCGAACGCTCGGCGCTGCCCTTCGACCTGATCGCCGCAGCTGCCGATGCACTGGAAGAGGTGCAATTGCTGCGCGCGACAGACAGACCTGAAGCAAAAAGGCGGCTCACATGAAAGTTGTGTTGTTCTGCGGTGGCCTGGGCACGCGACTGCGTGAGCATTCGGAGACCATTCCGAAGCCGCTCGTCAGCATCGGCTACCGGCCGTTGCTGTGGCACCTGATGCGCTATTACGCCCATTACGGCCACAAGGAGTTCATCCTGTGCCTCGGGTACCGCGGCGACATGATTCGCGAGTACTTCCTCAAGTACAACGAAGCGATGACCAACGATTTCTCGCTCTCCGACGGTGGACGCAAGATCGAGCTGATGAAGCGCGATCTCGAGGACTGGAAGATCACGTTTGTCGATACGGGATTGCACAGCAATATCGGCCAGCGGCTGCTGCGAGTTCGCAAGTACGTCGAAGGTGACAAGGTATTCCTGGCGAACTACTCCGATGGCATCTCGGACCTGCCGCTGGATGATCTGATCGCGGACTTCGACCAGCGGCAGGTCGTGGCGAGCTTTGCAGCGGTGAACAGCGCGCAGAGCTTTCACACGGTTCAGGCCGGCGAGGATGGCGTGGTCACGTCGATGAGCCCGTTGAATGCGAGCGGCATCTGGATCAACGGCGGCTACTTCGTGCTGCGCCGTGAGATCTTCGACTACATGAAGGAGGGCGAAGAGCTCGTCATCGAGCCCTTTGACCGCCTGATCGCCAAACGGCAGCTGGCGACGTACCGTTATCGCGGCTTCTGGCACGCGATGGACACGTTCAAGGACAAGATCACGCTCGATCGCATGGAAGCGCAGGGCAATTGTCCGTGGATGGTGTGGGAGCGCAACCGTGGCACGCGCTGAAGTCCGGGGAGCCTGAGATGCTCGAACTGCAGTTGCCGCGTTCGAGCGCACGCCAGCCGTTGCGGATCCTGTGCCTGGGCGCGCACTGCGACGACATCGATATCGGCTGCGGTGCCACCCTCCTGAAGCTGCTGGCCGAGAACCGGCGTGCGGAAGTCACCTGGGTCTCGTTCGCCGCCCCCGCACTGCGCGCGCGCGAGCTCAAGGCGAGCGCGCGCCGTTTCCTGCGCCAGGCGGCGCGCAGCAGCGTGCTCACGCACGAATTCCGTGACAGTTACTTCCCGGGGCAATACACCGCGATCAAGGAGGCGTTCGAACCGCTCAAACGCCTGCCATCGCCCGATCTCATCTTTACGCATCAGCGCGCCGACCGGCACCAGGATCATCGCATCGTGAGCGAGCTCACCTGGAATGCCTTCCGGCAGCACCTCATTCTCGAGTACGAGATCCCCAAGTACGACGGCGGTCTCGCGACGCCCAATGCGTACGTGCGCCTGCAGCGCCAGCACGTCGAGGCAAAGGTCAGGGCGCTGCTCGCGTGCTACGCGAGCCAGGCATCCAAGCCCTGGTTCACCGCGGAGACGTTCCGTGCGCTGATGCGTCTGCGCGGTATCGAAGCCGCTGCGGAGTCGGGCTGGGCGGAAGGCTTTCACGTCGACAAATTCTGTGCATTCTAGGTGGACGACCATGGCGAGCATTCACTACGACGCGAATCTGACTGACGCACAGCGTCGCGATCTCATCTACAAGGGCGATCTGTTCGTCTACTCTCCGAGCAAGGCTTCGCTGGAGCTCGTGGCACTCGCGAGCGATATGTTGCACAAGGCGTTTGGGCCTCTCGACCCCGAGACCGCGCAGTACGAGATGGACGTCGAGACTTTCGCGAAACTGCTGGGAGAGCTCAAGCCACGCTTCATTCACCACCCGGACTGCAAGCGCCTGCTTCCGGAGCTGCTGGCGGGGCTCGGCTGCGACCGGCTCGAGACCTACTTCGACGTCCCACGCCTGCGCTCCGCCACCAGCGATGACTACCTGACCACCGGCATCGCTTACGCGTTTCACCCGCATCGCGATACCTGGTACTCGGCGCCGATGTGCCAGATCAATTTCTGGATGCCCGTCTACCCGATCAGCGCGGAGAACTGCATGGCGTTCCACCCGCGTTACTTCTCGCGAGGCGTGAAGAACAGCTCGGAGATCTACAACTACCAGGAATGGAACCGCGTGAGCCGCTTCAATGCGGCGCAGCAGATTGGAGTGGATACGCGGCCGCAGCCGAAAGCACTCGAGACCGTGGAGCTTCAGCCCGACGTACGCCTGCTGCCTCCGCCAGGAGGCGTCGTGATCTTTTCGGGCGCGCAACTGCATTCGACCGTTCCGAATTCCAGCGGCCGGACGCGTTACAGCATTGACTTCCGCATCGTGAATGGTGACGACGTGCGCGATATGCGTGGTGCAGAGAATGTCGACTCGCGTTGCACCGGGAGCACGATGTACGACTACCTGCGCTGCTCGGACCTCGCGAAGCTGCCGGCTGAACTGACTGCGCCGTATGACAATGGCCCGCCACAGCCCGCACGACAGAATGCAGGACTGGCGTCGTCAGGGGCTCCGACGTGATCCGGTGTCGGGAGGTTTTACAGCTTTCCGTTTTTTAATGTGACATGCCGAACCGGCTGCGATAATAGAGGTCTTGAGCCGGTGACCGAGTTCAGGGGCAAGAGCTGCGATAACGCGGCCGCTGACTACAGGGTGGATTCGTGACAATAAGCAGAAGTCGTGGCCATGCCCGACCCTTCTTGACAATTTTTCAATGCCTGCCGCGCGACCTGCTGCTGGTCGCCATTCCTCTTCTTCTCCTCACCGCGGGCAACGCGGCGCAGGCTGCCATTGCTTTCCGACAGACGGCGAACGCCGTGCCGCAATCGTCGCAGACGACGGTGAGTGTGGTGTTTGGGACGGCGCAGGTGGCTGGGAATCTGAATGTAGTGGCGGTGGGGTGGTTTAACACCACGGCGCACATCCTGTCGGTGACCGACACTCGCGGTAACGCCTACGTGCCGGCGGCGGGTCCGACGACGCAGGCGCAGGCGGGCACGCAGGCGATGTACTACGCGGCCAACATCGTGGCGGGTGCCAACACGGTGACGGTGACCTTTGATGCGGCGGTGCCGTTCCCGGATGTACGCATCGCCGAGTACAGCGGCATCGATCCCACCAATGCTTTTGATGTGGCGAGCTCGGGCTCGGGGACGGGCACGACGGCGAACAGCGGTTCGGTGACGACGACCAGTGCGAATGACCTGCTGGTGGGGGCGGACTATGTGAGTTCGAACACCACCGCGGCGGGTGCGGGGTACACCTCGCGGGTGATCACCAGCCCCGACGGCTCGATCCTGGAGGATCGGGTGGTGACGGCGACCGGCAGTTACAACGCGACCGCCGCGCTCAACTCCGGCAGCTGGGTCATGCAGATGCTGGCGTTCCGCGCCGCGAGTGCGGGGCCACCTGACACGCAAGCGCCGACCGATCCCACCACTCTCACTGCGACTGCCACCTCGAGCACGCAGATCAATCTCGGCTGGAGCGGCTCGACGGATAACGTCGGCGTGACCGGCTACCAGATCGAGCGCTGCCAGGGAGTTGCGTGCGCGAACTTTGCGCTGCTCACGACGGTGGCGACGACGAGCTTCAGCAACAGCGGGCTTGCGGCTTCGACCAGTTACAGCTACCGGGTACGCGCCACGGATGCGGCGGGGAACTTAAGCGGCTACACCAATGTGGGCAGTGCGACGACGCAGGCGGCGCCCGACACGACGGCGCCGAGTGTGCCGACGAACCTGGCGGCGAGCGGGATCTCGAGTACCGCGCTCACGCTCACCTGGACCGCCTCCACGGACAACGTGGGGGTGACCGGTTACGAAGTGCAGCGCTGCACCGGGGCGAGCTGCAGCAACTTTGCGCAGATCGCCACGCCGGCGGGCACGACCTACAACGATACGGGGCTGGTGGGCTCGACGACCTACCGTTACCGGGTGCGCGCCACGGATGCGGCGGGGAACTTCAGCGGCTTCTCGACGGTGGTGAATGCGACGACGCCGGCGGTGCCGGACACGACGCCGCCGACGATCACGATCAGCGCGCCGACGAGTAATGCGACCTTCAGCACCAGCAGCACGCCGCTCAGTATCGGGGGCAGTGCTGCCGATGATGTCGCGGTCACGCAGGTGAGCTGGTCGAACGATCGCGGTGGCAGCGGTACGGCGACGGGGACCACGGGCTGGTCGGTGAGCGGCATTGCGCTGCTGAGCGGGGATAACGTGCTCACGGTGACGGCGCGCGATGCGGCGGGCAACAGCGCGAGCGACACCCTCACGGTGACCTATACGCCGCCGCCGCCGGATACGGCGCCACCGACGGTGCCCGGGAGTCTCGCGGCGACGGTGGCTGCGGCGACGCAGATCAATCTCAGCTGGACGGCCTCGACGGACAACGTCGGCGTGACGGGCTACCAGATCGAGCGCTGCCAGGGGGCGGGCTGCTCGAACTTCACTGCGCTCACGACGGTGACGACGACGAGCTTCAACAACACCGGGCTCACGGCCTCGACCAGTTACAGCTACCGGGTGCGTGCCACGGATGCGGCGGGGAATTTAAGCGGCTACTCCAATATCGCCACGGCGACGACCTCGGCCGGTGCGCCGGCGACGATTGCCTTCAAGCAGGTCGCGAGTGCGACACCGCAATCGTCGCAGACGACGGTGAGTGTGGTGTTTGGGACGGCGCAGGTGGCTGGGAATCTGAATGTAGTGGCGGTGGGGTGGTTTAACACCACGGCGCACATCCTGTCGGTGACCGACACTCGCGGTAACGCCTACGTGCCGGCGGCGGGTCCGACGACGCAGGCGCAGGCGGGCACGCAGGCGATGTACTACGCGGCCAACATCGTGGCGGGTGCCAACACGGTGACGGTGACCTTTGATGCGGCGGTGCCGTTCCCGGATGTACGCATCGCCGAGTACAGCGGCATCGATCCCACCAATGCTTTTGATGTGGCGAGCTCGGGCTCGGGGACGGGCACGACGGCGAACAGCGGTTCGGTGACGACGACCAGTGCGAATGACCTGCTGGTGGGGGCGGACTATGTGAGTTCGAACACCACCGCGGCGGGTGCGGGGTACACCTCGCGGGTGATCACCAGCCCCGACGGCTCGATCCTGGAGGATCGGGTGGTGACGGCGACCGGCAGTTACAACGCGACCGCCGCGCTCAACTCCGGCAGCTGGGTCATGCAGATGCTGGCGTTCCGCGCCGCGAGTGCGGGGCCACCTGACACGCAAGCGCCGACCGATCCCACCACTCTCACTGCGACTGCCACCTCGAGCACGCAGATCAATCTCGGCTGGAGCGGCTCGACGGATAACGTCGGCGTGACCGGCTACCAGATCGAGCGCTGCCAGGGAGTTGCGTGCGCGAACTTTGCGCTGCTCAC
>Ga0137409_10000548_pt1 | contig 41431 bp, 28 predicted proteins | sample CZODoug1_16funga_FD_122059 | JGI IMG/M metagenome (GOLD analysis project Ga0137409, IMG submission 122059) | Vadose zone soil fungal communities from Angelo Coast Range Reserve, California, USA - CZODoug1_16fungal (Hybrid Assembly) | ecosystem: Environmental > Terrestrial > Soil > Vadose zone...
AATACTTTGCTCGGCTCGGTTATGACGTGAAAGGCATAGACATTAGCCCCGCGCTCATAACGATGTCGCGCGAGCGAGTTCGGCGAGTGCCCTACGGAGTTGACCATGAAACTCCACTGCGCTGCACATTCGAGGTGCATGATATTGAGCTTGCGCCGCTCGGGGAAAAGTTTGACGCGGTTATTTGTTACGACTCTTTACATCATCTGGAAGACGAGCTCGCCGTCTTCCGTCACCTCGCAACGATGCTGGACGTGGGTGGGTTACTCTTTATTCTCGAAGGCCACAAGCCGCTGGCCGGTTCCGCAATGGAAGCTGAGCTGCGCGATGTGATGCGCGAGTTTGGAACCCTCGAATCGCCTTTCAGCTCGGACTACCTGCGCGAACTTATTAACGATAACGGCCTTGTCGTCGTGGGCGACTACGTGAGTGTCAACGGACTCTTCGAACGCGAGATGCTCGAAGGCGATCTACTGCCATTGCGCACGCTCCCCACTGATTACCATTATCTCACCTGCATGAAGGTCTCCGAAGGCGCACCAGCATCCAGCGTGCCTGACAGCCGAGCACCGGCAGTGCTTCGTGCCGAGTTTGTGCTGCGTGATTCTCTCCCTCCCCGGGTTGAGCCGAGGGCAGAAATGGAAGTTCCGATCACGATCAGAAATACGGGCGACACGCTTTGGCTGAGCGGCCAGACAGTGCGCGCCGGTGTGGTCATGCCGGGAGTCAGGGTCCTGGACGAGCGCGGCAAAATTATTAGTGAGCTTCATGGCCATCCGATGCTGCCGCGGGCTGTTCCGCCGGGCCAGGCAGTCTCGCTCGACATCCAATTTGCCGCGCCTGCCAAACCGGGCACCTACAGCGTGAAGGTGGAACTTCAAGGGTTTCGGACGGTCGTTCAGGAAAACATCCGGGTCAGCGCGGACGTCACATCGCGCGCCGATTTGAAATTGGCGGTTGGAGACATTTCGGAGACCGTCACGGTGGCCGGGGCGGCGCCGCTGCTGGATACCACGTCCGCGCTGAATCAGACCGTGATGTCGCGCGAAGTGCTCGACACGCTGCCGACGGCGCGCGACATCTTTTCGATCGCCCGGCTGGCGCCCGCCCTGACGGTTGGCAAACTGGACGTCGGCGGCAAGGATTCCCTGATGAACTCGAACAACGTGTTCATCCACGGCAGCACAGGGGCTCAACAGGCGTTCATGATCGACGGCATGGACATCACCTCGTACAGCGGGGGCATTTCCTTCACTATTGATTCGTTCGCCTACCAGGAGATCAACTACCAGGGCGGTAACCTGCCGGCGGAACGAGCGGCTGCCGGTGTCGTCAGCAACGTGATCACGAAGACCGGAACCAATAAGTTCCGCGGAGCGGCTGCGGCGAACGGCACGAACTCGTCGCTGCAATCCGACAACCTGACGCCGGCGCTCAAGGCGCAGCTGCTGGCCGGCGTGCCGGCGTTTGCCAGGGCGGCCAATCCCAACATCGAGCCGGGCGCCAAGACCTTGAAGCTCTGGGAGTCGATGGTTTCCTATTCCGGCCCTGTCGTGAAAGATCGCCTGTGGTTCGTTGCGTCGGGCAAGCTCGCCGAGGTCGACACGTTGCGCGTCGGCAGCTACAACGCCGACGGCTCGCAGCTCCTCGACGACAACCAGCTGCGCAACCTGCTGGGCAAGGCTTCGTGGGCGGTCAACAACAACAACCAGGTGCATTTCACCTATGGTTGGGTCCACAAGGGTCGCTATCACCAGGCCGGTGGGCCAACCGTGACGCAGTTCTTTGACACGGCGGCTTCGTTCTACAACCCAAGCCGTAACCACTATCAACTGGCGCGGTGGACGAGCGTCCTTTCACCGCACGTTGTCGCGGATGTCGGCTTCATTCAGCATTACGGTCAAACCAATCGGCTGTTTCAGCCCGACCTGGTTCATCCCGGCGACATTCCGCGCTTCGATAGCGTAACGCTGATCAATACGGTGGCTCCCGCCAACGAGGAGATCAACGCCGGCCGCCGCGCAGAGATCGCTGCCAGCTTGAGTTGGGTCGCGGCCACGCACGAAGTCAAGTTCGGCTATCAGTTCCTGCGAACGGTCAACGAGAGGGGCAACATCGGGATCTCAAACTATCCTGCGGGTTTCCGCGCCGTGTACCGCAACGGCGTCCCGGATTCGGTGAACACGTACAACACCCCAACCGACTACACGCGCAAGACACACGAGAACGCGTATTTCATCCAGGACAAATGGCGGGCGACGCCGAAGCTGACGTTGAATCTCGGCTTCCGATTCGAAACCATTTACGGGTGGATCAACGGGAAGGGCGAGCAGCTCTGTCAGCAGGAAACGGTCTTCATCGCGGCGCAGTGCTTCCCCGCGGTCCAGGGCGCGCCGGACTGGAAGAGTCCGACGCCGCGCTTCTCCGCCGTCTACGACGTGACGGGCGACGGCCGGACGGCGCTGAAGTTCTCGGCCAATCGCTATCGCGGCTTCCTGCAGGGTGGCGCCTATCCGGATCTCGTCAACCCGATCAAGACCGTGAACGATACGCGGGCGTGGACCGGGTGCGCTCCGGGGCAGACGTCCGGCTGCGATCTCAACGGCGACAGGATTCCGCAGGTCAACGAGTTTGGCCCCTCCACGGGCTTCAACCTGGGCACGACCAACCGGTTCGCGGACAACGTCACGTGGCCGAAGGTCGACGAGCTCTCCGGCGAAGTCGAGCAGCAGCTGCCCGGGAACCTCGTGGTCTCCTTCGCCTACTTCTATCGCAAGACGTTCGATCAAATCGGCTCGAGGAACGTGCTGGTGCCGCCGGAGAGCTACACGCCGATCAACGTCACCGAGGTCAGCAGCGGCAGGACGGTCATCGTCTACAACCAGGATCCGAACCTTCGCGGCAAGTTCGACGTGGTGTACGACAATTCGCCGGTGCTGGACGAATCGTTCCACGGGCTGGACATCTCCGCGAGGAAACGGCTGAGCAGCCGATGGATGGTGATGGGGAGCGCGACGTTCGGCAGGAACGACACGTATATTCACGGCCAGGCCGATCTGAACAACCCCAATTTCCAGAACGGACGCGGACCCGAAGATCTGAACATCCCGGTCCAGCTCAAGCTCTCAGGGTCCTACCTGCTGCCCTACAACATCACGTTCGGTGCGAGCGCGCTCCACTACACGGGCTGGCCGGATACGAACACGGTGCGGGTCACGTCCGCCACGGCCCGCCTGACACAAGTGACGCAGGACATCGTCGTCGAGCCGCGCGGCACGACGCGGAAGGACAATCTCAACGTCGTCGACATCAACTTCGGAAAAACCCTGACGCGCGGCACCTTCCGCATTGAGCCCCGAGTGGAAGTGTTCAATCTGCTCAACACGGGCGTCATCACGTCGCGGATCACTCAATACGGTCCGACGTATGGCAACGCCATCGAGGTGTACGGCGGACGCACGATCAAGTTCGCCAGCAGCGTCGCCTGGTAGGTCGCCTTCATCGACGCCGCTGAGAGCGACGCGAGCCATGCGTCCCGCAGGATGCGCGATGGCAAACGTCGACGCGAAAACTGGCAGGCCTGCGATCGGAGTGTCGTGGTGTCAAAGTCTCGTGCGCACCGGTGCCTTCACGTGTCCCTGCTGAATAACCCGGGCTAATAGATTTGCTGGGTTTTGGCGGTGACCGTTTTCGGCGGCGTGACGCCTGCTGCGATCATCACTTCACGAACCGACGCCTCCGTTTCGGGCGACGGCTTGAAGTTCCCGAATCGGTAACCGACGGCGATCGCCAAAGGCGTCCACCCGAACTTGTTCGGCCGATTCCACAGTTCGATCCTGGCTCCTCTGGCAGCGAGGAACTTCACGACCATGGGGAGGTTCTTGTACGCCGCGCTGTGCATCGCCGTGTCGCCGTTTCTGTCGATCGCATTCACGTTGGCGCCCAGATCCAGCGCCGCCTGGAGTGCCTCCAGCACTTCGCTTTCGGTTCCGGCGTCCTCGCCGGGCGACCGCGTGGCGAGCCCTGCCGCAGCCATCAGCGGCGTGCTGCCATCGACATTCGGCAGCAGCGGATCGGCGCCCAACGCGGCCAGCGTCCTCATCAGCTCGGCGTCGGCGGTCAGTGCAGCCAGCATGAACGGCGTCGCCCCGATTTCGTTCAGACGCGTATTGGACAAGTTCGCCCGCCTCGTCATCCTCATGTTCAGGTCCGCGCCATGCGCCACGAGCCTCTTCACCAGCTCGATGCTGCCCATGTCTCCCGACCCCTCGGGAGCCGGATCGTTGTCGCCGACGCCCGGCTTGCGGACCGCCGTGATCGCGTGAAGGGCGGTGTAACCCGTGAGCGCGGCATTCGGGTCGGCGCCTTCCTCCAGCAGATATGCCGCCAGCTGGTAGTGGGCGTTCGTCACCGCGAGGAGCAACGGGGTCGCACCGACCGGAGGCAGGCGGCCGCCGTAGCCGCGCCGGCGTCCCTCCCCCGCTGGCACCGGCTCGTTCACGTCGGCCCCGGCCCGCAGCAGGAGCCGAACCACACTCGTGCGCCCTTCCCTCACGGCAAACAGCAGCGGCGTGAACCCGGAGCTCAAACGGCTGCGGACATCCGCTCCGGCGTCGATGAGCGCTTCGACCACCTCCGCGTGACCTTCCGCTGACGCCCACATCAGGGCGGTCTGTCCGCGCCGATCGTCTTTATTGTGAACATTGGCGCCGCGTGAGAGCAGAGCCTTCACGGAGGCGAGCTTCCCCACGCGCGCCGCCGTCATCAACGCGGTTTCGCCGCCAGGAAGGGTCGTGTTCGGATCCGCTCCCGCCTCGAGGAGCATCTCGACCATCGCGCTGTTTCCGTTCGTGCAGGCCAGCGAGAGTGGCGTGACCCCATCCCGGTTTGCAGCTTTCGCATTTGCGCCGGCGCGCACCAGGAGTTGCGCCGTGTCCAGATCGTCCGCGTAGGTCGCCCAATGCAGCGCCGTCATCCCGTCAATCTGGGGCGCGTTCACATCGACGTGCTGCTGGAGGAGCGTGCCAATCGCCGCCCGATCCATCCGTTCCGCCGCATCCGCCAGCCGGGCGTCGGAACCGGCGCCGCGCAGACCGACAGCGGACACGAGCAGCGCCATCGCAAAGACGCCGCACCATTTCACACGCGACATGATCTCAGAGCGCAAGGAGTTCATCGACCTTGCCCGTGCTGTCGGCGAAGGCGTCGAGACGGACCCCCGCTTTTTCGAGCAGCGTCAGGTGAAGATTGGCGAGCGGCGTCGGCTCCGCATATCTGATGTGACGCGCTCCCTTGAGCCTGCCCGCACCGCCCCCGGCGACCAGAATCGGCAGGTTCACGTGGTCATGCACGTTGGGGTTGCCCATCCCGCTGCCGTACAGATAGACCGCGTGGTCCAGCAGGGTCCCGTCGCCCTCCGGCGTCGACTTCAGCTTGTCGAGGAAATAGGCGAACAGCGACACGTGGAATGCGTTGATCTTTGCCATCCTCGCGATCTTTGCCGGGTCGTTTCCATGATGCGTGAGGGGGTGATGCGGATCCGGAACGCCGATCTCCGTGTACGTGCGCGTGCTGGTTTCGCGAGCGAGCTGGAAAGTGATGACCCGCGTGACATCACCCTGCAGAGCCAGGACCTGCAGGTCGAACATCAACCGCGCATGGTCGGCGTAGGAAGCCGGTACGCCCACGGGGCGATCCAGATCCGGCAGTTGATGGTCCGCCGCCTCGGTCTCGGCCCTCTGAATCCGCCGCTCCACCTCGCGGACGGTATCCAGGTATTGGCCGACCCTCGTGCGATCGTCCGGTCCGAGCTTCTTCTGGAGACGGGCAATATCTTCGCGAACCCAATCGAGAAGGCTGGCCCTTTTCTGGAGTGCGGTGCGCCGGTCGGCCGCGCTGCCTCCCTCGCCGAACAGGCGCTCGAAGACGATCCGCGGGTGAGCCTCGGAGGGAAGCGGCGTCGTTGGCGACGACCACGAGAGATTGTTCTGATAGACGCACGCGTAGCCGTTGTCGCACTGGCCCACCGTCTGGAGCAGATCCATCGCCAGCTCGAGCGACGGCAGAAGTGTTTGCTGACCGATCTGCTGTGCCGCGATTTGGTCGACCGTCGTGCCCAGGTGGTAGTCGGTGCTTTCGGTCCATTTCGCCTTGGCCGCGCTGAGGAAGGCGGCGTTGGAGGTCGCATGGGTGCCGGGATAGGCGTTCTTCAACTCCAGGTTGCTGATCACCGTCAGCTGATCCACCACTGGTTCGAGCGACTGGAGCGCAGGGGACAGCTCGACCAGCCTGCCATCGCCCGGTGGAGTCCACCGAGCGATGTCGCATCCCATCGGAATGTAGACAAAACCGAGGCGGCGCACCGGCTCCGCCGGTGTCCTGGCCAGGGCGGTCATCGGCGGAACCATGGCATCGAGCAGGGGAAGCGCCAGGCTCGCGCCCATGCCGCGCAGGAACGTCCGGCGCGGCAATGCCTTCTTGGTGATGATCATCGCGACGTCCTCATTTGAAACGGCGTGCTCTTCACGATGCCCAGGATGAGCGAAGACATGCGGAAATCCTCCGGCTGCGCCTGCCGCACGATCTCGCGTATCGCCGGCGCATCGTAGTACTCGACTCCCCGTCCCAACGCATAGGTCAGAAGCTTTTCGGCAAGCGTGCCCACGAATATCTCCGGGTGCTTCAGCAACGCCTGTTCGAGTCCGTGTACATCCGCGAACTGGCTGCCGTCAGGAAGACTTCCGGACGCGTCGATGGGCGTCTCTCCTTCGACGGTTCGCCGACGGCCGATCGCGTCGAACTTCTCCAGGGACAAGCCCACCGGATCCATCAGGTTGTGGCACGCGGCGCAGGTCGCGTTGGATCGATGCTCGGCCAGGCGCTTGCGCACCGAGAGGTTTCCATCCACCGTGTTGTCCTTCAGCGCCGGCACGTCGGGCAGCGGAGGCGGGGGAGGGACGCCAAGAATATTTTCGAGCACGAATTTCCCGCGTATCACAGGCGACGTCCTCGTGGCATAGGACGTGACCGTCAGGATGCTGGCCTGGCGAAGCAGCCCACCCCGCATGCGGTCTCCGTCGAGCGTCACGCGCCGGAACCGGCTGCCGTACACGTGCGGGATGCCGTAATGCTTCGCCAGCCGTTCGTTCACGAACGTGTAGTTCGCGTGCAACAGGTCGATCACGCTCCGGTCCTCGCGCAGAATGCTTTCGAAAAAGAGCTCGGTTTCCTGTCGAAAGGCTTGCCGAAGGTTGTCGTCGAAGTCCGGGAAGAGGCGCATGTCCGGCGTGATCGCGGCGAGATTGCGCAAGCGCAGCCACTGTGACGCGAAGTTGGTCACCAGGGCGCGCGAACGAGCGTCCGCGAGCATTCGCCGCACCTGTCGCTCGAGCACCGGCGGCTCGTGGAGCGTTCCTGCCGCGGCCACGTCGAGCAGTTCATCGTCCGGGATGCTGCTCCACAGGAAGAATGAGAGTCGTGACGCCAGGTCCAGATCGCTGATGCGATACACCGAATTCGGCGGGATGCCGGAAGGGTCCTGTTCGACGCGGAACAGGAACTCGGGACTCACCAGCACCGCGGAGATCGCCATTTCGATGCCCGCTTCGAACCCGTCCTCGGCTCGCGCTCTCTGGTAGAGCTCGAACGGACCTTGAAGGTCCGCATCGGTAACCGGGCGCCGGTAGGCCCGGCGCATCAGCGATCGAAGGATGCGTTTGGCGGACCCGGCTTCCGCGTCCCGATTCGCCGGCCGCGACACGAAAATCCGGCGGCGGCTGGGCGTGTCTCCCGGACCTGTCGCGGCATAGGGACCGATGATCGAGATCGAGTAGATGGCCGGCTGGAGCCGTGGATGCCGGTACGAATTGAAATGGGCCTGGTAGGGCTGACGCGCCGTTTCGAGCAGATCCGAAGGGTTTTTCAGGAACGCCACGCCGAGTGCGTGCGGGCCGGCGCTCACGGGAACGCGGATCTTCAGATGCTGGTCGACGTTGTCGTGCGAGGGTTGATAGTCTTCCGAGAATCCAGCCTCTCGCTGAGGCGGTTTCACGGTGAACAATTGCACGCGCTCCCGATCCAGCAGCAGCTCCAGGTCGTGCGCCTCGTTCAGCCCCTCGACATGCTCGTTGCGGTCGCGCGTCAGCCGAATCTGGATCTCGTACTCGCCGTCGAGCGGGAAGGCATAACGGACCACAGCGCCGCCGCGCGTGCCGATCGGCAGTCCGTCCAGATGCCCCTCTTGAGTGAGGTCGGCCGGAGTCCTGATGGTGTCGCCGCCTGGAGAACGGCTGGAACGCCCGACCGCGACGCGGCTGATCTTTTCTGCCGCTGAGACGTAGCGGTCGAGCAAGGTCGGCGAGAGATCTCCGACCGTCACGTTATCAAAGCCGTAACTGGATTCGTCGCCTGGCAAGAGCGACGCGACGTCGATCTCCAGCGCGAGCAGATCGCGGATCGCGCTCTGGTACTCGGTCCGAGTGAGCCGCCGAAGCGTCGCCGTGCGGCCAGGATTCGGCGTGGCGGCAGCTGCGTAGTCGAGCGACGTTTCCAACGATGCGATGACTGCGTTGTAGGTGGCTTCGTCCGGCCGCGGCAGGCCGATTGGCGGCATCTGACGTGCGCGAATCTTCCGGAGGACTCGCTCCCACACGTCCGGATTCTGGCGCACCTCGTGCGTGACGACCGTGTCGAGCGTAAGCCCACCCCTGTTCAGGCGGTCGTTGTGGCACGACACGCAATACCGATCGACAACGGCGCGATGTGCCGCGGTCGGCGAGGGTGGCCCCGCAGGCGGTTGCTGTGCCTCCAATGTAAACATGAAGCCACTGGTCGCCAACAGACCCGCCGCGACGCTGGAGATCCATACCCTGGGAGCGCTGGACATACACGTATCCTGGCAAAGCATACGCGTCAGATTTGCAACATTCAATGCACATCAGCTGAGGTTGTTCCGTCCTGCCGCGAGCCCGAAGCGTGTGAAGCCCAACGAGTCTTGAAGACGGTCTGCCTGGACTTGACATTGGACATCGACTGTGACAATTGTCCACCGGGCCATGAGGAGGCGTCGCGCGCTATCTGCTGGCGTCATCGGCCTCGCGGTTCTGGCGATCGGCTGCCGGAGTCCGGTTTATGCCAGTCGGAAGTCGACGACCCCGACGCTGCGTCTGGTCACGAGCAATCCAGGATCGAGCAGCTATCGGCTCGGAAGCGCTTTGGTGCGTGGATTTTCATCCTCGGGGGCGAACGTCCAGCTGACGCTCGTCGAGAGCGCGGGCTCCATACAAAACGTTCAGATGATCGAGTCGGGCGATGCCGACGTCGGCTTCGCGTACGCGGATGCCGCCTACGCGGCTTTCAGCGGACACCCTGGCGATCGTCCCTTCCACCACTTGCGCGGCATCGCCGTTCTTCAGTCGAGTCAGGTCCATCTGATCGTCGGAAAGACCTCAACCATTCGCAATCTCGCCGACCTTCGCGGACGACGGGTGGGAGTGGGAGTGGCCAACAGCGGAAGCTCGTTGACGGCCAGCCTGGTGCTGAAAGCGTTTGACGTGGACCCGAAGAGCGTGCGATTCGACTGGACGCCGGCCAAGGATGCCGTAGAGCACATCGGCCCTGACGGCCTCGACGCGATCTTGGTGGTGGCCGCGGATGTCTATGATCCGATTACTGTCGCGACGAAGGCCGGCGCCCGCCTGGTTCCCATCGAAGGAGCCCCGATCGATCGGCTGAGGCGCGATGCACCGTTCGTGCATCTCACGGCAATTCCCGAGAACACCTATCCGGGACAGACATCATCGGTGCACACCATTGCCATCGACAACGTGCTCATCTGCCGAACGGATCTCGACGAGGATGTCGTGTATCAGCTGACGAAGCAGTTCTTCGCCGCGCTGTCGTCGTTCGTTTCAACCGAGAATTCATTACGGCTGATCGATTTCTCGCGGCTGGATGCCACGCCGCTCCCTCTGCACGAGGGTGCAGCACGGTACTATCGAGAGCGCGAGTTGTTCAGATGACCGTCGGCGGAGTTCACTGGCGGCCCACGTCGGCGAGCATGATGGCTGCCGGCCTGTGCGTCTCAGTGACCCTGTTGGCCTGGTTTGGTTTTCAGGCGGTTCGCGAATGGCAGCGTAGTGCGACCTCACTCACCGAGCAACGCACAAACGACGTCGCCGACTTGTTTACGGCCGCACTCTCGCGCGACCTTCGCGGGGCTGAGAACGCCGTGCTCTTGTCATGGCATCTGAACGTGAGCGCGCTCGACGAACCATCATCCGAAATGGAGGGGCTGGTCGCCAGCGCGTTCGCGCGCTATCCCTATCCTGAATCGTTCTTCGGCTGGCGCGGCGAGCCCGCACGTTCGAGCCTCATCTTTTTCAATCGGGCCGAGCGCCTTCCCCCGTGGGCGTCACACGCCAACGCATCGGCGCCGTTTCCAGTCGCGGTCACCCGCGAACCGGTGATAGCAGGGGAGCTCGCCAGGCGCGTGCTCGACGAGGTCAAAGACCGCGCTGAACTATCGGTCTTTGAAGTTCTTTTGAGTGGTGTGCCGTATCAAGTGGTCGTGCACGTGCTTTATCGCGATGCGTTCCGGGAGCACTCTGCGGGTGGCCTTGGATTCACGGTGAATCTGTCGTGGGTGCGACACTTCTATTTCCCTGATCTGGCGGCGCAGATCGCCCGGGCCGCCGGCATCCATGACGGCTTTGCGCTCTCGATCCTCGACGAAACCGGCGCATCGGTGGCGAGTACTCGACAAATCTCGAACGAGAGGCCGAGCAGCCGCCGGACCTTCCCGCTGTTTTTCGCCGACCCGTTGTCGATGGGATTGATTCGGCCGCACACTCTTCCCAACCGTCAGTGGGTTGCGCAAGTTCAGAGCGTCCAGGCGCAGTCAGCGCTCGAGCCGTTCAACGGCGGCCGCACATTGACATTCGTCGTGGCCGCCATAGCCGCCAGCGCGCTCACGCTCGGTCTCGTCGCGATGGCGCGGACTGCCCGGGCCAGCGCCGAGCTCGCGGAAATACGATCGGACTTCGTAGCCTCGATGACCCATGAACTCAAGACCCCGCTCGCGACGATTCGCGCCGTCGGCGAGTCAATCACTTCGGGGCGAGCGTCCGGGACCGAGCAGATCCGCGAATACGCTCACATCGCTGTCCAGGAGTCAAAACGTCTGACGCGATTGGTCGAGAACTCGCTGGCGTATTCGCGCGTTGCCGACGTGGCCGACGTCTACCATTTCGAATCGTTGAACCTCCGATCGATAGTCGTTGAAGCGCTCCGTGCCTTCAACTCCCAGCTGGCCACCAATGGCTTCACGCTCGACCTGGACGTTCCAGGAGATCTCCCCGCGGTGACGGGCGATCGCAACGCATTGAACCTGCTCTTCGATAACGTCGTCGATAATGCGCTGCGATACTCGGGTCACAGCCGGTGGGTGGGCCTGCGCGCCCGGGAGAGCAATGGCAAGATTGTCGTCTCGATCAGCGACACGGGCATCGGTATCCCGGAGGACGAGCTGGACCAGGCTCCAGTCAAGTTCTTTCGCGGGCGACACGGCGTCTCCGGCGGCACTGGCCTCGGTCTGGCGATCGTCGACCGCATCGTACACGCGCACCATGGGACCTTCGCCATCGAGAGCGTGGTGGGTGCGGGAACGACGGTCAGCGTGACGTTACCCGTCGCAAAGATGTGACGTATGAAGACGTTCATTCTGATTGTGGAGGACGACGCGGCGCTGGCGAGGGTGCTTTGTGACAATCTGACCTATGAAGGTTTCAGCGTTGACGTGGCAACCTCCGCGCGGGAGGCGACCAGCAAGTCGCGCGACCGTTCACCCGATCTCGTGATACTGGACGTCATGCTCCCCGACGGTAATGGGTTTGCCCTCTGCGCGCAGTTTCGCCAGCGTACCGGCCTGCCGATAATCATCTTGACTGCCCTTTCGCACAAGAGCGACAAGCTCAAGGGACTCGAGCTGGGGGCCGATGATTACGTGACCAAGCCGTTCGATCTGGAGGAGCTGCTCGCGCGCGTTCACGCCGTGCTGCGTCGAACGCAACCCGATCTCGGTCTTCTCACGCTGGGGCAGGTCACGATCGATTTCAGCGAGCTGCGCGCGACAAGCGGTGGACAGGCGATTCATCTCACGCATCGCGAGTTCGAGATTCTCCGGTACCTCATCCAGCGCAAGGGCCGCATCGTTTCGCGAGCCGAGCTCTTGAGCCGTGTCTGGGACTATACCGACGCGCCGATCACACGATCCGTCGATCACGCGATTGCACGACTCAGAAAGAAAATCGAGCGAAACCCGCACGAGCCATCCTTCATCCACTCGGTGCATGGCCACGGATACTGCTTGACGCCTGACGGCTGAACTGGAGGACCGCGCCGCACAGATCGGCGGATTCGGAGTCGTCTGACGCGTCATGCCTCCGCGCGTCTCGATTCAGCGGCCCCTCGCCTTCATCGCAGCGCCTGCATGATGCCGAGCGCCAGCACGACAGCCGCCAGCAGCACGCATGCTCCCGCGAGCAGTAACCCGATGACAGCGCCCGTCGGCATGTCTTTCACAGAGTCTCTCCGATGGCCTTTGCGGACTGCTGGATCCTGCTAGTCACGTTGGTGCTTGAGCCTCGACTCGAGCAGGCGGCCCGCGGCGACTTCTCGCTCGGCTTCGGCCGTCCGGCCCTCCCGCGCGTACACGTCCGAAAGCACGAAATGGCCAAGCGGTGCCCATTCATCGCGCGGCGCCAGTTCGATGCCGCGCTGCGCCAACCTGGCTGCATCATCGAGCTGCTGCCCGGCGTCAAAGTAGGCCTTGGCGAGAAACAGGTAGCCCGCCGCAAAGCGAGGGTTGCTCGCGATCGCGTCTTTGTATGACTTGATCTGCGACGCGCGGTCCCCGATCCGCTCGTAAAGCTTCCCGACGTTGAACTGCGCCATGTAGCTGCTCGGTTCGAGCGCAATCTCCTTCTGGTATTCGGCGATGGCGGTCGAGACATCGCCGCGCTGTTCCGCAGCAATTGCAAGATTGAAGTGCGCGAGGTGAAGATCCGGTGCCTGCCTCAGCGCCGCATGGATCTCGCGTTCGCCGGCATCGATGTCCCCCTGACGCAATCGCAATGCGCCCAGCGTGTTCCGCGCGGCCGCCATCGCAGGTTCCAACGCGAGAGCAGCATCCAGTTCGCGCTCGGCCGTCAGCAGTTCCCCGTGTTCGAGAAGAATCTCGGCGCGCCGCTGATGCGCGAGCGCGTTTTTAGGGTCCACTTCGGCGAGGTGTTGGTATGCGACCAACGCATCGGCATCTCTGCCGAGAGTCCGATACAGGGTTGCCAGGTAAGTCAATGCGAGGTCGTAGTTCGGATTCAGTGCAAGCGCTCGCTTGTAGCTGTCGAGGGCGGCAGGATAGATCCGTCGCCGTTCGAACGCATTTCCCATCAACAACCACGCGTCCACGATGTTGGCATCCTTCGCCACGACTTCTCGCAAGCTGTCGATCGCCTGATAAGAGCTCCCTGCATCCTCCAGTTGTTCGCGTGCGGTGATTAAGAGGTTGAAAAGCCCGACCTTGTCCTTCGGGTCGGGGAGAGGCGCGTCGAGGCCGACCGACGCCGGCACGAAAGTCCCGATGTATCCCAGCGCCGCCAACCTCGCTCGAGCTTCCGGATCGACATCGACGGGCGCCTTGGTGCTCGTGTTCGAACGCTTCCTGAGTCCGCGCACCTCCTCCGCCAGCCGGCCTGCGAGGCTACGGCGGCTGTCATAGAGATTGTGCGCTTCGCCGGGATCATGCTCGAGATCGTACAGCTCGGGGCGTGGTGCGTCGATGTACTTGAAGCGCCCCGCGGTGATGGCCCTGAGCTCGCTCCAGCCGTAATGGTACCGCGGGTAGACGGCCTCGGAATATGCGGTCAGACCCATCTCGCGCGCCGCACCTGTCATGAGCGGCACCAGGCTGCGGCCTTCAACCTCCTCAGGCGCGCCCATGCGAATGCCGAGCATGTCCAGGACGGTAGGCATCATGTCTATGCTGCGAACGCTGTCCGTCACGCGTCGAGCGCGCACCGAATCGAAAGGGGCAAGGATCATGAACGGAACGCGAACAACGGAATCGTAGATGAAGAATCCGTGCGTGTTTTCACCGTGTTCCCCCAGGCTTTCGCCGTGGTCGCCGATCACCACGACGATTGTCTTTCTCAGGAGATTGCGCTCTTCGAGCAGACGCAGGATGCGGCCTATCTGGGAGTCCACAAAGGCGAGTTCTCCCTGGTAGGGCTGTTCCGCGAATTGGGAGCGATAGGGCTCGGGTGGCTCGTACGGCACGTGCGGATCGTAAAAGTGAACCCATCCGAAGAAACGATTCGCGCCGACGGCCTTCAACCACTCGAGCGCGCGATCCGCGACTTCATTACCTGGACGCTTGATGCTCGCCTTCGGGATGGACGCCTTGGCGGGTCCATCGAAATTGTCGAAGTACGTGTCGAAGCCCTGCGCAATGCCCCAACGGCGATCGAGTACGTAGCTTGCGACGAAGCCACCCGTCGCGAAGTGAAGATCCCTCAATCGCTCTGCCAGCGTGACCGCGCGCTCATCCAGGTAGAAGCCGCCGTTGTCGCGCACTCCGTGAGTAAAGGGATATGCTCCGGTGAAGAGCGAGGAGTGAGCGGGCAGCGTAAGCGGCGCGGGAGCGACCGCATGTTCGAAGATCGTCCCTTCGTGAGCGAGCCGGTCGAGCACCGGTGTTGCGCTGTCCGGCCACCCGTACGCGCCAAGCCGGTCTGCGCGCGTTGTGTCGAGCGTAATGACAAGCAAGTTCAGCTCGGACACCGGGACGCCGCCTCGCGAGCGTCCCAGGCTTGCGCCCGTCGGGGTGATGATGGGATTAGAGAGCCGAGCGCGATCTATCGCAAGAGTGATGAGCGACAGGACGAGTATCGCGCTGACTGCGATCGCGACACGGTTCCGTCTGAGACCAGTCGATACGGTTTCGTGCGACCAATGGTACTTCGATGACGGTGGCTTCACAGCTCACCTTCTCGCCGCCTCAGACGACCCCACAACAGCGACCACGCACGTCTGACATCCGGAGACCTACTTCTGTCGCGTGATCATGATGTCCTGTGCCTGATCGGCGCTCTCGAGCGGATGGCTGCCGGCCGGAAAACCATTTGCCTCGAGCAGGTAGGTCACAATGTCGAGCACGGTCTTCTCGCCAAGGCTCGCGGGATCGTCCGCCGGCATGGTGCTCAGGATGCGGCCATACAGGGCACGGACACTCTTCTTGTCCCAATCGTTTCCAAATGCGTCACCGACCAACGCAGGAGCCATCTCGCTGCCTTTGAGATTATCGAGATGACAGACGGCGCAACGTGTGCCATATGCGGCCTCGCCACGCCTTGCCTGTTCAATGGTATACACGCCGGCCCATACGCTTTTGTCTGGACCGTGCTCGATTTGAGCGCCAAAGCCGCGAGAAGCTCCGCCAGGTTCTCGAAAGCCGCTGCCAAATATCAGATTCATTCCCAACGCAACACACATGAAGTGACCACGGAGATCGGGGACTCTGGTTTTTCCGGAGTGCATCCTGAACTCCGTCAAATCATTTCCGATCAGACGGTGCGCCAGTGCCCGAAGACCCCGCAAACAATGTCTTGCCGTCGGGCAGAATGACATCCTCCGCATTGGCCCGGTGCGGTAGCGTCTTCGCCCGATACGCCGTGACGGTGACCTCCGTGCCAATGGGCAGGGAATCCTTCTTCCAGCCGCGTCGAAAGAGCGCGTTGGGCGCGCCGAATTCAAGCTCCCATTCCTGCATCTGGCCATCCGGCCCCTTCACGTTGATGTAGAGCCACGAGTGAGGGTTTACCCAGTCCATCTTCGCAATGATGCCTTTCAGCGTGATTTTCTGGTCCTTGTCGAACTCCGCGGCAAAGGAATGATGCGCCGCGACGGGCATAACACCCGGCACTACGCCGACAAGAGCCACAGCGACAAGCCACATCAAAGGTCTCATCGGACCTCCAGAATCGAGCAGGCTCTTCGGCCGCTGGCCGGCATGCTCAGCGACGTTGGCGACGCCGTACGAGTCGACACGCTTCATTGTCAGGGCTTATAAGTCTGGGAGAGGGGCTGCCTTTCCCAGACCGCCACCGTAGTGGTGTTGTTCCTCAGGTTCGTCAATGTACGGGTCAGAGTCTGGCCGTCCTGGGACAGCGTGAACACGCCCTTCGAGTCCATCACGCCGCCGCGCTTCAGGACGATCTCCAGGTTGTAATCGTCAACTCTCTTGAGTCCCACGACAAACACGGGCGTGGAGCCCGACGGTCTGAGATAGTCCTCCGCTTCACCATCCAGTTTGCCGAACCAGTGACCGAACGTGTTATTCCCGTCGGCCGTGACAGCGGCGTAGGTATGAAGCAGCATTCCGTCCATGGTGTAATCGAACGTGCGAACTTCGGCCCGGGGCGGCGTTCCCGGGAATCTGGATTTTGACAGGTTGAGAACCCACGTGCCAATCAGAGCCGCGGGTGCAGCCTGCCGGGCGTCCCGGACGGGTGATGGATTGCCTTGCGGCGCGCCTTGGGCCGAGAGGGGCAGACTTGGAACCGCGAGACCCAGCACCGTTGAAACTCCGACCGCCCACGGCTTGAGCCGCATCGCGATTCTCCTCTGGCCCGCCGCGTTTCACGGCCGGACAGCACTAACAGTTGGCACGCTGCACGCGCTGCCAGTCGCAGACCGCACGATCCCGCTACTGTACACGGGTATACCAGCCGAATCGATGCTAACAGAACCGTTGGGACGCAAGTGTCGCGAATTGTCGCAACAAAAGACGGCGCGCTCAACCTTCGACGGATGCACGTTCATTTTCATTCCGACCGGTATTCTTGCTATCGTCTGGCGCATCGCCGCTGCCGGCGTCGGGCGACAGGTCACGGTTGGCTCCGGAGATCGCGAATCGAGAACAGCTCGGTGCACAGTCTGAGGAGGAGGTTGTCAATTGAGAAAGCGATGCCTTCCGTTGATCGTGATGACCGTCCTCTGCCTTGCGTCGAAGCCGGCTCTGAGTCAGACGTATGCGCCGCCACGCACTGCGGATGGGAAGCCGAACTTACAGGGGGTCTGGCAGGTCCTCAACACGGCGGCTTGGGACATTCAGGATCATAATGCTCGACTTGGCGTGCCACCGGGCCGCGGCGTCGTGGAGGGGAATGACATTCCGTACCTTGCGTGGGCGGCAGAGAAGAAGAAAGAGAACTTCGAGAAGCGCATGACCGCGGACCCCGAAACGAAGTGCTACCTGCCCGGTGTGCCTCGCGTGACTTATATGCCGTATCCCCTTCAGGTTTTCCAGACCCCGCGCTACACGGTGATTACGTCCGAGTGGGGTAATGCCGGTCGCGTGATTTACACCGACGGCAGCAAACATCTCGACGGGATCGACTTCTGGATGGGCGACTCGCGGGGCCGCTGGGAGGACAATACGCTGGTCGTCGACGTGACGAATTTCAATGGCGAGACCTGGTTCGATCGAGCGGGGAATTTCCACAGTGACGCGCTGCATGTCGTCGAACGTTACCGATTGATTGGCCCCGACCACATGAACTACGAGGCCACGATTGAGGATCGGAAGGTGTTTACGAAGCCGTGGAAGATGAGTATGGTTCTCTATCGCCGGAAAGAACCCAATCCTCAACTCCTGGAATATGCATGCCCTGCCTATCTGGTCGACGAGGCCAAGGGCCGGTGAAGGAGAGGTCACCCATCCGTGCGTTCTTCCTGCGGGCGATTCTGATCGCCATCCCGGCGGCATCGCTGACTGGCATCGTGATGATGGCGCAAGGCAACCCCGAAGCGGCAAAGATTAAAAACCCGGTGGCCGCCAGTCCGGAGTCGATCGCCGCCGGACAGCAGGTCTTTCGGCGGTATTGCGCGTCCTGCCACGGCACTAACGCCGAAGGCGGGTCGGGGAGCGACCTCATCCCACCGGCGCCGGACCTCACCGACAACGAATGGAAGCACGGATCGACCGAGGGTGAGATCTTCTACGTCACGAAAAACGGCGTGCCGCCGGAGCTGAATATGGAGCCCTGGGGAGACCGGATCAATGACACGGCCATCTGGAATGTGGTGAACTATCTGAGATCGTTGGCCAGGAAGTAAAAAGCAGCAGTGAAGTGCACCATGCGCCTGTGCAGGGTGCACTTCCTGTGGGCCTTATTCAATTTCATTTCGCCAGCGGGTCGGGGCGTACCTGGAACTTCACAACCTTGCTGCTGGTTCCTTTGCCACCTTCCATATGGAAGGGCGCGCGGGTAGCGTAGGTCGTCCAGACCCCCTTCCCCTTCCAACCCGCATTGGGATCGTCGATCCGGCCATCGATTCCCTTCCCGTAGTAGCCCATCGGATAAGGCACCCTGAGAGTCAGGAATTTGCCGCCGACCAGAGCCAGCAGCGCCTCAGATTCATTGCCCGTGGCAAGCGGTACGTCTTTGCCCACTCCGAGCATGTCGAACCGATCCACAAAATCATAGTACGCCGAGTCGGCGCTGGCTGAGTCTGTCGCCCCCTTGTAGTTCGGGCCTGGCAGCGCATAGAGTGTCCAGCCTTCGACGCAGTGCTGTCCACTCGCAGCGGTCGGTCCATTGAGCGGACCCTTGCACTTCCGCCGGTCGAGGCTGGCCAGCTGCCCGCTCGAGAGAACCGTCCAGACAACGCCGTTGCTGTCGACGTCCATGCCGCGCGGAGCAAACCCTTGAGCGGCCGCCTTCGGGTTGTTCCACGGCACCTCGTAGTATTCGGCGAGCGCTGTTGCCGGCGGGTTCGACCCTGGCGCCAGGCGAACAAGGGCACCGGCCGTCGAACCGGGCCTCTCGCCCAGCACCGATCCCCAGATTGAGCCGTCGGCAGGACTCGGCGCCACACCGTAGAACGGCGCATTGATCCGCTTGTCCTTGGCGGGGTCGAGCGGCTGGTCTGGTTCTACATACGCGTCTCGCTTGCCGTTGCCATTCGTGTCGAGGACGAACACCGTCCAGCCCTGAGCCTTCGCCTCATCTTTGGTCTCGTTGTACACCTTGGTATTGAACCATCCCTCGACCGCACCGCCGCCGGTGAACCACAGCGTGTCGTTGTAGTCGAAGTTCAGGTGGTGGGTTCCGAAGCAGGTATCGACCGTCGTCACTTGTTTCGTCTTGGGGTCGTACAGCTGCATCTGCCGGCCGCTCTGGCTAATCGGAAACGCCACCGCCGACGGATGACTCGAGCCTTCCCGACAGAAGGCCGGAGTCTGATTCTGACGGATTCGCGCCGCTATCCATAGACGGCTCTGACCATCGATCGCGAAGCTGTGGGCGTTGGCCTGACTGGTCCAGAGAACTTCGTCGCCCCAGTATGGCGACGGCTGCGCTGGTGGCGTCCGCGCTTCGCTCGGAGTCTTCGGATCGCGAACCGTCAGCTTCACCTGGCTCGCGGTGTTGCGTGTCGGATCCACGACAGGCACGTAATCCGCGCTGGCCTCGAGAGCTCCGTACACCGGCCCATTCGCATTGATCGTCGGGTTCCGCTTGTCTGACGCGATCGCATCATGGAGATAGGCCTTCGGATCGGCCCAGTCCCACATCGTGATGACAACGTTACGTTCTTTACCCTGAGGACGAGCCGGTGCCACGGCCGGCAACTCGCCTGCGGCAATGCGATCGGTCCAGTCCGCCCACATCGCCAACGCCCGCTGACGGCCCATCTGCGTGAACCGGGCGCTCATCCCTCCTCCCGCTTGCCCGGACTGAACCCGCCGGTCCCAGGCAGCTATTGAATTTTGGAATTTGCCGAGGCTCTCGGGGATCTCTCGCGTTGCCTTGTTGCCCATTTGATGACAGCCGGTACAACCGTCCGTGCTGACGATCTGGCGAATCCAATCGGCCTGGCTTTTGAGCGTTTCCGAAATCCCGTTGCCTTTGGCCCCCGTGCCGGGGAAGTCGCTCTTCGGCGGCAGCTGGAGAAGCGAGAGCCAATACTGGGCCGGGTAATATTGCGCCGCTGCGTGGGCACTCGGTGCGGGCACTGCCTTGAGATCCAGATGCTTGCCCGGAGCGGACTGAACCTTGGCCGAATCCACCAGCCCGTAACCCCGCACCCAAACGCGGTAGTTCGCCTTCGGGAGGTCCGGCAACACGTAGCGGCCCTGGTCGTCGGTCACCACGCTCTTGATCAGGCGAGTGGGCAAGTCCGTGGTTTCTGCGATCACCCAGACTCCAGCCTCGGGCCCACGGGGGCCGGTGACGACGCCCCCTATATCATCATTGTCGATCGCGACTGCTCCCGTCGCGACCTGACCCGCGCGAAGTCCTCCCGCCGATGCAGCCACGAACACGGCAATTGCGAACGCCGCGACTCGCAGACACAAGGTTTTTCCGGTCATGTGCGGCCTCCTTCGGAGCGTCAATGACGAACGCATCATCCTTATCATGGCTTTCCTTTGCTGCGTCTGCTCAGTATGGACTCCGCGTTGCGCTCACCTTCCCAGCACGCGAACTCCAACAGCTCGAAGTGTGGTTCCGTGACTCGATTGAATTCGGCAGCGAGCTTCCAGGGCCTCGCGAAGACCTTCCCATCCTCGAACGTGGCTTCGAAAGTTATCCTGTCAGAGTCGGCGAACGTCCAGCGTTCGACGATGTGCAAGGCGTCGCTGTGAAAGTCGCCCGTGAGGTCCAGCCACGACCGGTCGTTGAAATTGGTTGCGTCGACAACCAGCGTGCTGCCCTCCCAGTGCCCGCGCGCGTCCCCCATCCACTGCTTGATGTCCGGACCCATCCGCGGCCGACCGTCCAGCGGGACGATGCGAGAGAGGTTTTCATATTCGTACAGGAACACCACGTACCCAGGGGGCTGCAGTATCTGAAAGGCGGACCTGTTGACGAAAAACGATCGCGGAATGCCGGGAGGCAGGCAGCGTGACACTGGATCCAGATACTCAGGGGTCGGGTTCAGGTAGTTGCTGAGGATGTCCTCCCGTTTGGCTCTCGCCCAAGGCTGATACGGAATCTTTCCGTCCGCGGGGTCCACAACCCCACCCGCCGAATCGTCATCCGGAGCGCCCCTTCGCTCGGCGGGGCGCTGCACACCGAGATCGCCGAAGCGTTTATCGAGTCGCTCGAGGGTAACGGACATGTAGGGATGGAGCTGTACCTTGAAGAACCCCTGAACGTCTGGCTGGCCGTCCGGCGTCCGCGGCGGACTCCACGCCGGAGATGTCGCCTTGGCTCCCTGGGCCGCGGCGGGTGCGGCCGGGAGCGACACCAGGCCTGCAACCGCGGCGATCGTCAGCGTGGGCGCCAGGAAACGATGACCCATCGAAACCTCCTGCTGCTCGCCGGAACGTCCTTCGAAGAGCGACCCGATTCCTTCTGTCGGGCAACATGAACGTCGATGATGGTCGCGCGCGCTCGCGCGATCGGAAAGGCGGCAGTCGCCGTGGCGCACTGAAGCGACACTCATGCATCCCGTGGATCGGACGCGCAGATAGTAGCCCATCTGCCGCGTCGTGCCCAGGAGCGATGCGACGTGCGGCGGAGGGTGCGTGTTTGGCGCGGGGCAGTCCGTCGGCCGTCCGGGGCCGGGTGCACCGGATCGGTGAGTTTGCGGCGCCAGGCGGCCCTTCATCGACGGGCCATTCCGTCTGGAGGAGGACCTCGGATGTTGGTGGTCGAAGCGGGTCGTACGCGACAAATTGCGACACATGGAGCCGCGGTCGAAGCTTAATATGCGTCTCCAAACAGCCGCGCTGGATCTGTCGTGATTGCCCGACCTGCGGTGTTGCCCTGGAATCCTCATTGGCAAAGGAGAGCAGGATGGTCACGCACTTTCACTCGACCGAACGGTTCGCCTTGAGGCGCGCGTTGACCGGACTCGCCGTGATCGTCTGCGGCTGTTTCGTCAGCGCTGCGGGAGCCCAGACCACGACGGGCGGGATCAGAGGCACCGTTCGCGATTCCACGGGCGGCGTGCTGGCTGGCGTAACAGTCGAAGGCTCGAGCCCGGCCCTCATCGGCGGGTCAGCTGTGAACGTGACCAATTCGGATGGCCTGTACCGGTTCGAGGGGCTGACGATCGGGATCTACACGTTCAAGTTTACGCTGCAAGGGTTCAAAACCGTGTCTCGCGAGAACGTGCGCGTCGAAGTCGGCAGAACGATCGATCTGGATGGGACGCTGGAAGTCGGCACTGTGGAAGAGACGATGACCGTGTCGGCCGGCGCGCCCGTCGTCGACAGCCTCCATGCCGGTACTTCGACGACCTTCAATCAGGAAATGCTGGACAGCCTGCCGGCCGCCCGCACGTCGTGGTTCAACACGGTGAACTTTGCGCCGGCGATGCGCGCAGACCTCGAGAACTTTGGCAGCGCGAATTTCATCATGTACGGTTCCGACGTGAATCAGAACTCGTACCAGTTCGAGGGGATCGACTACAACGCGCCTTCCTCCAGCTCGATGTTCGATCGGCCCAACCCCGATACCATGCAGGAACTTCAGGTCAAGGCGGTGGGCACGTCGGCTGAGGAGTATGGGTTCCAGGGCGGAGTGGTCAACATGATTGTGAAGGAGGGGAGCAACAGGTTCAAGGGCATGGTGAGCGAGTACTACATCGGGGACAAGACCACGTCCAACAATCAACCGGGCGTGGCCCTTCCGTTCCGCATCGGGTACCTCTACGACACGACTGTGATGGCGGGCGGCGCCATCATCAACGATAGATTGTGGTTCAACGGGGCGTTCGAAGACTTTCGGAACCGGCAAGTCAATCCCGGCGTTGTCCTGGAAACGGCCCCAAAGACACGCCGCGACAAGCCCACCTATAAGGTGAGTGCCAAGCTGACGCCGCACGACGTCATCGATTTTTCACACACCGACAACTATCACGACATTGCGCCGGCTGCCACGATACAAAATCCGCCCGTCACGGCAATAAAAGACGTGGGACACGCCCCCGCTTACGCCGGCCATTGGACCCGGACGATTGGCAGCAAGACCGTGTTCGAGGTGAAGGGTGGCGGGCTGCACGTCGGCCAGCTGGACCCACCGCACTCCGACAACTTCACCGATTCGGGTCACTTTGACCTGGGCACCGGCATTGCGAGTGTCAACGCCAGGTTCCCATCCACCAACATTGCGAACAATTACACGGTGGCGGCGACCCTCGGCCATTACGCCGATGACTTCGTTCATGGGTCTCACGATCTCAAGTTCGGCGTGCAGATTGTGCCGAGGCGGGACGACGTGTTTTCCAGCCTCGTGATCAACAACATTTTCTATTACGACTTGAATGGCGCCCCGTATTACGCGCTCAAGCGGCAACCACTGGCACTGGCCGGCAGAGAAAGGGCGCAAGGCGCGTTCGCGCAGGACAACTGGACGTTGAACGATCGGGCGACGGTGAACCTGGGCGTCCGCATCGATCGCAAGACGGAGTCCGTACCGGAGGCCGCGTTCTACGATGCGCACAGCGAGCCGTCCGGCGAGACCATTGGCGGTCTGCCTGGAAACATCTGGCAGTTCACCAACGCATCTCCGCGTGTCGGGCTCACATACAAAATGGATCAGACGGGCAGGACGGTTGCCAAAGCCAGTTATGGCCGCTACTACGGTCGAATTTCGATCCAGAACTTCAGGGACATCTCGCCTGGTAATGTGATCTCCAGCTATTTCTACTACAACCCGGCGACAAGGCAGTACGACGTTCCGTACTTCACCGTCAATCCCAATGGGAATTACTCGGTTGATCCCGATACGAAGAACCCATACACCGATCAGTTCAGCGTCAGTCTCGAGCGGCAGCTGGCGCCCAGCTTGGGGCTCGAACTGTCGTTTGTCGTGAAGAAGGAATCCGACTGGATCCGCGTGACGGACACGCGGGGAGTGTACACGACCCAGAACTTTCGCGACCCGTTCAACGGCCAGAACCTGACGGTCTACAATCGCACGTCCTCGTCCGCCTCGAGTCTGTTCACGGCCACGAATCCGCCGGGGTACGACCAGAACTACAAAACGTTCATTGTCTCGGTGAACAAGAGGCTCTCCGCGAAGTGGCAGCTCCTGTCGTCCTATCAATACGAGGATTCGAGGGGTAACAACGGAGGCGCGCAGGGGGTTGCCTCCCAGTCATTCTCCAACACCGGCCCAAACGGGTTCGGCCGGGATCCCAACGACCTGACCAACTCGTACGGGCCGTTCTTCACGTCGAATGCGCACACGGTCCGCGCGTCCGGTTCGTACGAATTGCCTCGCGGCTTCAGTTTCGCGGCGATGGAGTCGTTCGAGTCCGGGCGGCCCTATGGGCGGCTGGTCACCGTCTTGGGCTTGAACCAGGGCTCGAGAAGTGTTCTGGCAGAGCCGCGCGGGAACTATCACCTGGGCTCGACCAACAACATCCAGCTCCGCATCGCCAAAGCCATCAAGATAACGCCGACCAAGCGTATCCGTCTTAGTCTGGACGCCTACAACATCTTCAATGCGGACACACCGCTCACGGTGCAGAATAACAGCACGCAGAACACCTACGGCCGAATACTCACGATATATACGCCGCGTCGATTTCAGCTCGGCGCTCGCTACGAGTTCTAGCAGTCCGTGGTGCGGATGAGCGTCGGACCCTCGCGAACTTTCGCCGCGGACACGCAGAGGCTGGAGGATCTATGCGGACATCGTTGATGGTCATGCTGGTGATCGGAGCACTCTGGCCGATAACGGCGCGGGCGCAGAGTACGACCGCGTTCCCGGCATTGTGGGAGCAGCGGTGTGCACGATGTCACGATGGCTCCGCTGCCGCCGATCCGCAGCCCCCGAGTCGCGAAGCGCTCATGCAGATGACCCCGCAGCGTGTTCACAATGCGCTGACCGCCGGCTCGATGGCGCCCAACGCCGTTGGTCTCTCGGCGTCACAGATCTTCACGCTCGTCCAGGGCCTCACGGGCCGTCCCGAGGGAGACGTGATCATCGCGGCCTCGGCGATGAAAAACCAATGCGGGAGCGGTAAGCGGCTCGGGCCGTTGACGGGCCCGCAATGGAACGGCTGGAGTCCGGAGCCCGACGGGTCGCGCTTCCAGCCGGCGGCAGCCGCCGGGCTCACGCCCGAGCAGGTGCCGCAGCTGAAGCTGAAATGGGCGTTCGGTTTTCCTGGCGGCGTATCCGCCTGGGGGCCGGTGACCGTCGCAGGCGGGTGGCTGTTTGTCGGGAGTGACAACGGCGCGGTGTATGCGCTGGATCCCCGCAGCGGGTGCGTCCATTGGTCGTTCGAGGCCAAGACCGGTGTGCGGACCGCCGTCAGTGTCGGACCCGCCAAGGACGTGACGGGCGTCCGCTATCTGGCGTACTTCGGCGATATCTGGGCGAATGTCTACGCGGTCGATGCCGAGACGGGCAAACAGGTGTGGATGACCCAGGTGGAGACCTACAAGCAACGGCGGATTCTGGCGTCGGTAGTCCTCGACGCGAGCCACGGACGTTTGTATGTGCCGGTGACCTCGCTCGAAGGCATGGCCGCGCCGCATCTGACGTATGAGTGCTGCAAGTTCCGCGGGAGCGTCGTCGCTCTTGACACGAACAACGGCAAACAACTGTGGAGGCGGTATAGCCTTCCGGAACAGCCTCAGCCGCTGCGAAAGACCTCAACCGGTACGCAGCTGTTCGGCCCGGCGGGCGGGGCGGTGTGGAACACACCCTCCATCGACCTTTCGAGGAACACGCTGTACTTCGGCACCGGCAACGACTATATCTACCCGGCGACCGAGTTCACCGACGCCATCGTGGCCGTGGATATGGGCACGGGACAACCGAAGTGGAGGTATCAGCTCTTGGCCGGAGATGCCAATGACGGCGGGTGCGGGACGACCGAGGAGGAGCAGAGATTGAATTGCCCGAACTGGGCAAAGAGCCCACAAGGAACCGAAGACGTTGCCACCTCGCCGATTCTGCGCACACTGCCGGGCGGGCGTCGAGTAGTGATTGGGATGACGCAAAGCACGCTGACGGCGGCGATAGATGAGCGCACGGGCGTCGCCATCTGGCAGAAGCACGCTTCACCTCTCGGGCCATTGCCGGATGGGGGTGTCTACGGCGCCGTCGCGGACGCCGAGAACATCTATGTCCCACTCTATTTCCGGGATAAGACGGGTGGCATGGTGGCCGTCAGCCTGCTGACAGGACAACGAGTGTGGTACACGCAGCATCCCAAACCTGTGTGTGCCGAGCCCAACGCTTCATGGTGTAACGCTGGCAATTACGCCGCCGCGACGGTGATTCCGGGCGTCGTTTTTGCCGGCGCCATCGATGGCACGCTTCGCGGCTACTCGACGAAAGACGGCCACGTCCTTTGGGAATATCAAACACGGCACGACTTCGAAACGGTCAACGGTGTTCCGGCGAAAGGCGGGTCGATTCATTTTCAGGGGCCGACGGTTGTCGGCGGCATGCTGTTCATGAGCTCGGGATGGGCGGGTCAGGCGACTGGCAACGTGCTGATGGCATTCAGTCGGGAGTAACCGAATGACGCTCCACGTTCATGGCCGCCGATCGTTCATGATGGGCCGGTGGCTTACTGCAGTCGTCAGTGTCGCATCCAACCGCAGACAGCTACTGATCTTCGCAGTCTCGGTAGGACTGCTGGCAGTGGCGAGCCTGGAGGTCCGCACGCAACAGGGTGCGACGCAGAGTGGCTGGCGTTACTGGGGCGGTGACCCGGGCGTCACGAAGTACTCCCCGCTGGATCAAATCGGTCCCGCCAACGTCAAGGATCTGCGCATCGTGTGGCGCCGGCCGGCTGTGGATGCGACGCTCACGAAAGCGTTTCCGGATCTGACGCCGAGCCCGAATCTCCGCGGGACACCCATCATGATCGATGGCGTGCTCTATGCGCCGGACGGCGTCGGGCTGCTTGAAGCCTTCGATCCTGGTACCGGCAAGACGGTCTGGGTGGAGGAGCCGTTCGAGCCGGGCATGCGTGGCGTGGCCGGGCAGAGCACGCGGGGGGCGGCCTACTGGAAGAGTGGTGGGGAAGAGCGCATCTTCATTACGCGCGGCGAGTACCTGGAGGCGCTCAACACGAAAACGGGCAAGCCCTTTCCGGACTTCGGCGTCAAGGGACGCGTGAACCTGAGCGCCACGGATAGCCCGTGGGCTCGCAACTATGCCTGGACCGGCGCCCCCGTCGTCGTCGGCGACGTCGTCGTCCTCTCCGGATCTAACGGGAACCAGGACGCCAGCACGGAACGGGAAAGTGTACCGGACAATATCCGTGGTTTCGACGTCCGAACCGGCCGCCTCCGTTGGACCTTTCACGTGGTGCCGCCGCCGGGCGATTTTGGCAGCGAGACGTGGGGCAACGACTCCTGGGCATTTTCGGGCAACTTGAATGCCTGGGGGGGCCTCAGCGTCGATGAGACCCTGGGATACGTCTATGTTGGGCTGACCGCGCCGAACAATAGTCTGTACGGCGGGCAGCGGCCTGGCCAGAATCTGTTTGCCAACACCCTGGTTTGTCTCGATGGCAAGTCGGGCAAGTTGGTCTGGCATTATCAGCTGGTCCACCACGACATGTGGGATTACGACCTGATGACGCCTCACCTTGGGGACATCACGGTCAACGGGAGGAGGATCAAGGCTGTCTTTGCGCTGAGCAAGCGGCCCGACGTATTCGTGTTCGATCGGATGACCGGTCAGCCGGTATGGCCGATTGAAGAGCGCCCGGTACCGCGGTCGACGGTCCCGGGCGAGCATTCGTGGCCGACGCAGCCGTTTCCGACGAGGCCGCCGGCGTACGACCAGTTCGGCATGACCCTCAACGACGTGATCGACTTCACTCCGGAGCTGCATGCAGAGGCTCTCCGGCTGCTCAAGCCATATGTGCTCGGGCCGGCATTCACGCCGCCCTCCGTTTCCAGCAATGAACCGGGGGGCACGAAGGGCACCTTCGTCATCCCCGGCGTGGGGGGCACGAATTTTCAGGGCGGGACGTTCGATCCCGAGACGGGGATTCTCTACGTCATCGGGCACAAGCTTCCGTTGATCCGCGGGCTGATCCATCCCAAGCCCCTGCCCGCCGCTTCGAAGTTCACCAACCTTCCATGGGTGGAACAACGGACGCTGGTCGGCTTCCAGGCCGTCCTGCCCGGCTCCGAGGCCATGCCAGGTCCGCAGGGGTTGCCGTTCACCAAGCCACCCTATGGTTCCATCACGGCGATCGATATGAATCGCGGAGAGATTCTCTGGAAGGTTGCCAACGGGGATGGGCCGCGCAACCATCCGGCGTTGAAAGGCCTGAACCTCCCGCCGCTCGGCGTGGCCGGCCGCCCGACACCGCTGCTCACCAAGACGCTGCTTTTTCTCGGCGAGGGCAGCGAGGTGCTGGCCGGCGTGCTGGGCAGTGGCAAGAAATTCCACGCGTACGACAAGAAGACCGGGAAGGTTGTGTGGGAAACCGAGCTGCCCGCGGGGACCACGTCCGGGCCCATCACCTATCTGTTTGCCGGCAAACAATACATCGTGGTGCCGATCGGCGATAAACAGAGCCCGGCCGAATGGGTGGCGCTCGCATTGCCTTGAGTTCAGATCAGGAAGGGCCTTCTTCCGTCGACTTGCCGTCAAGGCTGAACAGGTAGCCGAGCCCTATTGCATACGCAGCCAGCGACAGTTCCTCGAGGCCTGGTCCGTCTGCCCGCAGAAGGCGCAGTCTCGTTTGCATTCTTCATCTCCGGAGCAGCGGGGCTCATCTTCGAGATCGTCTGGCTCTACCGATGCGGCCTTGTGTTCGGCAGCAGCGCCTGGGCAACCAGCATTGTCTTATCGAGCTTCATGGGCGGGCTCGCGTTGGGCAATGCGCTGGTCGCGCGGTACGCCCACAGAGTCGGTCGCTTTTTGCAGACGTACGCGGCGCTTGAATTCTTCGTGGCTCTCAGCGGCGTCACGCTGACCCGCGCGCTGGTCGATCTCACGAACCTCCTGGCACCCGTCACGCGTTCTTTCCTCGACACTCTCTGGCTGGTCAATCTCGTTCGTGGCGTCGCGGCGTTTGCGGTGCTGGTGCTGCCGGCTGCGGCCATGGGCGCGACGATGCCACTGCTCGTCGGGGCGATTTGCCGCTGGCGGCCCGGGTTTGGACGGGCACTCGGGCGTTTGTACGGATGGAACACGCTGGGGGCTGTCACTGGTGTCGTCGGCGCCGAGGTAGTGCTCATCCCTCACTTGGGCGTGATGGGGAGCGCTTGGATTGCGGCGCTCCTGGATCTCTGTGCGGCGGCGGCGGCGCTTTGGATATCGCGCCAGGCCGCCGAGGCTCTCTCGCTCGCTGCCGGTCGTCGAGCGCCAGAGCCAGCGGCGCGATCGACCCTCCCGTGGCGGCTGCTGGCGTGCGCATTCCTGGCTGGCGGCGCGCTCATGGCCCTGGAGGTTGTCTGGTTCCGATTCTTGTCGATGCTCGTCGCCAGCAACACGCTGGCGATCAGTTTGATGCTGGCGGCCGTCTTGACCGCGATCGGCCTGGGCGGCCTTGCGGCCTCGAGTTGGCTGAGCCGGCGCCCTCACGCCGCTGCGTACCTGCCAGCCGTGGCTCTCACGACGGGATGCGTGATGGTCGCGTCGTACTGGACCTTCCAGTTTGCGACGGGGGACTCGAGGGTCTTGGCTTGGTATCGGATCTTGTGGTTCGCGTGCTCGCTCAGCTTCCCAGCGTCTCTACTGTCGGGCGTCATCTTCACTCTGCTCGGCGACGCCCTCAAGGGCGATGTGGTCGATGAGGCGAGAGTGGCCGGCTGGCTGATGCTCACCAACACCGCAGGAGCCATGTCGGGACCGGTGGTCGCCGCCTTTGTGCTTCTGCCGGTTCTTGGGATGGAACGCTCGCTCTTCGCGCTGGCGATCCTGTACGGCGTCATCGGCCTTCTCGCGATTCGAGATACGTCGCCCCGACGGCCGAAGACCGCATCGTGGGCTTTGCGGGCGGCTGGCCTGGCGATGGTTGCGGTCGTGGCCTTTTTCCCGTTCGGGTTGATGTCCCAAACCTACTTCGCACGGGCCGCGCAGGCGCACATGCGCGATGGCTCGGAAGTCGTGGCCACGCGTGAAGGCTCCAGCGAGACGATCTTCCTGATGCGGCAAGCATGGACAGGTGAGCCTGTTTACTATCGCCTCGTGACGAATGGCATCTCGATGTCGGCAACGACGGCGAAGGCCAAGCGGTACATGCGCTATTTCGTCTATCTGCCCCTCTTGTTGCACGAAGCACCGCTGCGGCGTGTGCTCGTGATCTGCTACGGCGTCGGGGTGACGTCGGGCGCGGTCAACGATGTCACCTCGGTCGAATCGATCGATGTGGCGGAGATCTCGCGTGATGTCGTGGCGATGAGCGACGTCATCTATCGTGCCGGAGAACATCCGCTCCACGATCCGCGCGTGCGCCTGCATGTCGAGGATGGCCGCTACTTCCTCCAAACGACCGGCGAACGATTCGATCTGATCACGGGCGAGCCGCCCCCGCCGCTCACTCCGGGAGCCGTGAATATCTATACGCGGGAGTATTTCCAGCTGATTCACGAGCGCCTCGCCGATGGCGGCATCGCCACCTATTGGTTGCCCGTCGCCCGCCTGGCCGGGACAGACCACGCCGCGATCATCCGGGCTTTCTGCGATGTGTTCGATGACTGCTCGCTATGGAACAGCACGCCAGCCGACTTGATGCTGATGGGAATGCGCCGCGCCAGTGGACCGCAACCGGCGACGCGATTCGCAACGGCGTGGAACGACCCTGTTCTCGGATCGCATCTGCTCGAGGCCGGTTTCGAACGGCCTGAACAAATCGGTGCCACCTTCATCGGCGATGCGGCGTATTTGCGGCGCCTGACGGCTGCCACCGCGCCATTGACGGACGACTATCCCAGGCGACTGCAAGTTCCGGCAGGGGTTTCGGTGTCGGATCCGCGCCGCCGCCTGGATTGGAGCGGCGCCGAGTTTTATCGCGACGTCATCGATCCTCAGCGCGCCCGGCGAGCTTTCGAGGCGTCGGCCTTCGTGCGGCGTCTGTGGCCGGAAGCGTTGTTGAAGGAGACGCTGCCGTTTTTCGAGGTCCAGGGAATTATCAATCGCGTCCTGACTGATGGTGCAAATCCCTTGAGGCATATCGAGGATCTACACCTGCTGCTCACACGGACGGCGCTTCAGAGGCTGCCGTCATGGCTGCTGGGGCTGGACGATCACCCCGTTCTGAGAGGCATCGACGTCTTGCCGGATGATGGGAGCGGCCTTGTGGAGTATGTACGCGGACTGCGCGCGCTCGTGGCCCGCGATTACCTCGGCGCTGCAGCGTATCTCACTCAATCCGAGCAACGTCGCTTGAGAGGCGTCCGACCGCTGCTCGTTTACTCACTATGTCTCGCCGGGCGGCTGGATGCGGCGAACCAGCTTGCGCAAGGCGTGGATGCGTCTGACGCCGACCAACGTCACTTTCTCGCCTGGCTGCGTGCGACATTTGGCGTAGGACCGGCCTGACACGATCCGTCACGCGGCCCGGCGCGCTGGCGACGTTCAGCGCGAGGAGCGTATAGGCCGCCGGGAAATCGGGGCCGAATCCAGTACGCGCTGCGCCTCCCTTTATGCGCTCCACATCCTCACTCGGAGGTGAGGCTCGCTTGACGACATTATTGTGGTGCAGGTGTTGACGTTGCGATATAAGGGGACCGCTCGGCGTGGACGCATAACAGGGGGTCACCATGTACCTGAGAGTCCTGCTCAAATCGGCCTTGACCGCGGTTGCGTCGCTGGCGCTTTTGCCGACTCTCGCATTGGCCCAGGCCACCGGACTCGCCGGAGTTGTCAAAGACGCCACTGGCGGCGTGCTGCCCGGCGTGACCGTCGAAGCGGCCAGTCCAGCGCTGATCGAAAAGGCTCGTACCGCGACGACCGACGAACAGGGGCAGTACAAAGTCATCGATCTTCGGCCTGGTCGGTATGTGATCACTTTTACGCTGACCGGATTCGCGACCGTCGTTCGGGAAGGCATCGACCTTCCCGCCGGGTTCACGGCGACCGTCAACGCCGAGCTGCGCGTCGGCGCCGTCGAAGAAACGATCACGGTGTCAGGATCAACCCCGACGGTCGACGTCCAGAGCGTCAGAGCACAGACGGTGCTGTCCAACAGCGTGCTCGACAGTCTTCCGAGTCAGCGGTCTCCACAAAGCTTTGTCCCTTATATCCCTGGCGTGGTCGGTGGTCTGGGCGATATCGGCCGCGACACGGCATCTGTCGCCATTCATGGAGGGCGCGCGGGCGAGGCGAATGTGGCCATCGATGGCGCGAATGACCACACCTTCGAGGGGAGCGGCGGCGGCGGTGGCTTCACGTACTACATCAATCAGGGGAGCGTCCAGGAGGTCACCGTCACGACCGGAGGGCAATCCGCGGAACAGGCGGTCTCCGGAATCACGACCAACCTCGTGCCCAAGGAGGGTGGCAACTCGTTTTCTGCCAATTTCGTCGCCGCATATTCGGATGAGCGCGTGCAGGCGCGTAATTTGACCGACGCGCTGCGGGACCGTGGCCTGACGGCGACGAACCGCCTCAAGAAGATCTGGGACATCAATCCGTCCTGGGGCGGCCGGCTCGTACGCGACAAGCTCTGGTTCTACAATTCGTACCGCTATTGGGGGACCGACACCTATCTCGCGGGGCTCTATCGAAATGCCACTCCGCTCGCCTATTCCTACACGCCCGATCTGAACAATCAAGCCAACGCGCTGGTCGTGGACGGAAGCGCAAACCTCCGACTCACATGGCAGGCGACGGAGAAAAACAAGATCAGCTTTTTCTGGGACGAACAGCCGCACTGCACCTGCAACTACCCGGGCTTCGATGCGACCGCCTCGCCCGAAGCGACCGGGCACGGAAAGTGGAGTCCCAACGGCTTCAGGCAGCTCACATGGAAGTCGCCGCTGAGCAGCCGGCTTCTGCTCGACGCCGGCGTTTCGCAGGTGATGACGAACTGGTACGTGCACCTGCAGACGGATCCGTTCGTGGCCGCGGACACGATCCCGATGACGGCCCAGAACGGAGTGGTCCGCTCGTTCCGGTCCGGTCCCATCGCCCAACTCGGGCAGCACAAGAGCAATCCCATTACCGCCAGAGTCGCATTGAACTACGTGACCGGATCGCACGCCGTGAAGGTGGGGTTCAGCAATCTGTGGGGCCGCCGCGACACCACGCAGGAAATACCACAAGCCGTGTCCTACCGCGTCTCGACCGCGACCAATGGGACGCCGAATCAGATCACGGAGTACGCCAATGCCAGATGGATCGAAAAGGTCGACGCGAGCATGGGCGTATTTGCGCAGGACCAGTGGACGATTCAGCATGTGACGCTGAACGCCGGTCTGCGGTTCGACTATTTCAAGTCAAGCGTTCCCGAACAATCCTTGCCGGCCACGCGATTCCTCCCCGCGCGCAGCTACGCAGCCGTGGATCAGGTCCTCGGCTGGAAAGACATCAACCCGCGGCTGGGCGTCGCCTACGACCTCTTCGGCAATGGCAAGACCGCGCTCAAGGCGACTCTTGGGCGGTACATCGCCGGCGAGACCGCCGCGACGACGCGGGCGAACAATCCGGTGCAGCAGTCCATTACGTCCACGACACGTGTCTGGACTGACACCAATCGCAACTTCATTCCGGATTGCAATCTGAGCAATCCGCTTGCGAACGACGAGTGCGCACAGCTCGCTGACTTGAGCTTCGGCCAGCCCAACGTTCTGGCCACCAAGTACGATCCGGATGTCCTCAACGGCTGGGGGAGGCGCGGGTACAACTGGGAGATCACATCCTCCGTCCAGCACGAATTGCTGTCCGGCGTGTCGTTCAACGCCGAGTATGACCGGCGGTGGTTTGGGAATCAGACCGTCACCAACAACCTGGCGCGGACGCCAGGCGACTGGGATCCGTACTGCATCACGGCACCGATCGATTCACGCCTGCCCGGCGGCGGCGGATATCGTGTCTGCGATGGCCTCTTCGATCTCAATCCCTTGAAGTTTGGCTTGACCGACAACCTGGTCACCTTCGCGAAGAACTTTGGTACGGGCTTCAGCGAGGTTTACAACGGCGTGGACTTCACGACTCGCGTGAGGCTCCCAGGCGGCTTGCAAGTCAACGCCGGCACCAGCACGGGCCGGGTCGTCGTCGACCAGTGCATCGCGGTCGATGCGCCCGTCGGGCAGTCTGGAACGTCCGCCGACCGGGGCGCGACCATCTTCAACACCTCTCGCCAATTCTGCCGCAGCGAACCGCCGTTCCGGACACAGGTGAAAGGGTTCCTGATCGTGCCGCTGCCGTGGGGTATCCAGACGAGCTCGGGGTTTCAAATCGTGCCCGGTCCACAGATCACGGCTGAATACACGCCGTCTGCTGCAGAGATCAGGGCAGCACTCAACCGCAATCCATCGGGGAGCATCGCCTCGATTGCGCTCATCGAACCAGGTACGCAGTTCTCCCCGTCTCTGAAGAGCATCGACTTCCGAGCCTCGCGCAGAATGAGATTCGGTCGCACGACGGTCACGGGCAGCATTGATGTGTTCAACATCTTGAATAAATCCGACATCAACACCTTGAGCACGTCGTACACCAGCACGTGGTTGCAGCCGACGCAGATCTTGGTGCCGCGGTACGCCATCGCCTTCGCCACGACGGCGTTGCTGGTGACCGGCGGCTACATGCTGCTGCCATTCGCCAGCGTCTACACGGTGAACAACCTCGGCATTGCGTTGACCGATCTCCCCACGCTTTATCTGGCGTCGGGAATGTTCACGATCTTTGCGGGTCCGCTGATCGGGAGAGCCAGCGACGCGTTCGGAAAGTTCAGGACCTTCATCTTTGGCTGCGCCGTGTCTATTGTCATGGTGCTCGTCTATACGCATCTGGGCCGCGTGCCGCTGGCCGCCGTGATCGTCGTCAATGTGTTGCTGTTCGTCGGCATATTTTCACGCATGATCCCGTCGCAAGCGCTGATGTCGGCGATCCCGGAGGCATCGAAACGGGGCTCCTTCAACGCCGTCAGCGCCTCTGTGCAGCAAATGTCAGGCGGTATCGCCTCGATAATCGCCGGCATTGTCGTTGCGCAAAGTCCCGCCGGCGACTTGCAGCACTTCGATGTCTTGGGCTACGTCGTCGTTGCGACCACGCTGCTGTCGCTTGGTTTGATGTACTTCATTCAAAGAGCCGTGGCCGAGGCCTCCGGCCGCTGAAGGCGCGGCGTCCTCCAACAGTGCCGCTGTAGGGGCGACCCTTGTGGTCGCCCGGTCTGCGCACCGCATGTCCCTGACGCCGGCACCGGGGCGACCACAAGGGACGGCGGCACGAATCCGGCGCTATCGCTCGGCGGCATAAAAAAAACTACCCTCCAGACACTAAAGCTATTGCCTAACTATCTCCGTCATGATACTTAGGCACATGCTTAACCAATCGCCCGATCTGGACCGGCTTTTCCACGCCCTCGCCGACCCTGCGCGACGCGCGATGGTCGAGCGGCTGAGCCGCGGGCCGGCGCCGGTGAGCGAACTTGCACGTCCCCTACCCATGTCGCTGCCGTCAGCCATGCAGCACCTGGGCGTCCTGGAGGCGGCGGGCCTGGTGCGCTCGGAAAAGATTGGCCGGGTGCGCACCTGCACCATTGAGCCCAAAACGCTCAGCCTGGCCGAGCGATGGATCAACGCCCGGCGGCTTGAGTGGGAACACCGGCTCGACCGCTTGGGCGACTACTTGAAAACCCTCGACAACCAAACCCCCGACAACGAAGGAGATGGCGATGGCTCGGGTCATTGAAGCGAATAAAGAGGCAACCGTACTGCAACCGCCGCCGTTTAGGATTTCTCGTGTCTTCCACGCGCGGCGCGAGGCGGTCTTCAAGGCCTGGAGCTCTGCCGACCACGTGAAGCGCTGGTTCAGCCCGGAGACCTATTCCGTCCCGGACGCCAAGGTCGAGATGCACGTCGGCGGCCCGTTCGAGGTCTGCATGCGCTCGCCCACGGGCGACGAGCACTGGGTCCGCGGCACATTCGTCGAAGTCACGCCGCAAAGGAGATTGGTGATCGACATGCGCGTCACCGACAGTGCCGGCAAGCCGCTGTTTGGCGCCCATACCGAGGTCGATTTTGCCGATGCGCTCGGCGGGACGCGAATGGACGTGGTGCAGACCTACACGCTCATCGACCCGTCGATGGCCTGGATGGTAGCAGGCGCGCCGGAAGGGTGGCGCACCACGCTCGACAAGCTGGAGAAGGAGGTCGTGCGCATGCAGGGCGGTGCCGAGACGGGCGTTCGCTCGGTGGTGCATGCCACCTTTCATCTGGAGCGTACCTACGATGCGCCGGTCGCGCGGGTGTGGAAGGCGCTGACCGATGAGAAGGCCAAGCAAAAGTGGTTTGGCGGCACACCGGGCCGCTGGGAATTGCTGGAGCGGCACATGGATGTACGCGTCGGCGGCAGCGAGCGGCTGAAGGGACGTTGGGAAGGCGGCGTGGTTTCCACCTTCGACGCCACCTATCACGACGTGATCCCGCACGAACGGCTGATCTACTCTTACGTGATGCACCTTGACGACAAGAAGATCTCGGTGTCGCTCGCGACCATGCAGTTGAAGGCCGAGGGCGGCAAGACCACCCTGCAGGTCTCCGAGCAGGGAGCGTTCCTCGACGGCTACGACGACGCCGGGTCGCGCGAGCACGGCACCGGCTATCTCCTCGATGCGCTCGGCGCATCGCTGAGAGACTGACATTGGGTGGAGGCCCCATGCCGAAACTTCGCGTTCACGGTTTCACCGTCTCCCTCGACGGATATGGTGCCGGACCGAACCAGGACCTTGACAATCCGCTAGGGGTGGGCGGCCGCGAATTACACCATTGGGCCTTCGCCACCCGTACCTTTCAGAAAATGTTTGGCAAGGACGGAGGGGCCACCGGAATTGACGACGAGTTCCTGGCACGCGGCTTCAACAATATCGGCGCCTGGATTTTGGGACGGAATATGTTCGGACCCGTCCGGGGCCCTTGGCCAAACAATGACTGGAAAGGATGGTGGGGCGAAAACCCGCCCTACCACACCCCGGTGTTCGTCCTCACCAACCACCCACGCACATCGATCGCCATGGAAGGCGGCACCACCTTCCACTTCGTTACCGATGGCATCCACGCCGCCCTTCAACGCGCCATGGACGCGGCCGATGGTCAAGATGTCCGGCTCGGCGGCGGTGTCGCCACGGTCCAGCAATATCTTCAGGCAGGCCTGGTCGACGAGATGTACCTCACTATTGCGCCTACTCTGCTTGGCTCGGGAGAACATCTTTTTGCGGGCATTAACGCACCAAAGCTCGGCTATCACTGCAGCGGGCACGTCACCACACCGAACGCCACCCACGCCGTCCTCACCAAGCGCAGCAACTGAAGCCCCGATTGAACAGCTATCTCCATTCAACCTACTTGCACGGGCGAACGAGGTCATTCACGCCGCCCCGGGTTTCGCTGTGTGCCCAACCCGGGCGACGTTGCCGCGAGCAGATAGAATTTACTTGATCAACCCGACCTCGAAGCCGAGCGGCTGCTCCTCGATGTCACATCGGCCGAACGGCGTGGCCTGCACCATCCGCTCGAAATCCGCCTTGGAATAGGCCCGCTTCCTCAGCGCGGACAGAGTGGTCCGGGTGAGGAACGCATCGATGCGGCCAAGATGCATCTTCGCGACCTCATCGACGATGGCCTTGGCCGACGCGTCGTTGCGCATGTCGATGATGAGCGCGTTCCCGCCCGGCCGCAGCACGCGATGCATCTCGCGCAGTGCGCCGACCGGATCGCTGAAGTTCTTGAATGCCGCTCGGCAGACGATGAAGTCGAACGCTTCGGCGGCAAACGGCATGGCCGCCGCGTCGCCTTCCTGGAAATCGACCTCAACGCAGCCGCGCGCGGCATTCTCGCGCGCCATGCGAACAAATGTCCGGCTGACGTCGAGCCCGGCTACGCGATAGGAACCAAGCTGCGCCAGCGCGATGGCGAGATAGCCGGGTCCGGGGGCGACTTCGAGCACCCGGTCGCCGGGCCGCAGTGAACCGGCGATACGCTTGGCCAAGTTGCGGTATTCGGCGATGCTCTTGCCGGTGTTCTTTGCGTACCAGGTCGCGATCATGCCCTCCATGCCTATGCCCTTGTACGGTTTTGGTTTCCGCTCCACAGAGGTCTTCATCGTCAACTCCATATATCTTATCATCTAAGATATTTAGTACATAAGGAAATTGCGAGACGATGTCAACGAAAACCAAGCGGCGGCGGGAGCTGGAGGCTGCGCTTAATGCAGCAATGCGCGATGTCAGTGGCCAAGGCGTGCTCTACAGCCAGGCCGTGGCCGACCGGCTCGGCATGAACAGCACCGATCTCGAGTGCCTTGATCACATCTCGCGTGGTCCCCTCACCGCCGGCCGGCTCGCCGAGCTGACCGGGCTGACGACCGGTGCGATCACTGGCGTCATCGATCGGCTCGAGCGCGCCGGCCTGGCGCGGCGCGAGCGCGACGCCGGCGACCGTCGCAAGACCCTGGTCAGCATGCTGCCCGCCGTCGCGGAGCGCGTCGCGCCCCTGTTCGAGCCGATGGAGCGCACCGCAATGGCAGTCCTGTCGAAGTATCGCGACGACGAACTCGCTCTGCTGCTCGATTTCCTGACCACAGCGCGCGATGCCGCTTTGACCGCGATGTCAGAGCTTCGCGCACTGCCGCAGCCGCGGCCGACGCCAAAGCTGTCCAAGCCGAAATGACGGTGTTGGTGGCGGATGCCGTAGGGCGCAATAAGCGCAGCGCATTGCGCCGCTTCAACGTTGGCAGCGTCACGCGGCTTTCGCACCGGAATGGCGCAATGCGCTACGCTTATTGCGCCCTACGGTCCTACGGTCCTGCATGGTCGGCACCGCCGCTCTTGAGCCAAGGCGGACCTCGCCGTTGCGCCAGGAGATCGAACAACGGCCTGGAACTTCCGCGGCCCTACTCCGCCGGCTGCGCCGCCCGGTGCGCGGCCTCGGCCCCGTTGACGGCCACCGCCATCACATAGACGCCTGCCATCATCACGAAGCCCGTCAGCGCGATGGCGGCGAGCACGAGGTCGAAGCCGCCGCGGCCGTAAAGCTGGGCGATGAGCTGGACCGCGATGCCTGAGGTGATGAAGGTGAGGAAGTAGCGCACCGCATACACCCGGCCGCGCCAGGCGTCGGCGGTGTAGCGGGCGATCACGATGTCGCCGACCGTCGTCTGGCCGTAGATGGCGCCGATCGCTACGCCGAGCGCAATGACCAGCGCCGCGCCGGTCGCGTGGGAGGCCCACACCACGCCGACGACCTGAACGGTCGCCACGGTGGCGAACAGTATATGGGGCTGCACCCGCTCGAGCAGACGGCCCATGGCAAGCTGGGCCAGCGCGCCGCACAGGAAGATGCCGGTCGCAAGCCACCCCACCACGATGAGCGGCACGCCTTCGCCGACCCGCTCGTCCACGAGCTTCGGAAGGGCGATCAGAGCGGTGTTGAAGGTGAGGCCGCCGGCCAGCGAGATCGCCACGTAACTGCCGAACATCACCGCGGCGGCGCGCCGCGACAGCGCCACGTTGGCGGTGGCGCTGCGCTTGCCGATGCGGTGCCGGTCGTCGGGCACCAGCGCCAGATACGCAACGCCGGCCGCCAGGCACACTACGGCCGGAACCAGGAACGCGGCACGCCAATCGATCCACGCCGCCAGCGTGGCGGAAATCCCCGCGGCGAGCGTGACGCCGAGATTGCCGCACACGCCGTTGAAGGCGAGCGTGCGCGGGCGCGCCTTGGAGACATCGAGCAGCATCGCCATGCCGACCGGGTGATAGATGGCGGCGAACATGCCGAGGAAGGACATCGCGGCGGCAAGCCACAAGGGGCTCGGCGCCAGGCCGGCGGCGAGGAGCGAGGCGGCGCAACCGAAATAGAACAGCACCATCATGTTGCGCCGGCTCCAGCGGTCGGCAAGCCAGCCCGCGGGAATCGAAAACACCCCGAACGCCACGAACGCCCCGGTCGAAAGCGCGATCATCTCCTCATAGGGACGCTTGAATACGACCTCAAGCCCGATCACCACGGCCGGGAAGATCAGCAGCACGAAATGGTCGATCGCGTGGGCAAGATTGAGAAACGCGATGGCGCGCCGGTTGGCGGCTGGCGATTGCGGGGAGGCGGTGGCGATGGGTTCGTACGGTAGGGAAACGTCGTTCATCGATTGATCCAGGGGCCATCGCGAAAGTGACAGCGTGAGGCAGCTACTCGCATTCTTGATATACCCCGACCATCGCGATTCACCTATGCGATTTCGCGCGGTCTGATTCCAACATTTCGATCCTCTGGTTGTCGTCGCTGATTCCATTTCGTCCGAACGCCCCAACTGTCACATGACGACCGAGACTGGCATGATCGGAACACCACGTGTGTTTGCGAAGAAGCAGCTGCTCCTTCGTGCCCGCATAATGGAGAAACAGCATCAACACGACCTCGATCGCCGACGGTAACTCCAATCCTGCCGAACTCAAACGACGCACGTAGTCTATGGGCTGACTGACGGACTCCGGAACGACATCCATACATAGAAAATGCCATCCCGGAGCGCCGGGGTTTGCCATAAATGGTTCGTCCGCATACCAGGGGTGATCGAAGAAAGCGGGTTGGTGCGCCGGGTCTGTTCCTACTATTGCTTTTAAGTTAGAAAGAGTTAGCGCAGCGTTATCCGCCGGAGTCGGAAACCCGAAAACCAGTCCTTCGCTTGTGACGACAGGAGTAGTCGAAAACTTCAAACGCTCATCCGGTGTGAATCGAGAAGGGATGCCCAACCCTCGGAAACGCTCTTCTACCTGATCCACTGTGAGGGAGATCGTCAGTGACATTGTGAATAACGATATGATAGTTTGCAAATTGATGCAGCGGAATCGGCAGATACCTCTCCGCGACGCTTCGTAGTCTAAACTAAACCATGTCATTACCGGCTACCCCTTCAATATTCGCGGGAGAGGATGTGCGCAGGACCGTTCTCGACAACGGCCTGGTCGTCCTCACCAAAGAACTGCACACCTCGCCTATCGTGACTTCAATGACTCGAAATCCCGCGCCTACGATCAGTCCTATTTGGACAGCTACAACGCCGGCAACACGGCGGCGCTGACCGACAGGCAAGAGCCAATCAACGAGGTGTCCGCGCTGCTCGGCGGTTCCCAGGTTTCTATGCCGAACTTCACTGGCACGCCGTCCCCCGGCGTTGCCCCGACCGATGTGATCGGGGCGCAAAGCCAATCTCTCGCGCAATCCAATGTTGGCTACAACGCCAACCTTCAAAGAGCGATGGGGATTAACTCAGGT
>Ga0137409_10000550_pt1 | contig 41389 bp, 42 predicted proteins | sample CZODoug1_16funga_FD_122059 | JGI IMG/M metagenome (GOLD analysis project Ga0137409, IMG submission 122059) | Vadose zone soil fungal communities from Angelo Coast Range Reserve, California, USA - CZODoug1_16fungal (Hybrid Assembly) | ecosystem: Environmental > Terrestrial > Soil > Vadose zone...
GCGGAGCGCTCGCTTTCGTTTCGATCCACGATCCTGGCCGTGCCGTTGTAGGCCACCGTGATCGGGCCCACCTTCACCTTGACCTTACCTTTGAAGGTGCTGGGATCGACCACTTCCGAGAGCTCCGCCCCCGGCACGCACCCGACGATCTTGTTGACGTCCAGCAGGTAAGCGAACACCCGATCCGGAGGCGCGCCGACGCTGAACGAATTTTCTAGTTGCATTTCGTCGCTAAAAGTAGCGCAATAGACAGGTTCGCCTTCAGCTCGCCTGGTCGACCATACGGTCCCGGGTGCCGCCGCCCTCAGTGGGGCAAGAGTCCTTAGGGAAATGGAGGAGCGTGTGAAGCACAAGGTCGCGACGACAGTCAACGGGAGCAAGCACGAGCATGAGGTCGAGCCACGGCTCCTGCTCGTGCACTACCTGCGCGATGTGCTCGGTCTCACGGGCACCCACATCGGGTGCGACACGAGCCAGTGCGGCGCGTGCACAATCCTGGTCGACGGGAAGGCCGTCAAGAGCTGCACGATGTTCGCCGTCCAGGCCGAAGGCCGCAGCCTCACCACGATCGAAGGTATGGCGAAGGACGGGGAGCTTCATCCGCTGCAGCAGGCCTTCTGGGACGAGCACGGACTCCAGTGCGGCTACTGCACCCCGGGCTTCATCATGGCGGCCGCCTACCTCCTCGACCAGAACCCGAACCCGACCGAAGACGAGATCCGCCGGGGGCTGGAAGGCAACCTCTGCCGCTGTACGGGCTACGTGAACATCGTGAAGTCGGTGCAGGCTGCGGCGAAGACGATGGGCGGCGCCCACGCCAAGCCTGCCGAGAGCCAATCCGCCGTACGGGGGAGCTGACATGGCCGTCACAACGATGATCGGAGCGAGGATCCACCGCCGTGAAGACCCGCGCCTCGTTTCGGGTCACGGTCGCTTCATCGACGACATGACCCGGCCGCACATGGCCTTCATGACTGTTGTGCGCAGCCCTTACGCACACGCCAAGATCCGGTCGATCGATGCCTCTGAAGCCAAGAAGGCGCCTGGCGTGCACGCCGTCTACACCTACGCGGACTTCAAAGACCACATCACGGGCGGTGTCCCGGTAACCGCGGCTTTCGTCGCCGAGAAAAAGTACGTGCCGAACCAGTTTCCAATCGCACATGACGAGGTCGTGTACCAGGGCGAACCTGTAGCCGTCGTGCTCGCGAACGAGAGTGGTCAGGCTGCCGATGCGGCGTTGCTGGTCAAAGTCGATTACGAGCCGTTGGCGGCGGTCATGGACATCGAGAAGGCGATGGAGAAAGGCAGCCCTACGGTCCACCTTGGCGCCCCGGACAACATCGGATGGGACTTGACCTACTCACCGGACTCACCGGAGGCGTTCAAAGAAGCCGAGGTCGTCGTCAAGGAGCGGATCCTCCAGCAGCGGCTCTTTCCAATCGCGATGGAGGGCCGCGGCGTCGTCGCCGAATATGACGGCTACGACAAGCACCTGACGCTCTGGACCTCGACTCAGATTCCTCATTTCGTCCGCCTGTTCGTAGGCACCGCGTGTGGGCTGGCCGAGAGCCAGGTGCGCGTCATCGCCGGCCCCGATGTGGGCGGGGGCTTCGGCAGCAAGATCCGGCCGTACGTAGAGGAGTACCTGGCGGTCATTGCGTCAAAGCTCTCCAGCCGGCCGGTCAAGTGGATCGAAGGACGTTCAGAGAACCTGGTCGCCACCACGCACGGCCGCGGCCAGATCTTCGACATCGAGGTAGGAGCCAAGAAGGACGGAACGCTGGTCGCCCTCAAGGTCACCCAGTACATCGACCTCGGCGGGTATCAAGGCGTTTTCGGAGCGTTTCAGGCAGTCGCCTGCCTGCTGTCGGGTGGCGCATACAGGTGGAAGCACATCGCCGCTCGCACGGTCGGGGTCCTGACCAACAAGACATCGACCGATCCGTATCGGGGGGCCGGCCGGCCCGAGGCCACCCACCTCGTCGAGCGAGCGATCGACCTGGTTGCGCGCGAGATCGGGATGGACCCCGTGGAATTACGGCGCAAGAACTTCGCGACAGAGTTCCCTTTCACGAACAACTTCGGACTCGTTTACGACTCGGGGAACTACGGCGGAACGCTGGACAAGGCGCTCGAGCTCGCTAACTACAAGGACCTGCGTCGCGAGCAGGAAGCTCTGCGCAAGCAGGGACGTTACCTGGGGATCGGTCTGTCCACGTGGATCGAGATCTGCGGGCTTGGACCAAGCGCGGCGACAGCTCCCGCCGCCGGTGTGGCCCTCGTGGAGTCGTCGCAGGTGCGCATCCACCCCACCGGCGGTGTGTCCGTCTACGTGGGGACGCATTCCCATGGCCAGAGCCACGACACGACCTTTGCCCAGATCGTTGCGGACACGCTCGGCGTTCCTTACGACTCGATTGAGATGCACCACGGCGATACCGCGGAGGGACCTGCCATGGGTTACGGCACCTACGGGAGCCGCAGCCTCGCGGTGGGCGGAATGTCAATTCGCATGTCGTGCCTGAAGGTGGTCGACAAGGCCAAGAAGCTGGCGGCGCACATCCTCGAGGCCGACGAGGCCGACGTCGTATTCGACCAGGGCCGCTTCCATGTCAAGGGCAGTCCCGAAAAGGCGAAGGCTTTGGGCGAGATCGCTTTCGCCAGCTATGGAGCAGGTCTGCCGGAAGGCATGGAGCAGGGCCTCGAAGCCGTCAGCTACTTCGATCCGCCGAACTTCACGTGGCCGTTCGGCGCTCACATCTGCGTCGTCGAGGTCGACCCGGAAACGGGCGCAGTCGACATGCGCAAGTACATCGCGGTCGATGACTGCGGCAACGTGATCAACCCCATGGTCGTCGAGGGACAGCTTCACGGCGGAATCGTGCAGGGCATCGCTCAGGCGCTGTTCGAGGAGGTCGTTTACGACGACGAGTCCGGTCAGCTGAGGACCGGCACACTGACCGATTACCTGGTGCCCACCGCCAACGAGATTCCTGAGCTGGTGCTTGCCAGCACGGTGACCCCAAGCCCGAGCAACGCGCTCGGTGTCAAGGGAATTGGCGAGGCCGGCACCATCGCCAGCTCTGCCGCGGTGATCAATGCGATCTGCGATGCGCTCGCGCCGTTCGGCATCAAGCACGTCGACATGCCCGCCAGCCCGGATCGGCTGTGGAAGCAAATCCAACAGGCGCGGGAACACTCGAACGGTGAAAGGGGGGCTCGCAAGTGATTCCAGCCGCATTCGAATACGCCCGCGCCTCCTCCGTCGAGGAGGCGGCAAAGCTGCTGAACAAGTTCGGCGAGGATGCGAAGGTCCTGGCCGGAGGCCACAGCCTCATCCCGCTCATGCGCCTGCGACTCGCTCAGCCCAAAGCCCTGGTCGACATCAACGGCATCAAAGGCCTCGACCAGATCAAAGAGCAGGGATCGAAGCTCCACATCGGCGCCTTGACGCGCCACGTGGCGATCCAGAACTCCGCCGTCGTCAAAGACAAGCTCCCGATCCTGGCCGAGGTGGCGGGCGAAGTCGGCGACAACCAGGTGCGCAACATGGGCACCATCGGCGGCGTGGTCGCGCACGCGGACGCGGCCGGCGATTATCCGACCATCGCCCTGATGCTGGACGCGGAGATCGTGACGAACAAGCGCACGATCGCCGCCAAGGATTTCTTCAAAGACCTGTTCACGACACCGCTTGCCGCGGACGAGATCGTCACCGAGGTCGTGTTCCCGGTGGCGAACGGTCCGCACAAGTACATCAAGTTCCGGCGCCGCCTTTTCGACTGGGCGATCGTGGGCGCGGCGGCCCAGAAGATGAACGGCGGCTGGCGCATCGGCCTCACCAACGTTGGGCCGATACCGGTCCGCGCCAAGGCTGTCGAAGACGCTCTCCACAAGGGCGCCAAGCCGGAGGAAGCGGCGCAGCACGCGTCTGACGGCTTGAACCCGTCCGGTGACCTGCGGGCGAGCCCCGAGTACAAGAAGCACCTCGCCCGGGTGTTGGTCAAGAGGGCGATCGAGCAAGCGCAGTAAGAGGACGGCGAAGGCCCGGCGCTCGCGCCGGGCCTCTTGCCATCTCGTAACCTTTGCCCGTGATCGAGGGCGCTCCCACCACCATCGAGGACGTCGAGAAGCGCCTGCGCGAGCGCAAGTACATCGGCGACCGCGGCCTTGCCACGTCGATCTTCCTCGCCCTCAAACTGGAAAAGCCCCTGTTCATCGAGGGCGAGGCGGGCGTTGGCAAGACAGAGGCGGCCAAGGTCATGGCCGCCGTGCTGGGCGCCCGCCTCATCCGGCTTCAGTGCTATGAGGGAATCGACCTCGCGCACGCCGTCTACGAGTGGAACTATCCGCGCCAGCTGCTGCACATCCGGCTGATGGGGGACGGCGAGGACCGCCGCGCGGCCGAGCGCGAGATCTTCAGCTCGGAGTTCCTGCTGCGCCGGCCGCTCCTCGACGCCATCGACAACGACGACGCCACCCCGCCGGTGCTGTTGATCGACGAGATCGATCGCTCCGACGAGGAGTTCGAGGCGTTCCTGCTGGAGCTGCTGTCGGACTTCCAGGTCTCCATCCCCGAGATCGGCACCATCAAGGCCAAGCGCGCGCCGTTCGTCGTCATCACCTCCAACCGGACTCGCGAAGTGCACGACGCCCTCAAGCGGCGGTGCCTGTACCACTGGATCGACTACCCCGACCTCGAAAAGGAGGTCGAGATCGTGCGTGCCCGAGCGCCGGAGGCGGCGGACGGTCTGGCGCGAGAAGTCGCGGGCCTCGTCCAGGGCTTGCGCAGCATGGACCTTTACAAAGTGCCCGGAGTCGCAGAGACGCTGGACTGGGCGCGATCCCTGGCGGCGTTGGGAGCGACCCGCATCGACTCCACCCTAGTGAACGCAACCCTCGGCGCGGCGCTCAAGTACCAGGAAGACCTCGAGCGCGTGCGCGAGCAGGTGCCGGCGCTCGTCGAGAAGGCGAGAGGTGCCTGACCAACCGGATCTTTTACCGAGGTTGGGGGCGTTCGCGCGGCTGCTGCATGACGCCGGCATGGAGGCGGGCCCGAGGCGATTGACCGACGCGACCCGCGCCCTGGTCCACATCGACATCGTGCAGCAACAGGATTTTCGGAACGCGCTGCGCTCGGTCTTCGTGAGCCGCAAGGAGGACATCCCGACGTTCGAGGCGGCTTTCGACATCTTCTGGGCGCCGCCTGATCCGCGAGCATCGGCCGGCGTGCTGCCCGGGCGCAGCCGCGCTCTCCCGATGTCAGCGGAGAGGGCACAGGCGTGGGCGAACGCGCTCGGGCTGAACAGCTCGCAGATGAACCGGGAGCGGGATCCCACGGCGGTGCCCGCCAGCTCGAGCGGTTACAGCGCCGAGGAATTGCTGCGGCACAAGGATTTCGACCAGATGACCTGGCAGGAGACCGAGCAGGTGCGTCGTCTGCTCGAACAGGCGCCGTGGCGCGTCGCCGAGCGGAAGACGCGCCGCCTGCGGGCGGCTCGCGGCGGCCGCATCGACCTTCGCCGTTCCGCGCGCCACGCGATCCGTTCGAGCGGGGAGCTGATGAGGCTTTTCCACCGCAAGCCGCGAGTGCGAAGGCGGCCGCTGGTCTTGATCTGCGACGTCAGCGGCTCGATGGAGCGCTACTCGCGCCTCCTCATGATCTTCGCGCACGCGATCGCCCGTCGCGAGGACCTCGAGGCGTTCGTGTTCTCGACGCGCCTGACGCGGATCACGCGACTGCTCCGCTATCGAGACCTGGACCGTGCCCTCGAATCGGTGAGCAAAGGAGTCCACGATTTCAGTGGAGGCACGCGCATCGGCGAGGCGCTGGCCGACTTCAACCGGCACTGGTCCCGCCGCGTGCTCGGGCACGGAGCCGTGGTGATCATCGTCAGCGACGGCTGGGACCGGGGCGACCCCGAGCAGCTGACCGCAGAGCTCATCCACCTGCGCCGCTCTGCGCACCGGTTGATCTGGCTCAACCCGCTGCTCGGATCGGAGGGTTACCAGCCACTGACGCGGGGCATGGCCGCGGCGCTACCGCTGTGCGACGACTTTCTAGCCGCCCACAACGTTGCCGCGCTCGAGGACCTGGGCCGGCTGCTGGCCGGCCTCGACAGCAGGACGAGGACGCGGTAGAGATGCGCGAGGTGCTGAGCGAGCTGACCGAATGGACCACGGCGGGTGAGGACATCGCGCTCGCAACGGTGGTCGAGACGTGGGGCTCGAGCCCCCGCCCGCTGGGGTCGAAGATGGTCGTTACCCGCTCGGGAAAGATGGCCGGCTCGGTCTCGAACGGCTGCATCGAAGGCGCTGTCTTCGAGGAGGCCCAGAAGGTATTGAAATCGGGTGAGCCCAAAGTCGCCGGATTCGGCGTGGCGGACGACGTCGCGTTCGAGGTGGGCCTTGCGTGCGGTGGTCACATCGAGGTGTTCGTTCAGCCGCTCGGTCGCGTGCACCAGCAGCTCATCGAGATGCTTCAGCGGAACGTGCCGGCGACGCTGCGCACGAACCTGGTCACCGGCGAGGCGGAGCTGGTCGAAGGCGCTCCCCCAGGTTCCGAGCTGGCCCGTCGCGACGGCGATGTGTTCGTCGAACCGTTTCGCCGGCCCGCTCACCTGATCATCATCGGTGCGATCCACATCGCGATCCCGCTGCATCGGCTCGCCAAGCTGATGGGCTACCGGGTCACGATCGTGGATGCGCGCGCCAAGTTCGCGACGAGGGAGAGGTTCCCCGAGGCCGACGAGCTGATCGTCGCCTGGCCAGATGAAGCGATGGCGCGCCTTGAGATCGACAACGCGTCCTACGTCGTGGTCCTCACGCACGATCCGAAATTCGATCTCCCGGCGCTCCGCTCCGTGCTGGCGAAGCAGGCCGCCGGTTACGTGGGTGCGATCGGCAGCCGCAAGACCAACCAGAACCGGTTCAATGCGCTGCGTGCCGAAGGATTCACCGAGGAGCAGCTCGCGCAGGTCCACGGCCCCATCGGCCTCGACCTGGGCGGCCGCGGAGCGGAGGAGACTGCCCTTGGAATCCTGGCGGAGATCACCGCCACTCGATTCGGCGGAACTGGCGCTGCGATGCGTGAGGTACGCGCCTCGAGCGCTTGAGCCTCAGGCGCGCCCGGCGGAGTGGGCCCTGAAGCGCCTGGCCTTTTCCCGGTTCCCGCAGGAGGCCATCTTGCACCATCGGCTCGAGTGGTTCTTGGAGCGGTCGTAGAAGGCCCAGCGACACGTTTGCGAACCACACAGCTTCAGGCGAGTCCAGCTCTCATCCTCCATTGCCGCGTACAGGGTCGCCACGATGCGGCCCATCGCCCCGACGACCCCTGCAACAGCGGGCTCGAGGCGCGGTTTCCCGTCCGCACCGAATCGCATGCGCAGGCCGCTGGCGGCGGCGGCCCCGTTAAGGGTGGCGATGTCGACCGGGTAGATGGGGAAGGTCGAGTTGGCACCGATCACGCCACGGATCGCCTCTCGCAGCGCGATCGCGTGCCCGAGGTCAGAGGCATCGACGTCCTGGCTCTCGTCAATCAGGCCCTGTGCAACCAGCCAAGACTTGAGTGTGTTTGGGTCTGTGAGCTCCTCCGGTCCGTCCTGCAGGTCGACCGTGTTGACAAAGGCCTGGATGAGCCCAAGGTCGCCGGTCGCGATTTGTCGGTCAGCCATCGATTTGCAGTATATCCATAACCCTCATTCGTCTAACATCGGTTATAATAACCACTGTAATCGGTATAGAAGTTACAGGAGGAGCCTGAGGTGTATCCCTATATGAACGAGGACGCAGCGTTCGAGCGGCTGAAGGACCTGCAGCGGGAGATGGAGAACAGCCGGCTGATCGCCGGCAGCGCCCCGAGTCTCGGCAGCGTGCTCCGCAACCTGGCCGAGCGCGCCTGGTGGCTCGGCGGGCTCGCGATGCGCCGGCCGCCGCGCCCGAATCCGGCCCCTAGCCGGCGAGGCGCTTCAGCACCTTGACCTGCTCGGCGTCGGGTCCGTCCCCGGCGCCGGGCACCTCGAGGATGAACGGAAGCCGGGCGAGCCGAGGCTCGCGCAAAAGCGCGCGAAATCCCTCTTCGCCGATCTGCCCGGTTCCGATGTTCGCGTGGCGGTCTCGGTTGGAGCCCAACCCGGTCACTGAATCGTTGCAGTGGATCACCTCGACGCGCGACAGCCCGATCACACGGTCGAGCTCGTCCAGCGTCTTCGACACATCGCCGGGGGTGCGTTCGTCGTAGCCCGAGGCGAACGCATGGCACGTGTCGAAACAGACTGACACGCGCGGGTCGTCGAGCCCGGCCAACATCTGCGCGATCTCCTCGAACTTCGCGCCCACACATCCTCCGAGCCCCGCGTTGTTCTCGATCAAGAGGTGCGCCGAGCTCGGACTCGCCCGCTCGAGCACTCGCTTCAGGTGCTCGAGGATCGATGGAAGGCGCGCTTCAAAACCTGCGCCCTTGTGCGACCCGGTGTGGAAGATCACGCCGTTGACGCCAAGGTCGTCCGCAGCTTTGAGGTATCCGGCGAGCGTGCTCTCGGAACGCTGGCGCAGGGTCGGATCGTCGCCTGCCAGGTTGATCAGGTAGACGGCATGAAAGTAAAAGGGCGGGTGGCCGTATTTGGCGGAGGCCTCCTTGAAGGTCGAGATGCGGGTCTCGTCCAGCTTGGGGGAGCCCCAGAAACCGGGGGGCGTAGGGTGGACCTGGATCGCTTCTGCGCCCATGGCCTTGGCCCGCTCGTACGCGAGGTGCAGGCCGCCGGACGAGTCGACATGAGCTCCAAGCAGCGGCATTCAAAAAAGAGTACTTCCCCGCGTGACCTGGCTTTGCCAGGTCACCGCCCCCGTCCGGCTTCGGGCGAATGCGATCCGATTTGAAAGGGGGGTTCCCCACAAGGGGGGCCTGCCCCCCTTGTGCTCTTTAAGGCCCGTCCCTTCTGGCATGCTGAGATCGACATGGCGGTGTTCGTGATGGGCGACCTCGACCTGGCTGTCAGGGGACGCACATATCGCGAGCCGGAAGGCTCGCACAGCCTTGTCGTCCGCGGCACCGACCTTGACTCCGCGCTGCAGCACCTGGCCTCTCGCGCCGACTGCAACGCCCTGGCCGTCGTCGGCCTGCCGGACACCGCCCCGGACATGTCGTCGCTGGCGGGCCGCCGCCTGCTGCTCGTGGATGGCGACAACCAGCGGCTGCGCGAGTTCGCGGAAAGCGCCATCCGCGCCGGCATCGAGGTCGAGTGGATTCGCTCGGCGCGGCCTCCGTACGAGCGCCTGGCCTCGGCGCTCCTGCCGGTCGGCGCCGTGATCCTTGCCGCGGGCTCGAGCTCGCGGATGCCCGGCTCGCAGAAGCTGCTGCTCGAGTTCGACGGCAAGCCGATGGTCCGGCACGCGATGGAGTCCGCCTCAGAGGGCGGCTGCCACCAGGTCGTGGTGGTCTACGCGGCAGATGACGTGCGCGACGCGGTCGATGGGGGAGCGGAGCTCGTCTACAACCCGAAGGCGAGCACGGGCATGGCATCTTCGCTGCAGGTTGGTCTGCGCGCGATGCGCGACGAGATCGCGGCCGCAGTCGTCCTCCTCGGGGACCAGCCGCTGGTTGGCTCGCGCACCATCGCCGCCCTCATGCGGGCCTGGCGGCGCGAGGGATCACGGCCTGCGGTCGCTGTGGCTCAGGCGCACGGCGAGTGGGCTCCGCCTGTCGTGCTGGCTCGCGAGCTGTGGAGCGAGCTGTTCGCGCTCAAGGGCGACGCGGGCGCCCGCCAGGTCCTGCAGGGGCACCCTGAGCTGCTCGACGTGGTTCCGGCGCCAGGTCGCCCCGACGATATCGACACCCCGGAGGACTACGCCAAGATCGTGCGCCTCTTCCCACGCCGAAAGCCTCGCCAGCGCGCCTGACAGCGAGTGGGAAACGTGCAGGCACCCCTCTCCCCTCAGGGGAGAGGGGTGCGGGGAGAGGGGCATCCAGAACGCGTACGATTGGCGATAGTGCTAGTGATCGCTCTAGGAGTGGGAACTTGAAAGATCCAGGCTGGCGCAATTCAGGCGATTACAAGGACATCAAGTACGAGACCTGGGACGGGATCGCCAAGATCACGATCAACCGCCCCGAGGTCCGCAACGCGTTCCGGCCGGCGACCGTGTCGGAGATGTCGGCGGCCTTCGCGGTGGCGCGTGATGATCCTGAAGTCGGCGTCGTCATCCTCACCGGCGCGGGCACAGAGGCCTTTTGCTCGGGCGGTGACCAGAGGATTCGTGGTGACGACGGGTACGTCGACGCCAGGGGCACCGGGCGACTCAACGTGCTCGACCTGCAGATCCAGATCCGCCGCCTGCCCAAGCCTGTCGTGGCGATGGTGGCGGGCTACGCGATCGGCGGCGGCCACGTGCTGCACGTCGTCTGCGACCTGACGATCGCCGCTGACAACGCCCGTTTCGGCCAGACGGGCCCTCGGGTGGGAAGCTTCGACGGCGGCTACGGGGCTGGCCTGCTGGCCCGGATCGTGGGCCAGAAGAAGGCACGTGAGATCTGGTTCTTGTGCGACCAGTACGACGCGGAGCAGGCGCTTGACATGGGGCTGGTGAACAAGGTCGTGCCGCTTGCCGACCTGGAAAAGGAAACCGTGGCGTGGTGCCGGAAGATGCTCGAGCTGAGCCCGCTTGCGCTTCGCATGCTGAAGGCCGGCCTCAATGCCGTGGACGACGGACTCGCGGGCATCCAGCAGCTCGCCGGCGACGCGACGCTTCTCTACTACATGAGCGAAGAGGCGCAGGAAGGTCGCGACGCTTACGTGCAGAAACGAAAGCCGAACTTCTCGAAGTTCCCCAAGCGCCCATGATCGCCAGCGCTCCGGCGCTGACCCCCACGCGAGTGTGGTGGTCGGCGGTCCGTCCCGCCACGCTGGCGGCCTCCGTCGCGCCGGTGCTGGCCGGCACGGCGATCGCCGTGCACGAAGGCGGACCACGGCCGGGCGCCGGTCTGCTGGCCCTGCTGGTCGGAGTCGCGATGCAGCTCGGCGTGAACTTCGCCAACGACTACTCGGACCACGTGCGCGGCGCGGACAAAGCCCGGGTCGGTCCGGTGCGTGCCGCTTCGTCGGGAGTCGTCGAGCCTGATCGTGTCAAGTGGGCGGCGGTGGCTGCTTTCGCAGTGGCTGCTGCTGCCGGCCTGATCCTCAGCCTGGCCACAGACCCGAAGCTGCTGGTCGTCGGCGCCGCGTGCCTGCTCGCCGGTTGGCTTTACACCGGAGGCCCTCGGCCATACGGCTACCTGGGGTTGGGCGAAGTTTTCGTCTTCCTCTTCTTCGGACTCGTCGCGACGGTCGGGACGGTCTACGTGGAGACGCTACGCGTGACTCCTCTCGCCGTCCTCGTCGGTTGCGCGATGGGGTGCCTGGCGACCGCGATCCTCGTGCTCAACAACCTGCGCGACGTAGAGACGGACCGCGCCGCGGGAAAGCGCACACTGGCCACGCGCATCGGACGCGGCCCCACGCTCGTCCTCCTGGCCGTGCTGGTGTTCATTGCGTTTGCGGTTCCCATCGTCGCCTTCGTGTCCGGGTTGGCCGCTGTCACCGTGATGCTCGTCCACTTCGACATTCCGATCGCCGCGTGGCCGGTGCGGATCGCCTTCGCCACGACGGCTCCTCCCGCCCTGGTGCGCGCCCTGAAACGCATGGCGATCGCGGAGCTCGCCTACGCGCTTCTCTTGTCCATGGGCTTGCTGCTGTGAGCGACGCGTACGTCATCGCGCGCAGGCCTCAGGACGTGGCGCGCGAGGTCGAAGGCTTGAGCAAGGCGGGATGCCACACCTTCGTTTTGCGCCTGCTCGATGGTGGTGGGATGCTCGATCGGGAGCGCCTCGGCGCGGCTCGCTACGCGGCCGGTCTTCAGGCGGACGTCGAGCTGGAAGGCCAGTCGTCGCCGGCGGCGGGTTCCGCTTCGGCTTCAGGCGTGGGGCTGCCCGAGGCCGCCGCCGCGAGGTGAGCCGCGAACAGGTGCGCGAAGGCCTCAGGCCTCTCCTGGTGGACGGTGTGGCCTGCCCGGGCAACGACCTCGACGCGTCCGCCGGGAATGGTCGCGGCCAGTCTGCGAGCCGAGCTGACGTAGCCGTGGTCGAGCTGTCCCGCGACGAACGTGCAGGGAAAGGTCACATACGCGAGCCTCTGCCAGAGCGGCTCCATGCTCCCGGCGCCCATTCCTCGCAGCGAGCAGGCCAGGCCGGCGACGTGATTGGTCATCCTCTCCGCACGGACCTGCGCCACGAAGCCGGGTCCCCGGCGCTCCAGGCCCGCAAAGAGCGGCAGGCTGCTCCAGTGGTTGACGAACGCTTCGAGCCCGTCGTCCTCGATCCGCTCGGCCAGCGCCTCGTCTCCGCGCCGGCGCCCCTCGCGGGCGTCATCATCCAGTCCTGCATGGGCGCCGATGGTGAGCAGGGAGGCGATGCGGTCGGATCTGGTCGCGGCAACGTGAAGTGCAAGCCGCCCGCCCATCGAATAGCCGGCCAGGTGAGTCTTCTCGACGCCGAGGTGGTCCCAAAGCAGCTCGAGGTCTTTGGTGCAGGCGTCCATGCTGCACGGCGCGCCAGGCCGCGTTCGCGTCTCGCCGTGCCCGCGCAGATCGGGCACGATCCACTTGTAACCATTCGGCATCCTGGAGATGACCTCGACCCAGCTGCGCCCGTTCTGCGTGAACCCGTGCAGCAGGGTGACCGGCGTGCCTTCGCCGGTCACGAAGTAGCTCAAGCGCACGTCCTCACCCTCGAGAATCACAGCGACTCAATGCTATGGATGTGACGCAGTCGTTCGCCGCAACCTTCGTGGATGAGCTCGCGGCTCAAGGTGTCGAGTACGCCTGCGTCTCACCAGGTTCGCGCTCCGCGCCAATCGCGATGGCGTTGCAGCACCACCCGAAGATCAGCGTGCTGATGCACATCGATGAGCGGTCGGGCTCCTTTTTCGGTGTTGGCCTGGCCAAGGCGACGGGCAGACCTGTCGTCCTCCTCAGCACCTCTGGGACGGCCGCGGCTGAGTTTCACGCCGCGGTGGTCGAGGCCTCCTACTCGCGCACGCCGCTGATCGTGATCACCGCAGACCGTCCGCCGGAGCTTCAGGGCGCGGGCGCCAACCAGTCGATCGACCAGCAACGGCTGTATGGCTCGGCGGTCAGGTGGTTCGTCGACCCTGGGGCCCCGGTCGAGCTCCCCAACGCGGCTCGCCTGTGGCGGCGCCTCGCGGCGCGGGCATATGCAGAAGCGGCGGACGGTCCGGTTCACCTGAACCTTCCATTTCGCGAACCGCTGGTGCCGCCGCCGGGCCACGTACCGGTCCCAGCGGGTGTGGCCGGGCAGTCCGTCAGCCGCGGGCGCATGCTGCCGTCACCGAGCCAGGTCGCCGCGCTGGCTTCTGCGCTGCAGCGGGCGCAGCGTCCACTGGTGGTTGCCGGGGAGATGCGGGACGGAGAACGGCTTGCGCCGGCGCTCCACCGCCTCGGCCTTCCTTTGCTCGCCGAGCCCACTTCGCAGCTCCGGCGCCCGGAGGCCGGCGCCGCGATCGAATCCTACGAGGCGCTGCTGCGGGCGGGCTGGTCGCTGAAGCAAGGTCCCGACCTGGTCATCCGGCTGGGCAGCATGCCGACCTCGAGTGCATTGAACAAGTGGCTCGCGGCCGCGTCCGCGCCGACGTTTCTCATCGACCCGGAACGCGCCTGGCGCGACCAGGACCATGTCGCCACGAACATCCTCGCCTGCGACCCGCAGCCGCTGCTCGAGGCGCTGCCACCGCTCGAGCGCGTCGCGTGGCGCGACCAGTGGGTCGCGGCCGGCAAGCGCGCCACGGCCGCGATCGCCGCGACGATGGTATCGACGCCCCTGCACGAGGGACACGTGGTTCGAGCGCTGAGCGCGCGCCTCCCTGATCCAGCGCAGGTCTTCATCGGTTCGAGCATGCCGATCCGCGCCGCCGAGGCCTTCTGGCCTCAGGTGCGTCCACAGCAGCGTTTCTTCGCCAACCGGGGCGCGAGCGGGATCGACGGCCTTGTCTCGACCGGGTTGGGATTGGCAGCCGGGAAGGTCAACGTGCCGACGGTGTTGCTTCTCGGAGACCTGTCGCTGTACCACGACATGAACGGGCTGTGGGCGCTTCGGCGCCACGGCATCCGGGCCACCGTGGTCGTCTGCGACAACCAGGGCGGGGGGGTTTTCAACTTCTTGCCGCAGGCTCAGCACCAGGACGTTTTCGAGGAGCTGTTCGCCACGCCGCTGGGCCTCGACCTGGCGCAGGTGGCGCGCCTGTACGGCCTTGTGTTCAGCCCGGTCACGGATCGCTCAGGCCTCGAGCCGGCGATCGCGGACGCCATCGCAGCGCCCACGCCGACGATGGTCGTCGTGCGCTTCAAGCGCGAAGACAGCGTGAACGGGCATCGGTTGTGCTGGGAGGCGGCTGGGGCGGCCCTGAAGGCGTAGGAAGGCGCGCGTGCCGGCTCCCGCGTGTCTGGCTTGGCCCGCAAAGGCGCGAGTGCCGGGCCCCGCGGGTTATTTCATCAAATGAGCGCCGTCAGCAGAGCCTTGAACTTGAGCTCAGTCTCTTCGAGCTCGCGTGCGGGATCTGAGTCAGGCATGACGCCCACACCGGCATAGAGCCGCGCGCCGTCCTCCCACAGCAGCCCGCAGCGCAGCGCCACCGCGAACTCACCGTCGCCGTGGCTGTCGATCCAGCCCACGGCTCCGGCATACCAGCCGCGCTCCATGCCTTCGAGCTCGTCGATCAGAGCGTCGGCAGCCTCCCGCGGCCACCCGCCGACGGCTGGCGTCGGGTGCAGCGCCGCGGCGAGCCGCAAGACGTCTGCGGGCGGATCGACCAGCTCCGCGCTGACTGACGTGGCGAGGTGCTGGATGTTCGTGAATCGAACGACCTCGGGTGGGCGCGCCGACACGGATTCCGCGAACGGACCCAACGCATCCACCACGAAATCGGAAACGATCCGATGCTCGACCGCATCTTTGGAGCTTTTTTCCAGGTCGCGCGCCAGCCGCTCGTCGTCGGCCTCGGTCGCGCCGCGGGCGACTGACCCCGCCATCGGCTGAGAGAAGGCCCGGCGGCCCGACCGGCGGACGAGCAGCTCAGGCGACGCCCCGGCGAACGCGGTTCCATCAGCGCCGGTGATGAGGTACGTGAAGCACGACGGGTACGCCGCGCGCAAGGAACGGGCCACCATCGCGGCCGACACGACGCCATCACCTCGCACGAGAACCTCGCGGGCGAGCACGACCTTCGCCGCCACGCCGGCCCGCAACCGAGCCGAAGCACTCCCGACTGCAGCCGCCCACGCGACAGGGTTGCGGACGGGCGTCACCGACAACTTCCGTGCGGCCGGAGCCCGGACGCCTATCGCGTTCAGCTCGAGCAGCGCTTCAGCATCCGCCGTCATGGCAGTGGCGTAAGTGCGTCCTCGGACTCGCGTGACCGCGAGTGTGGGCACGCGAAGAAGAAGCGCTGGGAAGCCTGACCATGGCCCACCGGGTTCGCGATCCGTCCGGTAGGCAAATCCGCCGACTGCGATTGGGCTGCCCAGCGAGTCGCAGACCCTTCGCCACAGCCGAGACGCCGATTGCAGCCTGTCGACTCCGGGCTCGAAGTCGACGACGTTGCCTTCGCCATCCTCCAGCGCAACACCGCCTCTGCTCGCCACCAGGTCGAACGCTTTCCCGAGCGCGGCGATGCTGACCGCGTCCGGCATCGGGCGCTCGATGAGCAAGACCTCATGCCCGTTGTCTCGAGCGGCGCTGACGAGGTCGACGAGGTCTGGGGTGCGATCCAGCTCCCAGGTGCGGACCGTGGTGCTCGTGATCAACGCTTTTCGATGTGCTCGCGCGCGGCGCGCAGCAGCGTGCGCTCGAAGTGATGCCTGACCAGAGTTCCACTGGCTTCGAGGAGCTCGTTGAACATCTCGAGGAGCCGGCGCTCGGCTGCCTCTGTCGCGCCGCCCTCTGACTGGATCCGCTCGCGCACGTGGCGGTCGAAGAGGTCGACGGCCTGACGCGCCGTCCGGTCAACCGCCGCGGCGTGCTCCTTGCCGAGCTCCATCAGCGCGCCCAGCGGGACCCCCGCGGCGATCAGCTTCATGCCCGCCGCGATCGCCTCCAGGTCGTCGGCCGGGTAGAGGGGTTCCTCGCCGCCTTCGACCGGGACCAGGAGCCCGGCCTGCTCGAGGCTCATGAGCAGCGGTTCGGCCACGCCGCTGCGTTCGGCGAGCTCGCTCAGCGTGAGGGTCTGTGGGGCCGCCGGCCTGGTGACCGCCGCGACCAGCGCCTCATCCGAGCGTTCGAGCTCACCGGTCAGGAAGCGCTGGATCACGGTCAGCGTGAATCCCTGCAGCTGCAGCTCCTTGATCCGGCGCAGCCGCGCGAGGTGGCTTTCGGCGTACCAGGTGACGCGGCCCTCCCGGCGCGGCGCGTCGAGCAGGCCTTTGCCCTGATAGAAGCGGATCGTGTCCACAGCGACGCCCGCCGAGCGCGCCAACTGTTCGATCCGGTACTCCATGAGTACTTACTCTAATCGTCCGCTCCGCGCGTCACGGGGTGGCGGGGCAGCTCGCCGAGGTGGAGGCCGATGTGCGGTCGGCCAGCGTGAGCGGCAGCGTGGTGGTGCTCCCGGCGCGCAGCACGGTCAGCTGCACGGTGTCGCCCGGCGCGTGCAGCTGGATGGCGCCGCCAAGCGTCTGGCCGTTGTTCAGCTCCACGTCATCCACCTTCTCGATCAGGTCGCCTGCCTTCAGGCCGGCTTTGGCGGCGGGAGTTCCCGGCAGTGCGGCAGTCACCAGCACGCCGTAGCCCGCGACGTCGGTCCCGCCGGCAAGGAACGAATCCTCCGACTGGTAGCAGACGCCCATGTATGGGTGCCCGGGTTTGCGCCCTGCGATCAGGTCCTGTGCGATCCGTTTGGCGATGAGGCTGGGTATCGCGTAGCCGATGCCCTGGGCCGCTGCGTTCGTTGCGGTGTTCACGCCGATGACGTTTCCATCCGCGTCGGCGAGCGGTCCCCCCGAGTTGCCAGGATTGATCGCGGCGTCGGTCTGCATGACGTCGGGCAGGCTCTCCGCCGGTGTTCCGCCGCTTGCGCTCGTGGTGATCGTGCGATGCAGCGCCGAGATGATTCCCGAGGTGACCGAGGCCTGGTTGCCCAATGGGCTTCCGATCGCGACGACCTGCTGGCCGACTTTGACCCTCGTCGAGTCGCCGAACTGCGCGAGGGGAAGGGTGGCGTCGTTCACCTTGACGACCGCGATGTCCTGTATCGGGTCGGTCCCCTGCACGGTAGCCGTGAAGTGGCGGCCGTCGGGCATCAACACGATGACCCTGCTCGCGTTGGCGACGACATGGTTGTTCGTGACGAGGTAGCTGGCGCCGCTGTCATGCGAGATGACGAAACCGCTTCCGATCCCGCCTCCTCCGCCGTTCGTCCTGACGATGAGCTCCGCCACGGCCGGACCGAGCACCTGGACGACGTGAGCGGGGTCGAAGGTTCCCGCTGTCGCCGGCGCCGGCGTCACGACGGGGATGGTGACGACAGCGGTCGGACTCGGCCTTGCGCTTGGCGTTGGCGAGGTGCGACTCCCGATCGGGCGAACCGTGCAGCCGGCCGCGACCAGCAGCAAGAGCGTCAGCGCAGACGTCAGCTTGACGAGCCTCATCCGAACGTATTCCAGTAATACATCCGGTCGAGCCATCCGGGGTCCGTGCGATAGGCCCGCGCGAAGTACTCAACCGCGTCGACATAGTCGTAGTCGAGGTTGTAGTGCCAGATGGCCACGCGCATGTTGTACGGCGCGCCGTAGTGCACGAGGTAACGCGCCGCGGCGAGGATGGATGCGTGCGGGTCCATGATGTCGCCACCCTCACCGTAGTTCGCCCAGGTGCCCGGCAGGAACTGCATCGGTCCTTGCGCATTCGCGGACGACGGTCCATTGACGCGGCCGAAGTTGCTCTCGATGAAGTTGATGGATGCGAGGTAGCTGGCGTCCACGCCATAACGCTGCTGAGCTTCCAGGTAATAGGAACGCAGCGTGCTCACGGGCTTGGCCTCGGTGTAGGCATGCGTGAAGTGGACGTTGACCAGGTAGTACTGGTCGATGCCTCCGAGTATGTAGAGCGAGTGCAGGCCGGCGATCGCGTACCTCATCGGAGACTGCACGTTGGTCGGAAGGAGCGGGACCACGGCGTTCTCGACGCTCGCGTAACCGGCCAGCTCATAGATGCGCAGCTCTTCCTGCCTCGCCGCCGCGCGAAACGCGTAGGCGGCCCGGTCCGTCGCCAGCTCTCGGCGCAGCGAATCTGCCAGGCCGGACGGTTGCTGAGCTGCGAGCGCCTGAAGATCGGCAGTGGCCTGGCTCATGGCCAGCTCTGCAGCGATGATGCGGGCCGCCTGGTGGCGGGGGTTCGGAATCAACCCTGGGTCCTGCGCGTGGACCGCCGCGAGGTTCGCGGGCAGCGACATCGCCAGCGCTGCGAGCGCTGCCGCTGCGCGTCGAATCAGGCCGACCCCGTCATGACTGTGGGCGCCTCGCGCTCCTCTGGCACCGAGGGCAGGTCCTCCGGGTAAGGATCAGCCTCGGCCGGCCTGCGAAGACCGACCGAGTCAAGCAACCCGGAGATCTCGTCACCCATCAGCTCTCCCTGCGCGATCAGGGCTTCAGCCGCGAGGTCGATCGCCTCTTTGTTCACATACATGAGGCGCCAGTCGTCGATGTACGCGGCGCCGAGAATCTGCGCGACAACGCGCCTGCTGCGGCGGTTGTTCAGCACCGCGCCGGCCCACGTTCCCTGCTCGTGCACGCCCTGCGCGATCTCCGCGACCGAGATGAGCTGCTCACCGATGTTGGCCGCCCTGACCGACATCTTCGCATCGAGCTTGTCGGGGCCCATGCCGATCGTCCCCACCATGGCGCTGGCCATCGCCGTCGCCATCCTCAGGTCCATGTAGACGCCGCTCGTTCCTTCGCCGTAGAAGACGTGCTCGCACGCGATCGAACCCAGGTCGTGTCGAATCTCGGCCGCCATCTGCGAACGGAACTTCATCCATTCCTCTTCGGCGGGCATGTCCTTGTGGTACCCGCCGATCTCGCCGATGGCGGTCGCGCGGCGACGGATCGAAAGCCGAACGTGCGAGTGATCTGTCTTGAAGAAGTGGGACGCAATTGCGTGGCCGAGCTCATGCCTGGCGACTGCAATCTTGTCGCGTTCTGTGTACTCGACGGGTATCGCGAGGCCGGCCTCGACGTTGCCCATCGCCTCTCGAAGGTCCTTCCAGTTGAAAGCATCGCGGCCTTCCTCAAACGCGTAGAGAAGCGCGAGCGAAAGCACCTGCTCGATATCGGCCGGCGAGTATTTGTCGGTGATGCGCGCGAACTCGTCGCGGCGGCTCGGCGTGTCGAGCGCGGGATCGTGGTTCTTCTTGTCGAAGTAGAGAGCAGCGATGTCCTTGCGGTCTTCGCGCGCCGGGAGGCGGAACACGATCTGCCGGCCGAAACGTCCGGGGCGAGTCACCGCCTCATCCAGCACAGACGGCCTGTTGGTGGCCCCGATGAAAAGGATGTTGTAGGCCGGGGCCTTGAGCGCCGGGATGCGAAGTGGAAGACGCGTTCCGTTGAAACCGATGACGCGCGGCACGAAGAGCCCGTCGAGGCTTATATTCACCAGCCCGCGCAGCTGACGCATGAAATATCCGGGGTTGTCGATGCCGTCCATGAGGACGAGCAGCATGTTCAAGCCCATCATTCCGCCGCCACCCATCATCCCGCCCATCATTCCGCCGCCCATCATTCCGCCCATCCCGCCACGCCTCTGCGCCAGGGCGTCGATTTCGTCGATGAAGATGATGCAGCCGCCCCACACCTTGGCCTTGCGGCGCGCGGCGCGAACCATGAGGTACACGCTGATCGCGTCGATGCCCATGAACAACATCGCGAACGACCCGCCGTTCGCGACGTAGATCGGGACGTGGAGCGAGGATGCGATCGCCTTGGCCAGCATCGTCTTGCCGGTGCCGGGGGGTCCGACCATGAGCACGCCGCGCTCGCGCTTGCCGCCGGCCTTCACGTACAGCCTTCCGTGCTCGATCAACCTTAGGATGCGGCGCATCTCGCCGACCGCAGCCTTCTGTCCGCGGACGTCGTCCATGTCAACACCGAAGCGGGCATCGTCCGGGCTGATCATCACCTTGCCGATGCGCGAGAGGATGTAGAACGGGCCGAGGAAGAGCAGCGAGTTGGCAAGCAAGAGGAAGAACAGATAGACGAGCTGCGTGAGGGCGGTCTGCAGGAACGCCGGCAGGGCCGCGATCGCGTCTTCAGGAGGAAGGCTGAACAGGAGATACGAGGCCCCGAAGTAGATGGCCGGCACCAACGCCACGAAGATGGCGCGCTTCCAGAAAATCGCGCGGTTGGTTTCCACCGTGCGCTGGTTGACATCCGTCTCCGGGGCGATGTGCTCGCGGATGATGAGCCAGCGCCTCGCCATGGTGAAGACCCCCCGGCAGAGCAGCATGGCGATGAGGGCGTAGGCAAGCGACCAGCCGATGCCCAGCTGCAGGTAGATCAGAGCAAAGGCAAAGGCTGAGCTTCCGACGAACAGCGTGAAGATCCAGAAGATGATCACGGCGGGTCACTCACTATACGTCGGCGGGTTTCCTCAGGCTTGGTTCGCATCGCAAGCAGCACCACCACCGCGATCCCCAGGGCAACGACCAGGTCGCCAGGGCTGTAAGCCTCACGCAGCACGCGCTCGAACGGACCCGGGAGGGCGATCCAATCGGCGAGCCAGTTGAGCTGAGTGCCGGGACCCATCGAGGTGTACTGGCCGATCTGCCCGCGCTGGACGAGGGTTCCCGCAATCTCGGGTGCGACCGGCATACGGCCTGCGTTGGCCGCGATCACTACGAGGTTGAGGGCCGCGCCCGCTGTCACGAGCCAGATGCCGCGTACACGCTCGATCTGCCAGACGGTCCACGCGACGAGCGCCGCAAGAGCGGCTGCATACACGTACTGAACGCCGTCGATCCGGTTGAGCGGTGTGAGGACCGAGGCTTCACGCACGACGAGCGCGGCGACCACAAACCATGGCCATCGAAAGTGCAGGTGCACGAGATTGTCGAGCCGTCCTCGAGAGGCGAATCCTCCGGCGAGGCCGATCGCCAGCGCGGCAACCCAGACCACTATTCAGTCGCGAGTCTTGAAGCCGCTCCCGCCAGAACCTTGACGCCGATCGGCAGCGCCTCTTCATCGATGCGGAACCCGGGCGAGTGATGGGCGGGAGGGGGCTCGCCCTTCGGCATCGCTCCGAGCATGAAGTAGCAGCCCGGAATTCGAGTCAGAAACTCGGCGATGTCATCGCTCACGGTAAGCGGCCGTCCGAGGATGCTTGCTTTGTCTCCGATCAGCGAATGACCAACCTGCAGCACAGTCCTGGTCACGTTGGGCTCGTTCATCAACGGAATCGTGCCGTGTACGAGGTCGAGCTTTGACTCCACGTCGAACTCGCTGTCGGTCTCACGCAACAGGTCGTTGAGGCGGTCGAGCGCCTGCCCACGCAGCGAATCGTTGAACGTGCGCAGGCTTCCCTTGACCAGGACGCCACGCGGCACGATGTTCCATGCACCGTCGCTCCTGATGTCGCCGACCGTGGTGTGGCACTGCACACCGTCTTGTTCGAGACCCTCGACCACCGTGTGCAGCCGCTCGATGAAAAAAGCCTGGGCAGCGAGAACGTTTCCGCGGCGGCCCATCATCCCGCCATGCCCTCCGGGTCCCGAGAAGCCGATCTCGAACGCATCTGACCCGGCCCACATCAGCCCTGGGCGGGAGATCACAGTCCCTGACTCCATGAAGCTCGTCACGTGAAGCCCGATCACCGAGTCGGGGTGATGGTTGTCCAGCAGACCTTTGGCGATCATCGCCTTCGCCCCTTCGACGATCTCCTCGGCGGGTTGGAAGACGAACAGGTAGCGGCCGCGGATGTCCCAGATGCGGTCAACCAGCGTCCGCGCGACTCCGACCATGATCGCCATGTGCGCATCGTGGCCGCATGCGTGCATCCGACCATCGGTCTGCGACGCGAAATCGACTCCTGACTCTTCATGTATCGGCAGGCCGTCGATGTCCGCGCGGAGCATCACGGTCTTGCCGGGCTTGCCGGTGTCGAGCAGCGCGACGACCCCGGTCTCGGTGGGGCATGGCTTGATCTCCAGGCCGAGCTGCCGAAGGCGTTCGGTGAGCTGGCGGCTGGTCTCATGCTCGCTGAAGCTCACTTCGGGATGACGATGAAAATGCCGCCTGAGCTCGATCACCTCATCGAGGACCGACCTGCTCGGCAGCGGAGTGGTCGCGTTGTCTTCAGTCAACGATGCCCACCAGGTTGTAACCGCGGGCGGTCGCTCGCACGAAGCTCGCGCCAAGGCCTGACTCCAACGTATCGAGGCGCCGCCTCAATGTGAGCAGCGCCGAATGCACTGTTGAGTGAGCCGCGTTGCTGCGGAACAGGCCGGCATCGATGAGGTCACGCGCTGTCGCGGGCTTGGAGCCCTGTGCAAGAAAAAGGACCAGCGCAGCCTGCTGCTGGGTGAGGTGCACCGATTCTTCGCCGAGCGTGACGGTCCGGCGTGTGGGATCGAACTCCAGGCGTCCGAAGCGGTAGCTGCCCGGGCGCCCGGTTCCGCGCTCGACGAGTCGAGCCGCGAGGTCGGAGTAGATGTGCGCCATCGGCACGTTGCCCTTGACGAAGTAGGAGCTCGCGCCCAGCTCGTAAGCCTTGCGAATCGCGGCCGAGTTGACCTGAGCGGCCGAGAGAACGATCACGGGGAGCCCGGGATGGTGGTGGCGGATCCATTCGAGGAGCTCGAAGCCCGAGTCCTCGCCTTCGTCGAGAACCAGGTCGAGCAGGACGGCTGCCATGCGCTCATGCTCGAGCAGCTCACGCGCCTCGGGCGCCGACGCCGAGACCAGCGGCCGATAGCCCAGGTCGTGCAGGTCGATCCGCAGCTGCTGCTGCATGGCGGCCTCGTCTTCGACCACCAGGACAGCCGATCCGAGGACTTCCGCGGGCCGGTAAACCTCGAGTCCGGGCGGCAGTGGAGGCAGGCGCACCTCACGGGAGCGCGACGGACCGCTTGACTTTCCCACAGAGCTTCGATTTTCCAAGGAATCGACCTATATTATTCTTTACGATTATTGGCTTAGCGTGAACATGCAGATACGATTGGACCGGCGCATACTGCCGTCCGGGCCTGGATCGGATCGGAAAAACAAAGGGGTAGGGTTAGTTATGACTTGGGGAGTCAAGGTTCAGCGCGTGGCCTTCGCACTCATGGTTCTCGGGCTGCTGGCGCTAGCATCTGGCGCCAACTGGGTCGAAGCCATGGCCGCCCTGGACTGGTAGCAAGCTAGGACTCTGAGACTCGGCGCTCTCGCGAGCGCCGGATCGCAGGTGGCAGCAGGGCGTAGAGATCCGCCCTGTCGACGGCTTTGCTCATGTAACCGACGACGTCTGGATCGTCGGTGCCAGAAGGGAAGACGGGGTATGCGGTGTAGAAGATGACCGGCACCTTCTGCCCGCGTGCCCGCAGCTCGTTGAGGAGCCCCCAGCCGTCCATTGGCTCGGGCAGCATCAGGTCGATGATCGCGACCTCAGGTTGGTCCGATTGCGCACGCTCCAGCGCCTGGTCGGCGTCCTCGGCCATCGAGACCTTGTAGCCGAGCATCCGGAGATCGGTCTCCAGGATCACCCGCCACGCGCGCTCGTCGTCCACCACGAGCACGGTTGAGCCCATCAGATCTTCCGGGGTCGGTGCGATGGGTTTTGGCGGGGTGAAGGGCACGGGGTTAGTGTATCGGTGGCAATGCCGAGTTCAGCCCGGCCGGGCGCCAGATCTCACGCCGCCGCCAGGTCGACCAAGCGCGTCCTGACGCGGCCCAAGGCTGCCCCGCGTAAGGCCAAGAGCGGACTTGGCCCCTCAGCCGCCGCTCTCGTTCACGAGCTGGGCAGCTGCGTCACCGAGGCCGATCTCGTGCAGGTGCTGTACCGCGGCTTGCATCCGCGGTTCGGCTACGACGTCGTGCTGCTGCAGGTGCTCGAGCGCGAGGGTTGGTACCGCTCGCTGCCGATCGACTCCGGTGTGCTCCAGGATGTCCGCCGCCGTCCGCTCAGCGGATCGGCGTATGCCAAGCAGTACGCAAATCCCCATACGACTGTGCTGCCGTTGGAGGCCAAGCGCCAGGAGGTGGGCAAGGGGCCGGGTGCCGGTCGCAACGTCAAGTTCGCGATCTGGGTTCCGGTCAGGCACCAGGGCGAGCTGATCGGCGGCGTCATCTATCAGTCGTATCGCAAGCGGCGGGTGCCGGAATCTGAGCCGGCCTTTCTCGACGAGGTCCATCGACGTCTTGGAGTCCTGCTCGCCAACGCGTCCCTCAACGAGCTGACTCGGAACCAGGCGCGCCGGCTCGAAGCCCTCAACAGCATCGCCCGAGCGATGGCCGCCACCCTTGACGAGACGAGCGTGCTCGCCGGGCTGTACACCACGCTTCGCGAGCTGCTGCCGGTCGACGCCCTCGAGATGGTCGCGATGCAGGATGACGGGACGGACAGAGTGCGGTTGCTGCACATCGAAGCCGACTCGGCCCCGACCGCGCGATGGCTCCCCACACGATCTCCGGCCGCCACCGCGGCGCGGGCAGTGATTCGCGACTCGAAACCGGTCGTGGTGTACCAGCCGACCTCCTCGCTCTGGGTGCCCATCAAAGAGGCGGGGGTCGCCCGTGGAGCGCTGGGCATCCGCTGTGCCAGGCCGTACGCCTACGAGGACTCGACGGCGGCCTTCCTCGAGCTCGTCTCCGACGAGGTGACCCTCGCGCTGCGCAACGCGCGGAGCTACGAGGCGATCGAAGACCAGAGGCGGCGGCTCGAGGTCGTCAACTCGATCGGACGGCGGCTGGCGTCCAGCCTGGACCGCTGGTCGATCATGCGCACCCTGCGCGAGGAGCTCGCGACCTTCCTCAACTTCGACGGTTTCATCCTCGCCACCATCACCCAGACTCCTGAAGGCCCCGTCGCCGAGGGTTATCAGTACGTCGCGGGGGTGGAAGAGGTCGTCCCCCCGGTCGCGCTTGCAGTGACGGGCCCCTCTCGCGAGGCTTACGAGACTGGTAAGCCGGTCCTGGTTCGCAACTCGCCCTGGGCTCGCACGTTCCAGCGCAAGGACCTGGAGCGCGAGCGATGGACGGTCGGACGCGGAGCGGCTGTCTTCGTCTCCGGGCCGCCGGGCGACCGGCGCATGGTTTCGCGGTCGTTCGTCTGGGTTCCGGTTTTGAGTGGAGAGCTCATCACGGCCATGCTTTCCCTCCAGTCGTATCGCGAGGGCGCGTTCGACGACTGGCACGTCAAGCTCCTGCAGGACGTCGCCGCACACGTGAGCCTGGCGCTCGCGAATGCGGACCACTTCGCCCAGGCCCAGGCAGAGCGGGCGAGGCTTGAAGCCCTCCACGTCCTCGAGATGGGCGTGGCCGGAGCGTCTGACGAACGGCAGATCGCGGAGGCCATTTTCTCGGTGACCAGCGATTACCTCGAGGCGACGCACATGGTGCTCGCCTACCTGGACGTCGCCGGCAACATGGCCGGGTTCACCAGTGAGCGTGGCGGGGAGGTGAATGCGATCGGCCCGGTGCCACTTACCGAGGCCCCGTTCTTCCGCCGCATGATCGAGCGGCAAGGCATGGACATGGACGTCGTGGCCGACTCGCCCGACCTCGGGGGCCCAATCGGAGAGTACGTCTTCACGCAGTCCCCGACCCACGTGGTCTGGATGCCGATCAAGCAGGACGAACGTGTCGTGGGCGGCATCGTCGTGATGCGCAATGACGAGGCCCGTTTCCAGCCGACTCACCTCAGGCTGCTGGAGACGGCGGCGCCCGTGGTCGGCATCGCGCTGCGCACGATGCGCCTCCACCACGCGAACGAGCTCGCTCTCGCGCAGTCGGTTCGCATCCAGGAGCTGGCGGCGCTTGCCGGACACGAGCTCATGAGCGTCGTCTCGAACATCGCGGACCAGGCGCGCACGATGCTCGAGTGCGCCGGCACGGTCTGCTGGGCGTTCGACGCAGAGGGTCGCATCAGTGCGACTCGTGGCAGCGGTGATCCCGCCGCGGAGGAAGTCCTTTCCTGGGCAGGGCTCAGCTCGGAGGAGAGTTGGCGCAACGCGCCCGCCGGGCTGATCAGCGGCACGTCGCACGGCCAGTCGTGGAGCCTGATCCCACTGTGGTACGGCGATCGCCTCAGCGGAGCCATCGGCTCCGTGCATGCCTCCACTCACCTGGCCGAACCGACCTCCGCCGCGCTCGACTTCGCGCGCCACGCCGCGGTCGCGATCGAAAACTCGCGGCTGGTGGCGGAGACGCGCGGCCGCATTCGCACGCTCGAGGCGGTGGCCGCGTTCACGCAGCTCACTCCGACAGAGCCTGACCGCGCCCGCTCCGAGATGGCAAGGCTCGTCAGCCGCGCCCTCGCCGGCTCCCAGGGAGAGCTGTGGCTCCTCGAGGACGGCCAGCTCGTGCGCCGCTCAGACGACGGCGAAGCCGAGCCGAAGGTGCCGGTAAGCGACAGCGCGCAATTGCTGCGCGCGCTCGCCTCGCCGGCGGGCAGCCGCCGGCTGCGAGCGCTGCTCGACCTGCTCGGGTCTCCGCCTGACGCGTTCGCCATACCGATCCAGGTCGAAGGGAGGTTGGCCGGGTTGTTGGTCGCGCGGATGACCGGAGGCGGCGCCGAGACGAGACGCCTGGCCGCGGTGCTTGCCGGCCAGGCCGCGGTGTTGATCGGCCAGCTGGAGCTGGTCGATGCGCTTGAACGCGAGCGCCGGATGATGAACGCCATCCTCCGACACTCGCCGGTAGGCGTGATGCTGGAGGACGCCGCCGGCAGCATCGTCTACGCCAACCCTGAGGTGGAGATCATCTACAACCTCCAGGCGTCGGAGATGCCCGGTCGAAAGCCGGCCGAGATTTACGCCGCGGCCGGTGCGGTGCCAAGCGAAGATGGCGAGTCCGAGGGCACGCTCGAGCTGCGCATGCACGACCCGGACCGCACAGTCCACGTGCGACGTGTCGTCATCCCCGGGCTTGAAGGCGAACCCGCCGGAATCCTCACGCTCCACGAAGACGTGACCGCGCAGCGATTGGCGCTCGAGGCCAAAGATCTGATGCTTCGCGCGATCGGGCATGAGGTTCGGAGCCCGGCCGCGGCGATGAAGAACACGCTCGCCGGCATCATGCAGTGGGACAACACCATCGACGCGACCGGTCGGAGAGAGCTGCTCCAGGAAGCGTACGAGTCCTCAGACCGGCTGCTCAGCCTGGTCGAGAGCCAGCTGATCATCGCCAAGCTGGAGACCAGGCACTTCGAGCCGAGCCCCGAGCCGGTCGACCTGGGCCCAGCCCTCGACGGGGTGATGGGCGTCCTGCTGCACAAATATCCCGAGCGCTCCGCGGCGGTGCAAGTGGCGTTGCCGCCGGGTCTGCCTCCAGCGTTCTGCGAGCCGACGCACGTGGGCCAGGTCCTGACGAACCTCATCGGCAACGCGCTCGAATACACGTCGGGCTCGGTGAACGTCGAGGCGCGCCAGGTCCAGCGCGGGTGGCTCGAGATCACGGTCACCGACCAAGGGCAGGGCCTGCCGATGGCAAGCGTCGAGACTCTTTTCGAGAAGACGGGCCCCGCCGGTCGCAACCGATCCCAGGGAGGCCTGGGACTCGGCCTGTACCTCTGCCGGCTCGTCGTCGAGCGGTCGTTCGGCGGCCGGATCTGGGTCGCGTCGAGCGGCCGCAACGGCACCACGTTCAAGTTCACGGTGCCGGCAAGGATTCGCGTCTGATCTACCGTTAGACGCCCTATGACCGCCGCGCCGATGTGGGTGAGAGTTGGCGGCGGGATGGAATCGATCCCCGAGCACCGTCGCCACGGACCGGCGGACGTCGAGTTTCCACCGCCGGGCGGGCCGTGGGAGGCCCTCAGCCTCAACGGGCGCCTGGTCGGCTGGGCGGTCGAGGGCGGGCTGCGGGTCGCGCGGCGCAGCGCCGAGCTGGGGGAGCAGCTGGTCGCCGAGCACCGTGACTACCTGCTGGGCCGGCTCGGCCATAAGCTTCGCTCTGCCGTCCTAGCCTTACAGGAATCCGCTCGGCAGGCCGCGTTCGGCCGGCCGGAAATGCTCGAGGGAGTGTTCGAGCAGGCGCAGGAGGTGGGGCGCCGCGCAGCCGCGATCGAGGCGGCGGCCGTCCAGTCGAAGGACCAGGCGCGTGGAGTCGTGCTCGGCGCGGTGCTCAACCTCGCCATGCCGGCCGCAGCGCGCGACCTTCCACCGCACGCGGTGGTGCTCGGCTCTGAGCCTGCTCTCGTCGAGGCGTTCTCGCGCGCCAAGGACTGGCTCGGCGACGGATTGAAGGTCGTGGCTGAGCCCGTGGGCGGGTGGTGGAGGGTGCGCATCGAGACGTCGGGGCCGCGCAGGCCCCTGTCGGTGCCCGAGATGGGCGAACCGCTTTTGCGCCTGATCGTCGACACGCATCTCGACGGCTGGCTCGACGCGGCGGCACCGCACAGCGTCGCCATCTACCTTCCCGCGCACCGCGCCCGTTGACGGCCGTACATAGAGTCGTAGCGCCCAATCCCGGGCCGTACACCGGTCCGGGAACCAACACGTGGATCATCGAAGCGGGGCCGGTCGTCGTCGTGATCGACCCCGGCCCGGATGACGACGCTCATCTCGCGGCCATCGAAAAGCGACTCGCGGGCGCGACGATTGGAGTCGTGTTGGTGACGCACTCGCACCCCGATCACCTGCCCCTCGCCGAGCGCCTCGCGGCTCCGCATCACGCGGCGGTCCGGCGTTACCCCGAGCTTGGTGACAACGACGTGGTGCGTGTCGGCACCCTCAACGTCACCGCGCTGTACACGCCCGGGCACACCGCCGACCACCTCTGCTTCTGGCTGGAGGGAGACAGAACCGTGTTCACCGGCGATCTCGTCCTCGGGCGAGGCAGCTCGATGGTCACCTACCCCGAAGGCGACGTGGCCGCGTACCTTCGCTCGCTCGACAAGCTGGCCGCGCTTCAGCCCCGCATGTTGTTTCCGGGCCACTGGGATCCTGTCGAGGACGCCATTGGGAAGATTGATGAGTATCGCGCTCACCGCCTCGAACGCGAAGCACGGGTCCTGGCTGAGGTGAGGCGCGGCGGGGGCACAGCCATGGACCTCACCCGGCGAGTGTATGGCGATCTGGACGACCCGCTGATGGTTGCCGCACAGATGACCATGCGCGCACATCTGAAGAAGCTCGTGGACGACGGAGCGGTTCGTTCCACGGGCAATGGCGACCAAGAACTCTTCGACCCGCCGGTATAAGGCGCGGCGGAGATCTGCGGATCTCCCCCGCGGAACCCCCTCAGGGATTCTCCGTGCCACGATTGGGAGACGCCTTGAAATTGCACGTCGGAGACGGCCGGGCAATGCCCGGCCTACAGGCCACGCTTTCTCTAACGTAGCCTGCTATCCGTGATTGACTCCAACCCGTCAATCTTGTCGCTGTCCAGGACAGAGCTCGAAGCCTGGCTCGTTGCCAACGACGCGCCGTCATATCGCGCCCGCCAGCTATGGGGTTGGCTCGCCCGCGGTGCATCTTCCTTCCAGGCCATGCACGACGTGCCGAAGCAGCTGCGGGTGGCGCTCGAGCGAGATTTTCGAATCACCTCGCTGCAGCCGGTGGCGGTGAGCCAGGCCGATGGCTCCCTCACGACCAAGACGCTGTTCGAGCTTGACGGCGGGCACTCGGTCGAGGCGGTTGTGATGCGCTACACGGGACGTTCGACCCTCTGCATCTCGTCGCAGGCAGGCTGTCCGATCGGCTGTCCGTTCTGCGCCACCGGCAAGTTTCCTTTTGGCCGCAACCTCAAGTCGCACGAGATAGTCGAGCAAGCTGTCGACGCCGCGCGGATCCTCGGAGCAGAGGACCGGAGGCTGTCGCACGTCGTGTTCATGGGCATGGGCGAGCCCATGGCCAACTATTCAGCGGTCGTCGAGTCGGTTCGCCGCCTGTCCGATCCCGAGCTGCTTGGCATCAGCCCTCGGCGCATCGTCATCTCGACGAGCGGCCTGATCCCACGGATCGAACAGCTCGCCGAAGAAAGCCTCTCGGTGACGCTGGCCATCTCGCTCCACGCGGCGCGGGACGAGCTGCGCGATGTGCTGGTGCCCATCAACCGCAAGTACCCAGTTGGCGATCTGGTCGGCTCGGCGCAGGCATATGCGGTGAAGACGGGCCGCCGCGTGAGCTATGAGTGGGTGCTGCTCGCCGGCGTCAATGACACCGAACGGGACGCAAAGGAGCTCGGCCGGTTGCTGCGGCGAAAGCTCGCGCACGTGAACCTGATCCCGTTCAACCCTGTAGAAGACACGCCTTATCGGGCGCCGGACCGGTCCGCAATCCGCCGCTTCAAGGAGATGGTCGAGGCACAGGGCCTCACTGTCACGCTGCGCGACACACGCGGCCGCGAGGCGGACGCTGCGTGCGGCCAGCTGCACGAGCGTGTGATGCGAAGCAAGGTCCCGGTCTCATAGCGGGCCACTAGCGTGCTCTACGCCGGCACGTCCGGCTTCAGCTATGCCGGCTGGAAAGGCACCTTCTACCCGGCGACGCTTTCGGGGGCCAAGATGCTCACCTTCTATGCCGAACGGCTGAATGGCGTTGAGCTCAACGGGAGCTTCTATCGCACCCCGCCCGAGACGACGTTGTTGAAATGGGCGGCCGATACGCCGGCGGGTTTCCGCTTTTGCATGAAGGCCAATCGCGGCCTGACCTACTCGGCCGAAGCCTTCGACAAGGTCGGGCTGGCGCGCATCCTCGCGGAGCGGCTCGCACCGCTGGGCGAGCGTCTCGGGCCGGTCCTCTTGCAATTTCCGCCGACTCGACAGCTGAACGTCGGACTGCTCGACGCGCTTCTCGGTGCGCTCGCGCGCCCGGTGGCCGCAGAGTTCCGTCACGAGTCGTGGTTTTGCGACGAGACCTATCGCGTGATTCGCGCGCACCAGAGCGCGCTTGTCGTCACCGATGAAGAGAAATGGCCGCGCGCTCCGACCCTGGAGCTTGGGCCCATTGCTTACTTCAGGCTGCGGCGCGGTTACACGACCTCAGCGCTGCGGCCGTGGATCGCCCAGGTCAAATCCGCGGTGGCCATGCACGACGAGGTGCACGTGTACTTCAAGCACGACCCCGAATCGCCGGCGCTCGCCGAGAGCCTTCTGCGGGCTATGCCGGCGCGCTGACGGGCTCTCGCTTCGCGCGTGCCCACCGGATGAGGAGCGGGATGCCCACGACGGCCAGCAGCACCATGAGCAGCGATGCCAGCTGGGCCTGTCGCAATCCCAGAAAGATCGATGGGTCGGTGCGCAGGAAGCTGAGAAAGAATCGCCCGGTCGCGTACAGGCCGCCGTAGATCAATCCGACGACCCCGTCCGGCAGCCGCGCCTTCAAACGCTGGTGGAACGGAAGCAGGCCGGCCAGCAGCGCGAGGCACAGGATCATCTCGTAGGCGACTTCGGGATGGACCACCTTGCCAGGCTCGCCCAGGGTCGCGGCGTTGACGTACTCGACCCCCCACGGCAGGTTCGTCGGCGTGCCGTGGTGCTCCCCGTTGATGACGTCTCCGATGCGGCCCACCGCAACTCCGATCATGCCGGCGGCGCCGGCCGCGTCGAGGATCTTCCAGTACGAGATGCGGGACCTCCGCGCCCAGATGTACGCGCCGACCATCGCGCCGAACAATCCGCCCCACTGGCTGATGCCGCCTTCGGTGAGGGCGAACACGCGGAGCAGCTGTCCCCCCGCGAACAGCCTGAAGTTCTCCCACACGTAAAGGAGTCGCGCGCCGACCAGTCCCAGCACGACCATCCAGGCCACGCCGTCCGCCGCGCGGCTGATGTCCACCCCGTCTTTCTCGAGCAGCCACAAGCCGAGCCGAGCAGCCGCGAGAATTCCGAGGACAGCGAAAACTCCATGCCACGTGATGAGGAAGGGCCCGATGCGAAACAGGTTCGGGTTCAGGTCGATGACGATGGTGAGGTAGCTCACGCGGGCACCCCGGCCACGCGCTGCAGGCGCGCGAGCGCAACGTCCTTCGGCAACAAAGCGAGCGTGTAATCGATGGGGGGCGAGATCTTCTTGCCGGTCACGGCGAGGCGGATCGGCATGAAGACTTTGTTCGGCTTGGCGCCGGCGGTTTCAACGACCGCCATCAACTTCTCGTGAATCGCCGCGGGCTCCCACGGCAGGTCCTTCAACGCCGCGATCGCTGAACGGATGAACTCCACCGCTTCGGCGTCGAGTGGCGGCGCCGGCGGGTCCGTCCACAAATATTCGAGCAGGTCGGCGGCGTCGGCCAGCTTCGCCATGCGCGTCTTGAGGGCCGGGACGGCTCGACCTATGGTCGCCTCGTCAAGCTTGGGTAGGAAGGGCTGCAGCCGGCGCGCGAGCTCCTCATCGTCGAGCCGGCGGATGTACTCGCCGTTGATCCAGTTGAGCTTCTCCCAGTCGAAGCGTGCTCCTGCGTGCTGCACGCGGTCGAAGGAGAAATCGCGCACGAGGTCATCGAACGTGAAGATCTCCTGTGACGTGCCGGGATTCCATCCCAGCAGCGCGAGATAGTTGATGAGCGCCTCGGGCAGGTAGCCCTGCTCGCGGTAGAGCACCAGGTTCGATTCAGGGTGCTTGCGCTTGGACAATTTGGTGCCGTCTTTGGCCAGGATGAGCGGCATGTGGGCATACGCGTCGGGTCGTTCGTAGCCAAGGGCGTCGACGATCATCAGCTGGTACGGCGTGTTCGACAGGTGCTCTTCACCGCGGATGACGTGCGTGATCTTCATAGCTGCGTCGTCAACCGGGCTGGCGAACTGATAGGTCGGGAAGCCGTCCGACTTGACCAGGATGAAGTCACCGATCAGCCCGGTGTCGAATGTCATCTCACCCCGGATCATGTCGGTGAACTTGATCTCGCCGCCCGGAACTTTGAAGCGGACGGTGAACTCCGTCCGGTCTTTGGGGGGATCGACCAGGCACCGGCGCGAGTACTTGTACGGCCGCTTCTCGGCTTGCGCCTGCTTTCGCTCGGCATCCAGCTCCTCCGGCGTGCAGTAGCAGCGATATGCCTTTCCCTCCCCGAGCAACCGGGCCGCGTCCTTCTTATAAAGGTCGATGCGCTCCGACTGGCGGTATGGGGCAAATGGTCCGCCTTTGTCCGGACCCTCGTTCCAGTCCAGGCCGAGCCAGTGAAGGGTCTCGTAGATAACGGTCTCGTACTCCGGACGATTTCGCTCTAGATCGGTGTCATCGATGCGCAGCGCGAACGCACCCCCATTGGCGCGGGCGAAAAGCACGTTGTAGAGGGCGGTGCTGGCCGTGCCCAGATGAGCGAAGCCGGTGGGGCTGGGCGCGATTCGCACCCGAACCCTGGATCCGTCGGGCACGGCCATATGCTACGGAGATGCCGGGTGTGCCTGGATTGCTCGCCCTGGTCGGGGGCGACGAGTTCAATCCCGGCAACGAAGAGCAAGACCGGATGCTGGCGGAGGCCGCGAAGCCAGGCCCGGCTTTCGTCGTGCCGACCGCAGCCGCACGGCAGGGACCCGAAAAGGCGGTCGCTCACGCGACGAGATGGTTCAAGCAGTTCGGACTCGAGCTCCAGGAGCTGCCGGTGCTGAAACGGGCCGACGCCAACTCAAAGACATTGAGCGCGCTCGCCCGAACCGGCGGGTTCTTCTACCTGGTCGGCGGCGATCCAGGCCTGGTGGCTCAGGTGCTGCGCTCTTCTAGGGTTTGGGACGCGATCTTCGAAGCGTGGCGCGAAGGATCGTCGCTGGCCGGATCGTCAGCCGGCGCCATGGCGTTTGGCAGCCATTCGCTGATCCGCGCCACGTGGCCGAACCGGTTCAACCGCAGGCCCACCGAAGCGCTCGAGCTGGTGCCGGAGATCGCGGTGCTGCCACACTTCGAGACCTTCGGCCATCGGTGGGTTGAGTCCGCTGAAAGAGAGCTTCCGGGTACCACCCTCCTGGGCATCGACGAGCGCAGCGCCGCGGTATGGGCGAAGGACGCGTGGCGTGCCGCCGGTCCAGGCTCCGTCACGGTGATCAAGGACTCCAAGGCGACTCAGTTCGCGTCGGGTTCCAAAATCAGTGGACTGCACGCCCCCGTCCGTATGCTTCCCAAACAGTGATCAGCTCCGAGCGCCGACGAGCGCCGAGGACCATGCAGTCGGACTGGCTCCAGCTGGGTTCGCTGCGAGTTCATCACACGCACGGCGGTCGCGGGTCGCCTGTGCTGTTCATCCACGGGCTCGGCTCTTCCGGCTACATGGAGTGGCGTTTCAACCTGGAAGCGGCGGCCGACCGCCATCGCGTCTTCGCTCCCGACCTTCCGGGCTTCGGCCGCAGCGAAAAACCTCGCGCCCGCTATGGCATCCCGTACTTCACGCGCTTCATCGAGCGCTACATGGAGCAGCGCGGCTTGCGCTCGGCGGCGGTGGTAGGCGCTTCGCTGGGTGGGCGGATCGCGCTCGAGCTGGCGCTCGCGAGCCCGCGCCTCGTGCGCAAGCTGGTGCTGGTAAACGCGCTGGGGCTGGGCCGTCCCAATGTCCACGTCTCTTACGGCCTGGTCACCATCCCACGCTTGGGCGAAGCGCTGATGAACGTGGCGCGCGGCGCGCTGCGTTGGGCGCCCTCCCAAACGATCCGGCGCGTGGCTGCCCGGTATGCGGGATCGACGTCAGACCTCAATCGAACCATGGACGACGTTTACCTCGACAACCTCCGGGAGCTGTACGCGGCCGAGGGTTATCACAACGCTTATCTGGCCACTGTCCGCTCGCTGGTCACGCCCAAAGCGGTGTTCGGCGGCCAGCACGACGTGACGATGCGGTTGAACGAGCTGAAGCTTCCGGTTCAGCTCATCTGGGGTGCTGATGACCCGCTGTTTCCGGTTGCACACGCGGCTCGGGCGCACTCGTTGATCGAGCGTTCACGGCTGACCGTGATCGAAGGCGCCGGGCACACCCCCCAGGCCGAACGGCCAGAGGAGTTCAACCGCGTCCTCCATACCTTCCTCGAGTCGTAACCCGACGAACTCAGAGGCTGCGCCGTGAGTTCGCGAGGGCCCCTTGAGGCTGACAGCACGGACCGAAAGCGATACACAAGCCCCGAGTACCGGGAGCTTGTCGCCGGTCCGCTGGACCCTCTCGTCCATCCCGACCCACAACACCCGACACGCCTTTACCGGCGGGTGCGCCGCATCGTCCGTTGGCTCGTCAAGGTGCTGTTTCGAGTCATGGTCATCGGCGTCGAGAACATCCCGGCGCCTCCCTACATCATCGCCGCCAACCACCAGGCGTGGTTTGACCCCGCCTTCATAATCCCGTTCTTTCCGGAGGCGCCGGTGATCTACACGATGGCCAAGCGCGAGACCGTCTTCAACTCGGGCTGGAAACGCCGGCTGCTGCCGCTGATCGGAGTCTTTCCTATCTCACCGCAGCGCGGCGAGCTCGACGAGGCCGGGCTGCGAACCGTCTATCAGGTCCTCGAACGAAGAGGCGTCGTCCTGATCTTTCCCGAAGGCCGCTACTCGCGGGGGCGGGCGCTCAGGCCCCTGAAGGCCGGGATTGGATTCTTCGCCTTGCAGGCGGGAGTTCCCATCTGTCCGGTGACCGTGCGGGGCACGGACAGGTTGCGGCCGTTCAGCCGGATCGAGGTCACGATCGGACCGCCGGTCCTGCCGGACGCGCCCGCGTGGTGGGAGCTGAGCAGCCGCGTACAGAAGATCGTTGACAACGTCCGGCTCGCCCTGACCAACGGTCTCAGGCGTCGCCGCCCTCAATGAGCTGCGTGTCCACCGTACCTGAGGGCAGCCCTGAGGGCAGCCCGCTGAGGGGGACCGTCGGATCTTCGGCGCCCAGCGGCCCCAAGCCTTTGGCTTGGGGACCCCAAAGGTTTGTTGAGGCCTACGCTCCTCGCTCAAGCATCAACGGATGCGCTCGCTCCGGTGCTCGGCCGCGCCTAGCATCTGGGCCACCTGGTCACCGAATCTCTCGACGCGCCCCTGATCGGGCTGCCCTATAGAATCGCTGGCGCCTTGCATCTTGTCATCGGCGCGGGGGAATTTCTCGGCGATCACGTCACGCAGGCGCTGGCCGGCGAGGTGCCGGTCATCCAGCTGCACGCCGACGCGGACGAGGAAACGCTGGCCGACGCGATCAGCTCGGTCGAGGTCGTCCTCAACTGCGCGCAGAGCTGGTCACCGGCCAGGCGACTGCGCTTTCGCAAAGCGCCGCCACCGCAGCTCGAGCGGGTCGTCGCCGCGGCACAACGGGCGAAGGTCCGCAGGATCGTGCATGTCTCGACCGCCGATGTTTACGGGTCGGACAAATTCGCGCGGGTCAACGAAAAGTCCCCCGTCCAACCGCGCCACGCGTACGAGCGTCTGAAGTTCTACGAGGAGCAGTGGCTGCTCGAGTCTGCGGGCGACCTCGAGGTCGTCATCCTGCGGCCGGCGCGGATTTTCGGAGAAGGCGACGACTGGATCCTGCCCCGACTGATGGGCGCACTCGCGAGGGGTCCCGTGTGGCTGCCGGGCGGGGGGCGCGCCAAGCAGACTTTTGTGTCCGCCGCCGACGTGGGCCGCGCATGTCTTGCGGCTTCCGACCGCGGCCGTCCCGGTCACGCCTACCTGGTCGGGGGATTCGACTCCACCTGGCGCGAGCTGCTCGAGTCAGCTGTTCGTGCTGTCGGCGTTGGAGGCACGGTCGTCAACCTGCCGTACGACCTGCTCTATCTTCGGGCGCTTGCGACAGAGACGATCACCGCCCCCGGGGCGGTCGTCTGGCCCGGGGTGTATGCCATCGACGTCATCGGCAAGCCCCACCAATACGACGACTCTCAGTCGAGGCGGGACCTCACGTGGTCGCCTTCGGTCGGCAGCTTCGAGCAAGAGATGCCGCGCATGGTCGCATCGCTCGCCCGGCTGCCTGAAGTTGCGGCGGCTCTCGCCGCCGACGGTATGACCCGGGCTACTTCACAGCCAAGATAAGGCGCTCAGGACACCTGTCCTCACCCGCGCCTGCTTCACAGCAAATGAGGAGTGGGTCCCGCGCGGGAGGACACCTGTCCTCACCCGCGCTTTATTTCACAGCGAATGTAGAAACCCGGCGTTCAGGCCGGATTTATTCCGGCCGTCCCCAGCGTGCTGCTTCAAGGCGCCTCCCAGCGTGGCACGGGAGAGGAGGGGGTCCCGCGGGGGAGGACACCTGTCCTCACCCGCGCTTTATTTCACAGCCAGGCAGGTGATCGTCTTGAAGACGCCGTCGATCTTCTGAATCTTGTCGACGATCAATGAGCCGATCGAGTTCACGTCGGGTGCTTCGCACACGGCGATCACGTCGTACTCCCCGGTGATGGCATCGGCCGCGGTGATGCCGCTGGTGCCTTCCATCTTCTTGGCCACCTCGAGTGCGCGTCCTGGTGACGCGTTGATGAGGACGTAGGCCTTCATCGTCTAACCCCCAATCCTGTCGAAAAACGGAAACGGCTCCAGCGTACTCGCGTCAGCGCGTTTTCAGGGCCCGCAGCATCACCTCGTCGGTGACGTTTCCTCCAGACAGCACGACGACCACCCGCTCATTGGGCGCCGGTCGGTGGTGATAGAGCAATGCGGCCAGGGCGGCCGCGCCCGCCGGCTCCGCCAGCAGGTGCTCCCACTCGAAGAGCAGGCGTATCGCGCGAAGCATCTCGGTATCCTCGACCAGGATCACCTCGTCGACGTAACGCCGCGCCAGCTCGAAGGTCAGCTTCCCGGGGGCGGAGGCGGCCAACCCGTCGGCGATCGTGGTCACTTTGTCCAGCGTGACGATGCTTCCCGCCTTCAGCGAGCGGTGCATCGCGTCCGCCCCGGTGGGCTCGACGCCGATCACCCGAATGCCCGGCTTCTTTGCCTTCAGGTAGAGGGCGATGCCGCCGATCAGTCCGCCGCCTCCGACCGGCACGAGGACAGTGTCGAAGTCCTCGAGGTCGGCCAGCAGCTCGGTGGCGATCGTGCCCTGTCCGGCGACGACGTCCCGGTCGTCGTACGCATGCACGAAAACCGCGCCGCTGTCCCGCTGAGCACTGAGCGCTTCGGTGTTTGCGCCGCTGTAATTGCGGCCGGCTGCGACCACTCGCGCACCCAGCCTGCGAATCGCCTCGACTTTGAACGCGTTGGCGGTCTCCGGCACGTAGACCGTTGCCGGCACCTTGAACGTCTTGGCCGCGTAGGCGACGCCCAGGCCGTGGTTTCCGGCCGAAGCGGTGATGACTCCGGCTGCGCGCTCCGCCTCTTGCAGGCGGATCAGCTTGTTCAGGGCGCCCCGAACCTTGAAGGCGCGGATCGGTTGGATCGACTCGATCTTGAGGTAGACGTGGCAGCGAGCCTTGTCCGTGAACGCCGCGGAGTGTTGGAGCGGAGTCGGCGGCAGATGCGGACGCAAAGCGTTTGCGGCGCTCTCTATGTCCGCGGGCGTGACGTGTTGGGATGTCTGCGAGTCGATCTGCTTCAAGACAGCGAAGCTACCATCACGCCATGAGCGATGAGCTGGAGCGTGTCGCTCCGCGCGAGAGCGCACACGTGAAGGCGCGCGACAAGAAGGCCAGGGGGCCGAAGGTCGTCGCGGTCAACCCCGGTTTGAAAAAACTGGCGCAGCACCTCGCCGACAAGCGAAAGAAAAAGCGCGAGTCGGCGGGCTAGGCCGTCGGCATGGCCGGTGGCGGCTGCGGGGCTGGTGCATAGGCGTATACGGGCTGGTCGATCTCGAGCCGTCTGAACGCCAGCGTCCAGTAGGTCGAATTCTGAGCGGCCGCAAACGCCTGGATCACCAGGACGATCGGCAGAAGGATCAGGACCGCAAACACGATCGCCAGCCACCAAACTGAGGAGCCGCTTGCGTAGGCGGCGAACGCAAGTGCCGCCGCCGGGAGCACCAGGATCGCGCCGACGATGGCGAAGCAGATGCCGAGCACGATGCCCACCGCGACCGAAAGCAGCCAGACCAGGAGCACTCGCCCCAAGCGCTTCGTCAGCAGCCTGTAGCCGCGTCCAAGCGCTGCAATCGCCCCGAGCTGCTCGAGCACCACCGCCCGAGCTCCAAGCCGGTCGACGAAGGCGAGGGCCACCGCGAACACGATCGCGGCCAGGATGAAAAAGACCCCGATCAGCACCAGCACCGCGATCGCGACTCCGTTGTTGCCTCCGATTGCCACCACCAGGCCGATCGCGAGCGCCAGGAACACCACGAACACCGGCAGCGCAAGGGCGATCAGCAGCAAGCGGAACCGGATGATCGCGCCCATCGTCGTCATGCCGGTCCGCCACGCCGCGCCCAGGCCGAATGGCCGTTCCGCGTCGTGCTCGGCCGCGGCCCGCACGACGGCCCCCTCGCACACAGCCGCCAGCACGAAGAATGCGATCACTACGAGGATGAACAGCACCGACCCCGCAACGACCAGGCCGATGTGGTCACCAAGCCACTGCGAGACCTGCTGGTTGATGGCGTTTACGTCAGGAGCCTTGGTGTTGCCGTTTGTTCCTGGGAACGACGGGGAGTTGTAGTTGGCGCTGAACCCCCCTCCGTTCTCGCCCGCGAACAATGCCAGCAGCCAGAGGTACTTGTGGCGCCAGCTGATCCTGAACGAGCGGGTGACGATTTCCCAGTACGGCATGCGTTGAGCATAGGCGTGCCGCGCAAAAGAGCTAGTAGTTGGCCGCCACTATCGCCCGCTTGTGAGTGCCTGAGCCGATCAACGTGTCGCCCCGCCGGCACGCGACTTCGAAGTACAGCTTGTTTCCCTTGACCTCGTTGAGACGGGTGGTCACAACGATGGTGCTTCCCGGGGGCGCCGCCGCGAGGTGGCGGACGTGCACCTCGTAGCCGACGGTGGTTTCGCCGTCCGCCAGCAGTCCCTCGACAGACCGGTGGCTGGTGATCTCCATCAGGCCGATCATGGCGGGCGTCGAGAACGTGCCCGCCCCGCCGACATGCCGCGTGATCAGGTCGGCCTCGACGACCCGCTCGAGGCGTCCCTCCAGCCCAGGCCGCACACCTTCCTCCGTCGCCACGAGATAGATTGTGGCTTGTGACGATGCCCCCAGTTCGGAAGGCCATCTTTCCCGCCGCCGGTCTCGGCACGCGCTTCCTTCCCGTCACCAAGGCGCAGCCGAAAGAAATGCTGCCGCTCGTCGACAAGCCGACCATTCAATACGGCGTCGAAGAAGCGATCGCCAGCGGCATCGAGCAGGTGATCATGGTCACCGGCGGCGGCAAGCGCGCCATCGTCGATCACTTCGATCGCTCCCTCGAGCTGGAGCACTACCTCGCCCAGCGCGGCAAAAGCGACCTGCTGCACATCCTGAGCGAGGTCGACGACCTGAGCAACCAGGTCGACATCACCTACCTTCAACAGAAAGAACCCCTCGGACTGGGGCACGCCGTCTGGACGGCACGGCGCCTGGTCGAAGGCGAGTCGTGCGCGGTCCTCCTGGCGGACGACGTGATCCTCGGCGCCGATCCCTGCCTCAAGCAGCTCATCGACGCGCACCACAAGACCGGCGCCACCGTGCTCGCCGTGCGCCGATTTCCGCGCAGCCAGATCGGCCGTTACGGGGTGGTGGCGATCGACAGCAGCAAGGGCCGCCTGCACGACGTCACCGACATGGTCGAAAAGCCCCTGCCCGGCACCGAGCCCTCCGACCTGGCGATCATCGGTCGCTACGTGCTGACGCCGGCCGTCTTCGTCGAGCTCAACCGGTCAGAGCCTGGCAGCGGCCAGGAGATCCAGCTCACCGACGCCATCAAGCGGACGCTCGGCTCGCACCCGGTGGTCGCCCTCGAGTTCGACGGGGACTACTACGACACGGGGACGGTTCCCGGCTACCTGCGCGCGAACCTGATGCTGGCGATGAAGCGGGAGGGCCTGCGGGAAGAGCTTGCCCCCCTCCTGCGCGAGCTCCTCGAGGGCGCGTAGGAGGAACGGGGCTATAATCGAAGGACGCTCTATGAGTGGAATTCCCAGACGAGTGATTTACCTATGGCTGTTTCAGGACGAAGAAAGTTCGACGACGACAAGGTTGTCAAGTACGAGACCGCGGAGAAGGACTTCGAGGTTGAGGTTTCGCGCACCCTCAACAAATGGTGCGTCACCGTGTACCAGCTTCCGGACAGGCAGATCCTGGTCCAGGACTTCTTCCCGGAGCGCTGGAAGGCGCTCGCTCGCGGGCAGGACTTCATCCGGCTCCTG
>Ga0137409_10000551_pt1 | contig 41372 bp, 40 predicted proteins | sample CZODoug1_16funga_FD_122059 | JGI IMG/M metagenome (GOLD analysis project Ga0137409, IMG submission 122059) | Vadose zone soil fungal communities from Angelo Coast Range Reserve, California, USA - CZODoug1_16fungal (Hybrid Assembly) | ecosystem: Environmental > Terrestrial > Soil > Vadose zone...
GGCGATCCGCGGCGTGTTCTTTGACGTCGGCAAAGGTGAGCTTGAAAAAGACAAATCTGCCGCATACACGTCTAGACACCGGATCGGCGGAGTCAGTTCCAGTGAATGTTGCGCCTTTAATCGAACGCCGAAATAAAAGGCCGGTCGGGATAACCCAACCGGCCTTCGGTTTCTAACGCGGAGTGCTTACTTTTTCTTCTTCCGCACTGGCTTCTTCGCCGCTGGCGCCTTCTTGGCTGCTTCGCGGCCGCCGATCAGCGTGAGCGAATCGGTTGCGTTGAATGGATACTGCCGCACCGAGGTTTGGCCTGTGGTGTTGAGAGAGACGTCCACGCGGCGGTTGCTCGCCAGGATGATCGTCCGCTGATTCTTCATCACACGGGCGCGTTCTTCCGTGGAGAGTTCCGGATTCGCATCGACCGAAGCCTTGACTTCCTCCGCGCTCAGGTTGTGCAGATCGCCGAGAGCCTTGGTTTCGATGTTGTCGGCCGGAACGCCGTGCTCGACCAGGAAGTTCTTCACGCGGTTCACGCGGCGCTCGGAAAGAGCCTGGTTATAGACGGCTCCGCCGCGCGGATCCGCATGACCTTCCAGAATCAAGTGGGGAGCCGGGGTGGTACCAGCTTTGTCCGCCAGATACTTGGTGAAATCGGCGGCGAGAGAGGTGAGCGTCGCCTGTTGGCTGGCTACCAGACCACCATCGGGTTTCTGCTTGGTGGGCTGCGCCGTTGCGAAGTAAACGCTGTGCAAGGCGAGACGCGCTTCGAGTTGAGCAATCTCCGGATTGATCGGCGGAGGCGGAGGATTCTCCACTGTCACCGACGCAGAAGAGCTCGCCGTCAGGCCGCGCGAGTCGGTACAAGTTGCGCTCACACTGACTGGGCCGGAGATGCCGCTGGTATCGAGAGACGCAGTGTTGCCGGAGCCCGAGACCTTGCCGCTGCCGGCAGTCCAGCTGGCGACCGTAACCGGCACGCCATCCGGGCTGGTGCAGGAGCAGCTGATGTTGGACGCGGTTCCGCTCTGAACCACCGCGGGGTTCGCCGAGCAAGTCATGCTCGGTGGACGCGGCTCCTTCACGGAGAAACTGGCGTTGCAGCTCGCTACATTGTTCTTCTTTTTCTTCGCGTCGGTGGCTGTGCCGGTCACTGTGTAGCTGCCGCCCGTCATTCCGGCGGTATCCACGGTGGCGGAGGCGTCTTTCGACGTCAGCTTGCCGCCGGTCGTCGTGAAAGCATAGCCAACCGTGTGCTTTGGATTGAAGTTGCTCGGGGTTACGATGACGGTGACGGGCTCACCCACCATCACTTGCGCGGGCTGGGCTGCGCAGGCCGCGGCCGGAACCGCCTCGGGCTCGCCGCCGATGTTGAAGACAATACCGCTGCGTAGACGAGCGCCGCTCATTTCGGGGCGGCGGACGCTTGATGAGGGATCGGTCACGACGTCGGCGTAGTTGTGACGCGCCCAGACGTAATCGGCTTCAAGAACACGCCAACTGAAATGCTTGTTGATGGGCAAGTCAAATCCGCCGCCCAGCACGGCGCCAATACCCTTCTTTCCGGGCAAGCTGCTCACATCGAGAAAGTTCAAGCTCAGCAGGGTGTGAGCGAAAATGTTCATGCCCTCAGTGCGCCACATGAAGCGGGGGCCGACGGACAGCGTCTCCTCGTTCACTTCACTCTTGTAGTTGCTCCCGAAATCGGCACTCAAGCCCCAGTTCTTCGCGAAGTTGTAGGTCACTGCCGTGCCAAAACCCCCGGTGATGGAAGGGAGCTTAAAGGGCGTGAAGGTAGGGTCGAAGGGTGTCGTGACGTTGCCCCCGGGATTGAGCCACTGGTAGCCGGCAAAAACATCCACCTTGGGAACGGTCTCGTCCTGAGCAAAAGCAGCGGTTCCGCTGAACCCTGCGACCAACAGCAAAGACATGCCTAAGAAAGCCTGTGTGCGAACGACACGACTCAGTGACATACAAATCCTCCCGGACCCACGGAATCACCTGTGGAATCTAGATCTCAACATTTTGGGAAACGAGACCAACACAGCATTCCTGTAGACTATAGGTGCTGTCAACAAGCTTCATGGTGTTCCGTCGCTAGAGTCTACAAGATCGACATCCAAAAGCAAGTAAAAGGCCCCGTGACAATCCGGATTCTTCGATCTCATTGTGAGATTCTGGAGGCGCAGACTGAGGCCCGCCCATGTTGTCGAAACCTGGTTGTCGAAACTAGGTTCCGGGCGTATCTTGCGAGTTTCAAGTTGGCTCCGCTAGAACCGTAACAGTTGATCGAATCCTATGAACCCAGTCCGCGTACTGATTGTTGAAGATGAGGAAAACGAGCGCACGGGACTTGCCGAATTGGTGAGCGCCTGGGGCTACAAGTCCGAGACAGCCCGCGACGGTGTCGAGGGGCTGGAGAAGGTGGCAAGCTTCTCGCCGTCCATCATCTTGACTGACCTGAAGATGCCACGAATGAGTGGCATGCAGTTACTGGAGCAACTCAAGCCGGAAGCCGATTCCATTGCGATTATCTTGCTAACGGCTCAGGGCAGCATCGACAACGCTGTCCAGGCGATGCGCAACGGAGCCTATGACTACATCAGCAAACCCGTGGATTTCGCCCGGCTGCGCGCCATTCTCCAGAACGCGTCGGCGCGGCAAGTCGACCGGGTGGAGAAGGAGGCGATGCGTCGGACGCTGCGCGACAAGGGCGCGCTGGGCCGGCTGGTGGGAGCTTCCAAGAAGATGCAGGAGATTTTTCGGCTGATTGAGATGGTGGCGCCGAGTACGGCCTCGATTCTTATCACGGGCACGAGCGGCACGGGTAAGGAACTCGTGGCGCGCACGATTCACGAGTTGAGCCCGAGGAAGAACAAGCCTTTTGTCGCGATCAATTGCGCTGCCATTCCGGAAACGCTGATTGAGAGCGAGATCTTCGGCCACGAGAAAGGCGCTTTCACCGGAGCGATGGAGCGCCGGGTTGGCTGCTTCGAGTTGGCTGAAGGCGGAACGCTCTTGCTGGACGAGATTGGAGAAATGCCGGCGGGCACGCAAGCGAAACTCTTGCGTGTATTGGAAGAGCGCACCTTGCGCCGTCTCGGCGGCAAGGTCGAGACCCCGTTTGACGTAAGGGTCCTGGCCGCCACCAACAAAGTACCCGAGGACGCCGTGGCCAACGGCGACTTGCGCCAGGATTTGTACTACCGCTTGAACGTCTTCAATATTCCCATGCCTGCGCTGCGCGAGCACAAGGAGGACATTCCGGATTTGGTACAAGCCCTACTGGCGGATATGAACGCGAAGCACAACCGGAAGATTGCCACGGTCAGCGAGGCGGTTTTGAACCAATTCCAGAGCCACTCCTGGCCGGGGAACGTGCGCGAATTGCGTAACACGCTGGAGCGAGCAGTGATTGTCTGCGAAGGCGCTGTAGTAGAGACGAAACATCTTCCGCCGGGCTTCGGACAGGTTACGGCGCGACCGGTGGCGGCGGATCCTAACGCGATTCACCTGGGCGTCGGCACCACCGTGGAAGAGGCGGAGCGGCAGTTGATTCTGAAGACGCTGGCCTCGACAAACAACAACAAGACTCGTGCCGCGGAAATCCTGCAGATCAGTCTGAAGACCCTGCACAACAAGTTGAAAGAGTACGGGGCATCTACCGCAGAAACGGCTGGCGACAAAGACGAATAACCGTGGCCTACATGAGGAGCGCGATTGCGATGATCCGAACGGAGATGATCCGAACTGCGATGACCCGGACTTCGTGAACCGCACCTCCCAGAAACCGATGGGGAACCGATAGGCAATCAATGCGCCTGCGAACGAAGATCGTGCTTGCTGTTACCAGCATGGTCACCCTGCTGGTGGCTGGTTTTTCCTACATCTACATCTCGCAACTGCTGCGGCAAAAAGTTTCCGACACCTACGAGGAGTGTAAGACGATCGCAAACCAGATGATCGTCGCGACGCGAGATGCAGTTCCGGACCTGAGTAGCACGAAAATTGATGTCAACAACCCCAAGGCAGTGCGTGCGGCACTGACCCAATTCTTGCAGACCGATCCCAACCTTACCAATCATTTCAAGACGATTGTGGGCAGTTGGCCTGCCGTGATTGACGCCACGCTAGTGGATGATCGAGGCCACGCGTTGCTGCACACGAACCCGCAGATGATCGGCAAGATCGTTCCCGAACGGCCGGACTTCGAATTGCTGCGCTATGCCGGCATCCGGCAACAGTTCGAGCTCGTATTGGGAACTTCCGACAACTACGACGTCACCACGCCGGTCGAGTTGAACAGCGCACCGTTTGGGAGCCTCCGCATCGGCGTGCGGACGAGTTTCCTGCGCCGGGACATTGAAGACCGCCTGCGTCATGCGTTCGTGCTGGCGGTGGGATCGATCCTTTTGTCGCTGTTTTTGGCAGCCGCGATTTCGCATGCGGCTCTTGCGCCTCTGCAGCGCATCACCGAGCGGCTTGACCAGTTGACCAGCGGCGAGGACAAGGACGTTCTGAGCGAAGGCGGCAAGGACGAGTACGGCCTGGTGACGCTCAAGATCGCGCACCTGGGCCGCCAGATGCGCGACGTCAAGGAAGTATTTTCCGAGCTCAAGGACAACCTCGACCAGATCATGGGAAATTTGCAGGACGGCCTGGTGTTGTTCACGCGAGACTGGCGCATCGTCCTCGTCAGCGCTTCAGCGGAACGTTTTCTGGAACGTCCGCGTTCGCAAATCTTGGCGAAACGGGTAACAGAGGTTTTTTCGCCAGGCAATCAGTTAGGTGCGCTGGTGCTGGAATCGTTCCGGGAGCGCCGTGCGTTATCGCAGAAGACCGTGGAAGTTGTCGGCCAGAAGATTCAGGTCTCGCTGGATTTCATTCTGGAAGGCGGAGCGCAGATCGGCGCGCTTCTCACCATGCGGGACACGGAGTCCGTCCGCCAGATCGAAGACGAGATCGAACTCTCGCGCAGGCTGGCCGCCATCGGACGGCTGACTTCCGGAGTTGCTCACGAAGTGAAGAATCCCATCAATGCAATCGTTCTTCACCTGGAGAACCTGCGCCATAAACTTCCGGAGCTACAACCCGATGCCGCCCGCCACATTGACGTCATCAGCAGCGAAATTCATCGTCTCGACCGGGTGGTGCAGGTTCTTGTGGACTTCACCCGGCCCGTTGAATTGCATCTACGGGAAATCGATCTGCGGCGGATACTGGAGGACGTGACTGCCCTGGCTCAGCCAGAGGCGGAAACGCGGGGCGTGCATATCGAACGCAATTTCCCCCGGGAGCCTGTGCCTGTCAATGTCGACGTCGACCTCATCAAACAAGCAGTGCTCAACGTGATGCTCAATGGCGTTCAGGCAATGCCCCAGGGAGGCAACTTGCGCATCTCAGTAGGCCGCAGAAATGGGAACGCCGTGGCGGAAATTCAGGATCAGGGCATTGGGATTCCCGAGGAGATGAGGGAGAAGATCTTTACCCTCTATTTCACCACGAAGAAAGCGGGCAGCGGCATTGGGCTGGCCATGGCCTACCGCGTCATGCAGCTGCACCATGGATTTGTCGACTTTCGACCCGCTCCCGAGCGTGGAACGACCTTTGAACTCACCTTGCCTCTGCAACTGGCGGGCTTCGATGTAATGCCTGTCGCCTTGCCAAAGTCTCAGCCATAGCCGAATCCGCTTGCGGGATGCGAGACAATGGCGCAGAATTGGAAAGCTTGTTACTGCTTCGTCTGGCTGTACACCAGTAACGGCGGGCCTTCTAACACGATGCGCTTACCCCCCCGTACAGTCGCGTTGTCGTTTCTGGCGCTGCTTCTCAGCGCCCTTGCGGCTGATGCTCAAAACCACATTCCTGTGACGCCTCCTAAGGCGGCTCCCGCTCCAACGGCACCGTCCTCTGCAACCAAGTCCCCTGCGAAGAAGTCGAAGCTGCCGCTGAAGAAGAGAAGGCCTCGCCCTAAGACTCAGCCGAAGGCCGTTGTACCCCCCGCAGACCCGCCCCAAAAGGTTGTTGTGCAACACGGCGGGACGAGCGAAACGCAGCCTCAAATAGTCCCTGTTGCCCCGCAAAATCAGGACTCCGCCGAGCGCCACAAGGCCGGCCAACTGCTGACCGCCACCGACGCCAACCTTAAGAGCTTGCTAGTCCGCACGCTGACCCCTGAACAGCAAGCTACCGTCGCGCAGGCCCGCCTGTTCATGGGGCAAGCACGCGCCGCGCTCGATGCAGGAGACCTAAAACAGGGATACAATCTTGCCTCCAAGGCAAATACGCTCTCTGAAGAACTTGTGAAGAAATAAGCCTTAGAGCCGCCCCTCCCGCTTTTGTGCGACAACCAAACCGCGGGGAGTGGGAAGCAAAACCACCGAAATCAAGCCTTCCCGTTCCAACTTCAGAGCGGCTTCGCGCACGATCTTCAGGTGGGAACTGGCGTCGTGCATCACGATCAGCCCGAAGGGATTGATCTGGGGAAGGAAGCGCCGCACCTCCTGCTCGCGAACCGGCATGTCGCTGTCGCTGAACAAGAGATCGATCGTGCCTTCGATCTTCATGTCGAGGCTGGATTCATTGCGGCATTCGATCCAGTCCGAGAGTCCTGACTCTGCGATGCGCGCCTTCGCTTTGGCATAAACGACTGGGTCGAATTCGCAGGTGATGACCTTGCCGCGACCGTTGCGCTGGAGCGCCTCGGCGATCCACAGAGTGCTGATGCCGCTGAACGTGCCCGTTTCTACGACCAGATCAGGCTTGGTCGTCGTGACCAGCGTGCGCAGAAATTCGAGCACTTCCGCTTCCGCCGTCATGGAGTCGTACATGCTCCAGCGTTCAGGATGCGGGCACTCGGGAGTGGCCCGGTGGTATTCCGGCTGGAGCACGTCGCCGGTCTGCTCCATTTGCCGCAGGATGCGGTGCTCCTGTTTTTCTTTTGTGAACAGACGCTTCAGGCTCAATCCCAACCCCGCCTCCAGTGTTTGCATCGCAGTATACGAGAGATGCCTGCGCGGCAAGAAACACGTCGCCCGGAAGTTCCCTCAATTCATTTAGATTGGAGAGATGCGGGATATTCTCCAAAAGCGAGCGCTGCGGTTCGTGCTTGCCGCCAATGTGGTGTCGATGTTTGGCAGTGGCATGAATTCCGCGGCGATGGCGTGGTACATCCTGGAAACCACACGATCCGAAGTTGCACTCGGCACGCTTGCGGTCCTGGCGGCCGTCCCGGCAATGGTGCTGATGATTTTTGGCGGCGTCATCATCGACCGCGAGGACCGGCGCCGGTTGGTCATGCTGCTTGACGCTGGCCGCGCGGTCGTCATTCTTACAGTCGCGGTGCTCGCATTCACGCATCACGTCCGGATCTGGCAGCTCTACCTGATGCACATGCTTGTATCCGCGGGTTTCTGGATGTTTTGGCCCTCGATTACGGCGCTGATCCAGGAGTTGACGCCGGATTCTGAATTCGTGAACGCCAATACGTTTCTCATGGTGGGCGTCCAGGGTGGATGGCTCATGGCCGGCTCGATCGTCGGATTCGTCTACGGGCATATTGGACTGGGCGGCGTACTCCTGGTCGATGTGACCACCTACGTGATTTCCTTTGCGTGCTACTTCGCTGTCCGCAAAGGGAAGCACGTCGTTCCGCGCCCCGCCGAATTGCGCACCGACTTGCACGCCGCGGAGACGGCGGTTGCCCGTTTCTTGCGCGAACTTCGAGAAGGCTTGGCATTCCTTCGCGTCCGGCCCAATCTGATTTTGCTGGGAGGCGCCTGGGCGGTGTTTCTAGGAGCCATGTTGACGGGGATTGTCGTGACCGCGCCGCTCAGCGAGAAAACCTTCCATGCCGGCGCCACCGGCTACGGATGGCTTAACGCCGGTTGGGGAACGGGAGCGTTTCTGTGCGGGCTATTTGCGACGCAGTTGCTGGCGCGAGTCGCCCCTCGTGGCGCTACCGCTGCTGCGATGTTAGTGCTCGCGTTCGGCATGTTCGCTTCGCCCTTCTCTCCCTGGCTTGCGGGAGCAGTCTTGCTCTACGGCATGATGGGCGCGGCGCGCGGCGTTTGCGGTGTAGCGATGAACACGTCTTTGATGCAAGCGGTTCCTCCACACTTCATGGGGCGTGTGCAGAATGCCTACAACTTTGTCGGGACGGTCCTGCAAATCTTTCTTAGCCTGGCTGCGGCGCATGTAGCGCATGCATTTGGGTTAGTCTATGGCTTTGCTGTGATTGGGGCGGCTTTCGTGTTTGGGTTTTTGTTCGCGGCGTGGCCGGTCGCGGAGGTAAAGACCGCGGATCTGGTGGCTTCTGGCTGAGTCGGAGAGCACGGGGTTTCTCGTTTCCCACAAAATTCATTAGAATTGTCGGTTCTCTATAGCTGCCATCCCATCTTGTGGAGCACCATCGCATGTCGTTCAGCATGGAAGGACGTACGGCCGTCGTTTTCGGCGTGGCCAACAAACGCAGTATCGCCTGGGGCATTGCCCAGGCTCTGCACGCCGCCGGCGCGAAGCTGATCATCACCTATCAGAACGAACGGTTGGAACTCGAGGCCAAAGACCTGATTTTGTCTCTTCCCGGTGCCGAGGCCTATCGTTGCGATGTAGCGCAAGATAGCGACATCACGAATCTGTTTGGTGAACTCAAGGCGAAGCACGGAAAACTGTGTACCTTGGTCCACAGCATTGGTTTCGCGCCCGCCGAGGAGTTGAAGAACGACTTCATCAACACCACGCGAGAAGGTTTTCGCATCGCTCACGACATCAGCGTTTACTCTTTGATCGCGTTGGCGCGCGCCGCCGCGCCCCTAATGGAGGACGGCGGCAGCGTGCTCACACTCACTTATTACGGTGCGGAGAAGGTTGTTCCGCATTACAACGTTATGGGCGTGGCGAAGGCGGCGCTGGAATCGACGGTGCGGTATTTGGCGCACGATCTCGGGGCAAAGAAGATTCGCGTGAATGCGATTTCGGCCGGGCCCATCAAGACTTTAGCCGCGCGCGGCATTGGCGACCTGGGCACGATGCTGAGGTCGCACGCTGAGCGGGCTCCCCTAAAGCGCAACGTGGAAGTGAGCGAGGTGGCCGCGACGGCTGTGTTTTTGTCGTCCGATGCCGCATCCGGCATTACCGGCGAAGTGATCCACGTTGATTGCGGGTACAACGTCATGGGTTTCTAGAGCGTTTTCACCACGGAGACGCGGAGACACAGAGGAATCGTCAGACAGTATCCTCATCGGACAGTATCCTGAGAGGACGAGGCTCCTGACTGTTCTTGCATTGTATCTCGCCTCTTCCCTCGCCTTTTTCTTTCTCCGTGTCTCCGTGTCTCCGTGGTAGTTCTTGGTTAGGTTAGGATTCGAATTCGCCGCTCATCTTCGCCAAGCCGCTCGATCTGAATTTCCACATCCCGCTCATCCACAAAACGTTGGAATTTCTCTCCCCATTCGATGAGAAGCACGGAGTTTTCCGCGATCAGGTCGTCGAGCCCCAAAGTTTCCAACTGACGAGGCGTATCGATGCGGTAGAGATCGATGTGGTAGACGTTGACCCGCGGGCCGCGATATTCGTGGATGAGCGTGAAGGTGGGGCTGGTGACGTCATCTTCTTCGCCGGCATCGAAGGCGCCAGCGATGCCCTTGACCAGCGTCGTCTTCCCCGCGCCGAGATCGCCGCGCAGCAGCACCAGTTTAGGCGGCGCCAGGCTCGGGGCAAGAGAACGCCCCAGCGCAATCGTCTCTTCCGCGGAGTGGGTCACCACTTCGCGCATGCTCACACTGGCTCGCGTCGGCACGAGTTCAGTATAGCGGGAGACCAATTGCGCTGAGGCGCTCGAAGTCTTCGATCTGGAAAGTCTACGACCTCAGTTTTCGTGTACCGCCAAATCTCGTCTACGCCATCCAGCCGGGCGTCGGCTTGTTCGTTTTCATGCCCAGGAAGTTGGTGTCGTTCGTAGTCTCTACGGAACGGCGCAAGTTCTGGTGATCGGTGTCGCCTAAGGCGACAAACCGGAACGGTTGTTGGTAGCCCATGCTGAAGAGTCTTCGGGCCATCAACATCTCCGCCATGCCTTGCACGATGCCTGCTGGGGTCTGGAATGCGATCTCGACAAAGTCGCCTTCCGTCAGAGGGTTGAGTAACGCCATCATTCCGCCGGTTACAGACACTACCTGTAGTTTTCCTTTGGAACGTCTCCCGTCCATCAGCCGAATCGCTGCGGGGACGGAGCCTCCTAGTTGTAACCGAGGAGAGCGTCGTTGTGGGTTAGGGCGAGGGAAATGTGTCATGCTGTTGCCACTATCCCACCTGGGGGGCCGGAAAACGAGATTACGGAAGCCGCACGTAACAACTCAGAAGTGCTGAAAACCCGCGCCACTAAAGCGATACAGCCGAAGGAGATACGGACGACCGACCGCAGGTCAGTGTCCTAACGGCCACGCGGAGAGAGCAATTAGCTGCCGATCTGCACGTTAGTGGCATTGACGCTGGCATGCGCGCGCCGGAAGGCTTCGGGCAGAGCGGCGAGGAGGTCTGTGGCTGTCAGCGAATATTCGCCGACCGTGTCGCGCGCGACGTCCCCGGCAAGACCGTGCAGGAAGACCGCCGCGACCACCGCCTCAAAGACGTGCTCGGGGTTCTGCGCGACGAGCCCCGCGACCATCCCGGTGAGGATGTCGCCGGTTCCACCGGTTGCCATGCCCGGGTTTCCCGTCGGATTGACCCAGGCGGTGCCATCAGGCTGCGCGGTCAGAGTTCGGTGACCTTTCAGGACCACGGTGACGTGATGCTCGCTGGCGAAGGTTCGCGCCACTCCTAAGCGGTCTTTCTGCACCTCTTCGACGGTGGTTCCGAGCAGACGCGCCATTTCGCCTGGGTGCGGTGTCAGGATAACGGAACGTCCGTAGCCGGTAAGCCGTTCCGTGGAGCCCTGAAAGGAATTGAGGGCATCGGCGTCGAGAATCAGAGGCCCGCGATAGCGCTCCACGCACGTTCGCACCAGTTCCTGCGTTTCGAGGTGGCGGCCCACACCCGGACCAATGGCGATGGCACGCTTGCCTTCCGTGAGGCTGTCCATGAGACCGAATTCGAACGACCTCATGCCGATTGTGCCAGCGTCGGTATCGGCGAGCGCCTCCGTCATAATCTCCGGCGCGAAACCAGCCACAGTTGGCAGAACGGAAAGCGGCGTGGCCACGGTTGCGAGCCCGGCTCCCACGCGCAGCGCCGCCATGCCCGCCATAGCGGCCGCACCGGCTTTGCCTACGGAACCACCGATGATGAGTGCATGCCCGTAGTTGCCCTTGTTGGATTCGGCCGGTCTCGGTCCGGTAAGCCTTGCCACTTCGCGGGCGGTCGCGAGGTGCAGCTTCAGATCCGAGACGATGGCTTCATCCGGCGAACCGATGGGGGCGATGATGGTCGGACCTTGCGTCATAGGCGAAAAAATATGCGCGGGGCGAGGCGCAGTAAACGTAACAATGGCATCCGCCCGGGCAAGCGTCCCCGAGTTCTGAATCCAGGCGTCCGCATCGGCCCCCGAAGGAATGTCCACCGCGATCACTGGAGCCGCGCTCCGGTTCAACGCTCCGATAGCATCAGCATACACGCCGGTCACTGGTGGCTTAAAGCCCGTGCCTAAGATGGCGTCGATGAGGAGATCGGCGCGAAACATTTCGCGCACGGGAGCGGTTTGGAGGGCTGCCGGTGAGGTGGCCGTTACGGCTTTGAGCGAGAGCCGCTGGAACATCGCGGCCGCATCTCCGGTAAGTTGCGCCGGCTCCGCCAGAAGCAGCACCTGTACGAGTTTTCCGGCCTCCTGCAGCTTGCGCGCAACCACGAAGCCGTCGCCGCCGTTGTTCCCTTTACCGCAAAGCACCGTGACGCGTCTCGCCGACAAATAGCGTTCCAAGATGAACGACGCGACCGCGGCTCCAGCGTTTTCCATGAGCGTCGGAGAGGGGACTCCGAAGTGTTCGCTGGTGGCCTTATCGATCTGCCGCATCTCGGCGGCGCTAACGATTTTCATACCTGCGGCTTCATACCTTTTCCACGGCGGATGCACGTGGCCGCGATTCTAAAGCAGGAAAGGCCCTCCGCCAACGCGCGAAAGGCCCCTCCTGGAAGTGAAGCTTGGCGGCGTTATTTTCCGGCACTCTGCATGGCTTGAACTTTGCTGTTCTTGATGCCGTAGGTGAAATAAAACACCAGGCCGATGGCAAGCCATACGATGAGCCGCAGCCAGTTCGTCCAACCCAGACCAAAGATCATGGCGCCGCAAACGAGGACACCCAGGATTGAAACCAACGGTAGCGCCCGCACCTTGAAAGCGCGCGGCAAATCCGGGCGCCGGGCGCGAAGGATCCAGACTCCGATGCACACCAGGATAAAGGCAAACAGTGTTCCGATGCTGGTCATTTCGCCCACAATGTCCTCGGGCAGGAACCCGGCAAACAATCCCGTGAACACGAAAAAGAGCATGTTGGATTTATAGGGCGTGCGGAAGCGGGGGTGGACGTCGGAAAAAACCTTGGGAACCAGGCCGTCCTTGCTCATGGAATAAAAAACGCGAGTCTGGCCGAGCAACATGACGAGGATGACCGACGAGAATCCGGCCAGGATCGCGACTGTGACCGACTTCGACAACCACTCGTAACCATGCATGTATTTTGTGATGGCAAACGCGACCGATGCCTCGCGGCCGGTTGAACGGAAATCCTGAACCGTGGCGACACCGCTGAGCACGTAGGCGAATAACACGTAGAGGACGGTACAGATCACCAGCGATCCCAAGATGCCGATGGGCATATCCCGTTCCGGTTTTCTGGCCTCTTGGGCAGCCGTGGAGACCGCGTCAAAACCGATAAAGGCGAAGAACACAACCCCCGCCGCACCCAGGATGCCCATGATGCCGCCGAAGTGGTGAGTAATGCCTTCAGGAGTGACGTAGATCGAGGGTGACGGAATGAACGGTGTGTGATTGGCCGGGTTGATGAAGCCCCAGCCGAGAGCGATTACCAAAATGACGATGGCCACCTTCAGGACCACGATGAAGCCGTTCACTATCGCCGACTCTTTCGTTCCCTTGATGAGAAGCATTGTCAGGAGCAGCAAGATGAAGATGGCCGGAAGATTGATAATCCCGCGTATTCCTCCCATCGTCTGCAGAGGAGAGTGGCACCATGCATACGGAATCTGCAGGCCGAACCACCCGAGTACGCGATTGAAGTATTCACTCCAGGCGATGGAGACTGTGGCCGCGCCAACCGCGTACTCCAGGCAAAGATCCCAGCCGATAATCCAGGCGACGAACTCTCCCATGGTGGCGTAGGAATAGGTATAGGCGCTGCCCGCCACAGGGATCATGGAGGCAAATTCGGCGTAGCACAGTCCGGCAAACGCGCATCCTATTCCCGCGACGATGAACGCTAGCGTGACGGATGGCCCGGAGCGGTCGGCGATAGCAGCGGCTGTCCGGACGAACAGGCCGGCGCCGATGATCGCCCCAATGCCCAGCATGGTGAGATTGACCGGGCCCAGAGTGCGCTTCAGGCAATGCTCGCCTGTTTCCTCCGCCTCCCGCATCAGCGTATTGAGAGGCTTGGTTGCCGAGAGATTTGCCATTGAGAGTAGGACTCCTTTGTTTCTCTTCTAGAATTATGACGAACTCGGCTCGGCTGCCATTCGTCCCTGCCGCGACCACACAAAATAAACCGGCAGCCCCAGCAGCACGATAATCAATCCTGGCCAGGTAAATTGCGGCTTGTAGCGCAACAGCACAACATCGATAAACAACGCCATCACGATATAAATCGCCGGCAGCACCGGATACCCAATCGCACGGTACGGCCTCTCGGCAGTTGGACGCTTCACGCGCAGAACAAACAGCGCCAAAATCGTCAAGATATAGAACACCAGTACTGCGAAGACGATGTAGTCAAGCAACTGACCGTAGCTGCCCGAAACGCAGAGAATGCAGGTCCAGACCATCTGCACCATCAGGGAGACGACCGGCGTCCGGTACTTGGGATGCAGATCTCCAACTTTGCGGAAGAATAATCCATCCTTCGCCATGGCGTAATAGACGCGAGCGCCGGAAAGGATAAGGCCGTTGTTGCAGCCGAACGACGAGATCATGATGGCGAACGCCATCAGGTATCCGCCGGTCACGCCGAACATCTGCTCCATGACCGCTGTGGCAACGCGATCTTCGCTGGCGTACTTAATGCCGCGATCCAAAATCGTCGCGCCCGCCGCTGACCCATCCAAAGGCAGCACACTCAGGTAAATCACATTGCATAGGACGTACAGCAGCAGAACCACACCCGTGCCCAGCGCCAGAGATAGCGGGAGGTTGCGGCTGGGATTGCGGACTTCGCCGGCTGTGAAGGTGACGTTATTCCAGGCGTCGGCTGAAAACAGAGACCCCACCTGCGCCACAGCCAAAATCGTCAGCGTTCCGACGAATACGACGGCATCACTGGACCCAACCTGTACCGGATGCAGTGCCGAAAGCCCGGCATTGCGCCAAAAATGGCCGTTAAAATTCGCCGCCAGCGCAGTGGCATTCCGCCCTAAAAACACTCCCAGCGCTACGAGCCCAGCCAGCGCGGATATTTTTGCAATGGTAAAAATGTTCTGGATCAGCGCGCCGGTGCGCACACCGAAAATATTGATGACCGAAAGTGTGACCACGATCAGGACGGCCACCAGACTCTGTGTGCTCAGGCCCACATCCATGTTTCCCAACACCATCGGGCCCCAGTGGAATGGGGGCACGTGGGCTACATGCCAAATCCAGTTCTTCGCGGAAATCGCCGGGTAAAACACGCCAAGAAACTTGCCGAACGCCACAGCCACCGCGGCAATGGTCCCCGTCTGGATGACCAGAAACAACGTCCAGCCGTACAGAAAGCCCCACAGCGGTCCGAGCCCCTCGCGCAGATAAACGTACTGCCCGCCCGCGCGCGGCATCATCGCCGCCAGCTCTCCGTAGGAGAGCGCGCCAATAATCGTCATGAACGCCGTTACCAGCCAGGCGCCCAGTAAAAGGGCGGGCGAATCCACGGTGCGGGCAATGTCAGCGGAAACAATGAAGATGCCGGAGCCGATCATCGACCCCATGACCAGGGTGGTGGCGCTTGTTAGGCCCAGGCCTTGTACAAACCCTCCATTGGCGGAGGCACTCGGTGCGGATGGGGTTGCGAGGGAACGATTGTCTCGAACTTGTAAACTCAAGCAGTCCTCGGCCGAATAGGGCGTCTCAAGGAATTTACCTCAATACCGCGACAAAAGGCGCAAAAAATCCTCGGCGGCCGCCCGGGGCGGAGCCTGAGTCGGAGCGACAAGGTCGGAAATCACGGCCACGCAGTCGGCTCCCGCGTCGATTACTGCAACGCAGTTTTGGCGGGTTATACCGCCGATTGCCACCAGCGGTTTCGAGGTCAGGGCTCGCGCCCGCCGGACGCCTTCGAGCCCAATGACGGGGTCGGGACGGTCTTTACTGGTTGTGGCGAATACCGGGCCGACGGCGACGTAGTCGACGGGGGCTGAACCTGATAGAGCCGCGTCGGCCGCGACGACTTGCTCGGGACTGTGGGTCGAGACGCCCAACCATCTCGAGGGGCCGATCAGCCGCCGGACGCTTTCGGGAGAAAGATCTTCCTGGCCAACATGGACACCGCCGAAGTCCGCCGCTAAAGCGAGGTCAGCGCGGTCGTTCATGATCAGGCGGACATGATCCGGAAGTGCCTTCCGCAAGGCGAGAGCGTCGTCCAGCATGCGCCGGGGCGAGCCGGTCTTATTACGATATTGCAGCAGAGTCACGCCTCCGGCGGCGAGTTCCTGCGCGAAACGGACAAGCTTTTCCGTTTCAGGAAGGAAACTTGCGTCCGCAATTGCGTAAAGGCGGGGAAGCTTCACTGGGAGGGCGCGCGCCGGGGCCGCTGCTTGGCCGATATGGATTTCACAATGGTGTAGCCTTTTTCGGTGGGAAGCGGGTGCTTCGCCTGTGCCACGGCTGCCTTCAGCAGCGCTTCCACTTCCGGGCGCGCCAGCGTCGCAGGTCCTTCCAAGCGAATCCAGCGAACCTGATTTCCCCCGCCTGACAGAACTTTATGCGGATCGGGCAGCGTCCTTCCCCAGTAAAAACAGAGGCTCACTCCCTTGGCTTGCGCCGCCAGGGACACGAGGCAGTCCGACGCCCGCTCGGTCGTGCAGAATCCGAAGACCAGAAAATTGTAGTTGTCGTACACCAGCTCAATCGACGTGGGAAAGCGCTTCCTCACCGCCGTCCGCAGTGAGCTGATGAGCTTCGCCATCTTTGGATCGAACTTCGCGATGAAGCCGGCGATCTGCCTGGCTGGGGATTCGGCAGGTGCGAGTTTCGCCTTGGGTTTCATCCGTCAGTCTCCTCGACAATCTACGTGAACGGATTCTCCACCCGCAACCCGCCAAACTTTTGCCCATCCTGCAGATCTTCGCTGTACAAGACGTCACACTCGCCCGCCATCGCCGCCGCCACGATCAGGGCGTCAAACCAGTTGAGGCGGTACCGCTGACTGAGCGCCAGCGCCTCTTGATACAAAGAAAGCAACGAGTGTTGCGCCAACAATGGACGAAAGACCGTCGTCAGATACTGCTCTGCGTCCGCATGCAGCATCGGCTCGGCGAACCGCCGCAGCGCCACGTTGAAGAATTCCTGCACGACCTGGTAGCTGATGATTCCTCGTCGCGATGCTACGGCTTCACGAATCAACTCCGTAGCTCGTCGCGATTTTCCCCGCGCCGCGCTATCAAACGAATAGACAAAGATATTCGTATCGAGAAAATATCTACCGGGCATTCATCTCGTCCCGCGTAAACGCTTGTCCTGCTTTCACGTGCCGCAATCGCTTCATGAGCGCGTCCACTTCCTTCGCGCTCCCCGCCCCCGAGGCATACTGCTCCAGCCACGCCCGGAAAGCGGCATTCAGCGTCGTACGCTGCGAGCGCGCCACCAGGCGAGCTTGCTCGATCCAATGCTCTTCTGCACTTAGGGTCACGTTTTTCATACGGATATAGTGTACACGAAAACAGTGTAAATCAGGAATTTTCTGTGACACATCGTGAGCCCGCTTGACCGGGGATTCGGTAAGGCGTGCTCGCGCGCGTTGTACTTTGTGTGGCTTAGGTAGGTCTTTGAGTGTGTCCCAGGTTCAGCCGGGACATCCCAGCCATAAAAAAACCGAGCTTTAGATTCCGTGAGAGCTCCGGGTGCCGTCCTTTGTACCCGCCCGGCACGGTAGAGCTGGCCTTTTAGGCCAGCGTTACAATCCCCAGAAACTGGGGCTTCAGCCCCCGCGGTCATGTCCCTATCCTCTGAGACTCACTGAAGCCAGTTCTATCACGCGTGAGCGACTGACGTGCGCTGTTCCGCTTTCTTGACATCCGTCCATCCTCGGGCGTATCTATAGGCGTCAGGTAAATCCAGATTCAACGTAAGCCTGCGGAGGCTCTCACCATGCGAGTGGCTTGTTCCTTGATCCTGTCTGCGATGCTAGCTTTCCCCAGTGCCCTGTTTTCAGCCCCGCAGGACAAAGACGCAAAACAAGCTGCTCCCTCAACTCCGGCACCCGCGCCTGTCGTCAAACAACCGCTGGCATTTGGCCTGGAAGACGCCACCCCAGTTCGGATGCGCATCAACCGCACCATTTCCTCGGCGGATGCCCAGGTCAACGAGACCGTTGACTTCGAAGTCCTCGACGACGTCAAGGTAAAGGACATGATCATAATTCCCCGGGGCGGCATGGCTTGGGGAACGGTGACTTTGGCTCAGCCGAAACGAAGAATGGGTCGCACCGGCAAACTGAATATCAACATCGACAATGTGCGTCTTGCTTCCGGGGAGAAAGTTGCGCTACGTGCGGTGAAGGATGTGCAAGGCGGCGGCCATCAAGGTGCGATCACCGGAGCCATGGTCGCAACCAGCATTGTATTTTTCCCGGCAGCGCCACTGTTTCTTCTAATCCACGGGAAAGACATCACCATTCCCAAGGGCACCGAGATTACGGCTTACATCAACGGAGACATCCCATTGGATCCGGCCAAGTTTTCATCCGCGACCAACGCTCCCACCAAGTAACTGGTATCGCCAGCCCCGGCCCTTTGATTAGGGATAATCTTGCCCTGTCTCCCTTTCGGCAACTTGACACCGCCGCCCCCCGTTCCTAAAATTCTTGATAGGGAGCGACTCAAGGATTTATCTAAGTTATTGATTTATAAGATATTATGAGTTGTTCCTTCGCACGCAAGGAAGCACCTTGAGGTGCCCGTCGCGTATCTATATATAAGACGGGGTTCCACGTACCCGGAGTCCGACCCATGGCACCAACCGAAAACATCGGTCCTCGCGAACGCGAAATCCTCACCGCCATCGTGGAGACCTTCATCTCCAACGGTGAGCCCGTAGGCTCGCGCACCCTCTCGCGCTCCAATCGCGAGGGCCTCAGCGCGGCCACCATCCGCAACGTTATGGCGGACCTCACGGAAGCCGGATACCTCGAGCAGCCCCACACCTCTGCTGGCCGCATTCCTACCCCCGACGCCTATCGCTACTATGTGGAACAAATTTCCGGCGAAGCCCGCCTCGCCCCCGACGAACAGCACAACATCGAGCAGACGTTCCAGGGTGTAACCGACGCGCAAGAATTCATGGAGCGCACCTCCGACGTCCTCTCCCTCATCTCCGGCAACGTAGGCCTAGCCATAGCCGCCTCCGGCTCGAAGAACGCGCTCGAGCACGTCTATTTCTCTCGCCTCGGCGATAACAAAGTCTTAGCCGTAGTCGTCACGCGTTCTGGCGTGGTGCGCGACCGCGTCCTTCGCGTCGATCTTCAACAGGCCGATTTAGATCTAGTGGCCCGCTACATCAACGAAAACTTCCGCGGCTGGGCCATGGATACCCTTCGCACCGAAATCGCTCGCCGCCTCGAGCAGGAGCGCAGCGAATACGACCGCCTCATGAAGTCGCTCGAGCAGCTCTATCTCAAGGGCGCGCTCCAAACCGAAGGCGGCGAATCGGTCTTCGTCGAAGGCGCATCTAATCTGGTTGCCAGCGAAAGCGATCGCCAGCGTCTCGGCGAGCTGTTGAAAACACTGGAAGAAAAAGAAAAAGTAGTCGAGCTGCTCAACGCCTACCTCGACGTAAAAACGGAAGCCGTTCGCGTGGTAATCGGCCTCGATGAAGCATTGCCGTCCATGCGCAATCTGGTCCTGATCGGCTCCCCCGCACGAATGGGCGGGGAAGTGATGGGCCTGCTGGCCGTGCTTGGACCAACGCGCATGGACTATCAGCACACCATCACGGCGGTCTCATACATCGCCCGGCTGTTCGACAAAGTTCTGAATGAAAACGAATGACAGCAAGAAATGATTTCGAAAGGTTTATGCGTAGGCACATGAAGGGTCACGAAAACGAGTCGGCTGCTCTAGAACCGGAACAGGATTCCGCCGAAGCCCCAGGCAGCGGAGAAGACGCCGGGGAAGGCGCCGTCGAAGCTGCGCCTGCCGCGCGTATAGCAGTCAGCGCCGAGAGCGAAATCGATCGCCTGGCCCGCGAAAAAGCCGAACTCCTCGACCGCCTGGCCCGTCTTCAAGCCGAATTCGATAACGCCCGCAAGCGCGCCTCCCGCGAGCAGCAGGATTTCAAGGAGTACGCAGTAGCCAGCGCTATCACCCCGCTGCTCCCAATTCTCGACAGCCTAGACCGCGCCCTGCACTTCGAAGACGCGTCAGCCGCGGATCTCCATGCAGGCGTCGAACTGATTTCCAAACAATTGCACGATGCGCTAAGCAAGCTGGGTCTGCAAGTAGTCCACGCCAAAGGCGAACCCTTCGACCCGCACCAGCACCAGGCGATCGAAATGGTAGAAACCGACGAAGTCCCGGACGGCCACGTATTCGACGAATTGCAACCCGGCTACAAACTAAAAGACCGGCTCCTGCGGCCCGCAATGGTCCGCGTAGCCAAAAGCTCGAAAAGTTAGGATCCCGAGTGCTCATTTAGGCCTCAAGAGAGTTTTGTTAAGTTCTAAGAAAAGTTTGTCATCCCGACCAACGGGAGGGATCCGCAGTTCGAGGAAGAAGGCAGTTCGGGACAAAGGCGGGACGTGAAAAGGTAGGACGGGAAAGACAGGAGCTGGGAAGGGACAGGAAGATGCGTATCAGGGCACGCCTTTAGGCGTGCTGTAAAAGCCGGAAGTATCGGCGCTTTCAGGCGCTGGCATTAAGGTTCGAGCTTTTGGGCGGCGCAGGGCTTTAGCCCTGCGATCCAAATGCGAGATAGAAATGGGGCTTTAGCCCCAGAGACAGGTTCAAGAATTCAGCAACAAGGACAACACTCTGGCAACCAATACAAAACGCGATTATTACGAAGTCTTAGGCGTAGAACGAGGCGCCAGCGAACAGGAAATCAAGAGCGCCTACCGCAAGCTCGCCATGCAGCACCATCCCGACCGCAATCCCGGAGACGCGGCCGCCGAAGAGCGCTTCAAAGAAGCCTCCGAAGCCTACGCCGTCCTAGCCGACGGCGACAAACGCGCCGCCTACGACCGCTTCGGCCACGCCGGAGTCAGCTCCAACGGTGGCGGCGGGTTCGACGAAACCGTCTTCCACGATTTCCACGACATCCTCGGCGACTTCTTCGGCTTCGATATCTTTGGAGGCCGCGGCGGCGCAGGCGGCCAACGCCGCACCCGAGTCCAACGCGGCGCCGACCTCCGCGAAGATCTAAAACTGGAATTCGAAGAAGCCGTCTTCGGGGCCGACAAAACCGTCACCGTCCGCCGCCACGAAACCTGCGAAGCCTGCCGAGGCGCCGGCACCGCCCCAGGAAAATCCCCAGTCACTTGCCGCACCTGCAACGGCCACGGCCAGGTCCGCCATCAGCAAGGCTTCTTCAGCATTGCCCGCACCTGCTCCACCTGCCAAGGGCTAGGCCAAGTCATCACCGACCCCTGCCTGCAATGCCGAGGCCAGGGCAGACTCCTCCGCCAACGCTCCGTAGAAGCCAAAGTTCCTGCAGGCGTAGAAGACGGCACGCGCATCCGCTTCACCGGCCTCGGCGAAGCCGGACCTTACGGCGGACAGCCCGGCGACCTCTACGTTGTCCTCCATGTAAAAGAACACGCCTTCTTCGAACGCGAAGGCAACGACCTCCGCTGCGTCGTTCCAATTTCGCTAGTCCAAGCCACGCTAGGCGCGGAAATCACCGTCCCCACCCTCCGCGGCGACCAAACGCTCAAAGTCCCCGAAGGCACGCAATCCGGTTCCACAATTCGCGTCAGGAACCAAGGCGTCCCAGTCCTCAACGGCCGCGGCACCGGAGACCTGTTCGTCGAAGTCCGTGTGCAAACACCCACCAAGCTAACCAAGCGCCAAAAAGAACTCCTGCACGAGCTAGGTACAACACTCAAAGTAGAAAACAGCCCGCAAAAGAGCGCTCTCTTCGGCAAAGTTAAAGAGATTTTCAGCTAGTGTCTCGAGCCCCTACTTCCCAGCGCGAAAATAGCCCCCTTCCGACCGGACAACAAAATAGCTCCCTTCCGGCCCGACACGGTAGAGCGGGCCTTCAGGCCCGCGTTCAGCGCTGCAGATATCGGGCTTTAGCCCCCGAGGTAAGGGTTCCGCTCCCATGACCCGCCGCCGCTGGCTAGCCGATCGCGTCGAGGGCGACAACGCCTCACTACTAGGCCCGCACGCCGACCACCTAGCCCGCGTTCTACGGGCGGAAATTGGCCAGCAATACGACATAGCCACCCCCGCCGGCGTCCGCGTAGGCCGCATCGTCTCCGTAAAAGAAGGCTGCGTAGATTTCCTCCTCGGCGATTTCCTTTCCAACCAGCAAATCTCGACGCCAGACATAACTATGGCCCTAGCCATCTATAAATTCGACCGCATGGAGTGGGCCATCGAAAAATGCACCGAGCTGAGCGCAACAAAAATCATCCCCTTCATCGCCGCCCGCACGGAAAAGCATTTAGCGCAAGCCGCCCCAAAGCGCGCCGAGCGCTGGCGTCGCCTGGCCACCCAAGCCTCAGAACAGTCCCGCCGCGCCACGCCGCCCGACCTCGCTGATCCCATCGAATTTGACCAACTCGTAGATCAGCCCGCGTCCACCCGCACCGTGCTTTCAGAACTGGAAACCGCCCATTCCTTCGCCTCATCCCTGACCCAGGCTCATGGCCGCATCCTCCTGGCAATTGGCCCCGAAGGCGGATGGACTCCCGGAGAACTCAAGAAGTTCACGCAATCCGGCTGGCAACCCGCAACGCTCGGCCCCACTATCCTTCGCGCCGAAACCGCCGCCATCGCCGCCCTCGCTATCGCGCTCTCCCATTTCCGTTAACCACAACTCAACAATTGTCATACCGCCCGCGGGGAAGAATCCCCACGTCCTCAATTCGTCTTCATACTCACCAGCTTTCGGGTCCATAATCGTCCACGTGAGTGCCGTTTTTTGCCGATCTTTCCAACCCGGCCCCCTCCGCACGGGTATAATCACCAGCGGCGCTCTATCCTCCCGCGGCTGCGCCAACCTTCGCCGAAGAATTCGTCCAAAACTTGAGACCAAGGAGTCTTCTTCCATGTGTGGAATTGTCGGGATTTGTTCGCGCCGCGAGCCGGTATCCGCGGAAACATTGCAGCGCGCTACGCAAAGCCTCTATCACCGCGGCCCGGACGGCCAGCGGCATTGGATTTCTCCGGACCGAAGAGTAGGACTAGGGCATGCCCGCCTGAGCATCATCGACCTCACCACCGGCGACCAGCCCATGGCGAACGAAGATGGCCGGATCCAGATTGTTGTGAATGGCGAGTTCTATGGCTACGAGGTGATTCGCCAGGAGTTACAAGCCGCAGGCCATCGCTTAAAGACGAAGTCGGACAGTGAGATCGCCCTGCACCTATACGAAGACCGCGGCGTGCAGTGCCTCCATCGCCTGCGCGGCGAGTTCGCGCTGCTCCTTTGGGATGGCGTAAATCGCACAATGTTTGCTGCCCGCGACCGATTCGGCATCAAGCCTCTGTTCTACGCGTGGCACAACGAGGCTCTCTATTTTGCCTCGGAAGTAAAGGCGCTGTTTGCCGCGGGCGTGCCCGCGCGGTGGGATGCGGAGTCGATGTACCACTCGGTAGAGTTCGGCGGCCATCAAACGCGAACGCTATACGATGGCGTCTTCTAGGTGCCCCCGGGCCACTACGCCTTGGCGACGGAGAAACACTTCCAGTTGCATCGCTATTGGGATTTTGACTATCCGGAAACAGGAGCAGCTGGCGCAAAGCGGTCGGATACGGAATATGCCGAAGAGTTTCGCGCAGCGCTGGAAGAGGCCGTGCGGATTCGCCTCCGTGCCGACGTGCCAGTAGGCTGCTACCTGAGCGGCGGCCTGGACTCGTGTTCCATTCTCGGACTTGCCGCGAAGCACCACCCTGAACCCATCCGCGCGTTTACTTTGACTTTTGACCGGCCTGAGTACGACGAGGAAAAAGAAGCCCGCGAGATGGCGGCGACAGCTGGAGCGGAATTTTATCCAATTCCCATGCGCCAAGATGACCTGGCCGACAAGTTCGCCGCCGCCACATTGCAGTCCGAAACGATTTGCATCAACGCCCATGGCGTGGCGAAGTATATGCTGAGCCGCGCGGTTCGCGACGCAGGCTACAAAGTGGTGCTGACCGGCGAGGGCTCGGATGAACTCCTGGGCGGCTACGCCCACTTTCGCCGCGACGTGCTGATGTACAACCGCGAAGGCCAAGACCCCGAGGTGATCGCAGGGCTCCTGCTGGATCTGGAACGCCTGAATCCAGTCTCTCGCGGATTGCTGTTGCCGCACGGAGAACCTCTGCCCCTAGACGGAGTCAAGCGCCTCCTGGGCTTCGTGCCTTCCTGGATCGAAACCTTTTCAGCGCGATCGGGAAAATTGCGAAATGTCATGTCGGATGATTTGCTGGCGAACTTTGGCGACCGGCGAGGCTATCTCCCGCTGCTGAGCGATCTCGATGTCCACCGTCAACTGAACAAGCGCGACCCGCTGCATCAGTCGCTCTATTTGTGGTCGAAAACCATGTTGCCGAATTACTTGCTGGTTGTCCTGGGCGACCGGATGGAGATGGCCCATTCGATCGAGGGCCGGGTTCCGTTCCTGGACCATCACCTTGTCGAGGTAATCCGCTCGCAACCGCCAGCCATGAAGATTCGTGGCGTAACGGAGAAATATGTTCTGCGCGAAGCCGTAAGAGACGTCATCAGCGACACCATCTACCGCCGCCAGAAGCATCCGTTCCTCAGCCCCCCAGCAACGCTGAATCCCCACGAGCGCCTGAGCACTTTCATGCAAGACACACTACGCGGACCCGTCATGGCGTCGATTCCATATTTCAATCACAAGAAAATTGTCGAGCTGCTCGACAGCCTAGGGACAATGGACGAGGGTGCGCAAGTAGCCAACGATCAGATCCTGATGCATTTAACCAGCGTATGCGTTCTCCAAGAGGGCTTCGGCCTGGCAACGTAGTCTTTGCGCGTCCAAGGGAGTGCCTGAGAACTCGCTCCGATAAAAATGTCATCCCGACCGGAGCGGCTGCGTCGCAACGCGAAGCAACTGCGTTGGTGATCCGGAACTACGAGAAGATTGGAACCGGGGCGAAGAAAGATGGCGGACGATTTCATCGACCTGATTCGCGAGATTGCGGCGGGAGGGTGCGCCGTGGAGATTCGGCGGGACAGGTAACCTCGTACGAGCGGGCAGGTGACCGGGCCTTTGTTTTTGATCGAAGTCAACGTCACCAGGACAAGGGATGCCCCGCCCTTTTCCGTTCTTTGCAAGGGGCGAGATGCGACGCCGCCGGCACTATGATCCAAAAAGTCTATTACTAGTGCCGCAAGAATACCCGCCACAACCCGACACCGTAGAGCGGGCCTTCAGGCCCGCGTCAAGCGCCCAGTACTCGGGGCTTTAGCCCCCGAGGTAAGGTTTAATTTCCAGAAATAGGGTCTCGTTCCAGAAACCCTGAGCGTTATCAATGAGACATTCAGAGCGAGGGACAGACGACTATTCCATTGCCCATGATCGTGTAGAATTCCCGTACGCCATGTCCGCAGTTAATGGGTGTGCCTTGAAACGATTGCTCGTCGTACCCCTTGTCTATCTATCGTTTGGATTTCAAGTTGCGGCTGCTCAAGGAGAGCCTTGGCTGACCGACGACCAAGCGCGTGAGAGAGTGGCGGCAGCGGTGCACGCCGTAGATCCCCAGCCCTGCTACAGCACTTACCGCGACGAGCGTCTCGAAAGCTTCGCACTCGACGTTCGGAAGAGCCGCATCGTTGCCAACCGCCTCAACAATTCGGTTTACTTCTTCCGTGCCGCTAGCGACAGCTGCGAGTACGTTGTAGAGGAAAACGGCAAACCGGTGATCCATACCCAGGTTACGATGGACTGCTGCGAATACGGGGTTGTCGCTGTAGATCGCGCCACGGGAAAGACCTACTGGTTTAGAGGACAGAAGAGGAGAGAAATAATAGATGAGTTCGTGCGAGACGAACAGTTGCAGCCGGATTCACCCAAGCCCACCTTGTTCACCGCGCTTTACCGCGAGCTCGCTTGGGGTGCAGATCGCGACACGGAAATCAGGAGTCTGGAACAACTACGAGATCTAGTTCAGCGGAATTTTCGCCCAGCCTATTCCCCCTACGAAAAAGATAATCTCTGGCAGCGTAAGTTTGATGCTTGGTGGCGAAAATTTCGGTCGAAGATGCCACAGTTGAAGTTAGAAACCTCGTACGAGACGACAAGCGAAGGCACAATAGTCCGCGGATATTCTTTCAGGGGTTTTCAGTTGACCATGCCCGAGAGGGACCCACCGCCGAAAGGGGTACCCGTACTTTCACAATGGGTTCTTCTAGTGAAGCCCGACGGAACGGTCGAAGAGAAGCCAGCAAAAGCCGTGTATTCATCGCCCTGAATATCGAGGGCAGGTGAACTACCCTTTGTTCTTGATCTCCTAATCCCCACCAGGACAATGGACGCCCCGTTCTTTACGAAGCAATGGGCGGGATGCGACATCGCCGATATTAAAGATCCAAGCCCAAAGACATTACCGCGGCCTATCCACCCCAAATTCCCACAACCTCCCCTCTGCTACCCTAACCCCATGGCAGTACCGAAACAAAAACCAGACTTCGCCCCCGACCCCCAACAAAAACTCGCCCTCGAACACGTCACTGGACCCATGCTCGTCATCGCCGGAGCAGGCACCGGCAAGACCACAGTCCTCACCCAGCGCATCGCCCAACTCATCGCCAACAGCCACGCCCAGTCCGAAGAAATTCTCTCCCTCACCTACACCGTGAATTCCGCAGCCGAGATGAAGAAGCGCGTCCAGCTCGCGTGCCCGGCGGCGCAAAAAATCCAAGCCTACACCTTCCACGACTACTGCCTGGAATTGCTCAAGCGCCACAACCGCGGCTTTCAGGTCCTCGACGATTTCGATCTCAACATCCTCCTCCGCAAACGCATCCGCCAGCTGAACCTCAAGTACTACGTCCGCGCCGCCAAGGTCGGCCAGTTCTTAAAAGATCTCCTCGAGTTCATGCGCCGCTGCCAGGACGAACTCGTAACCGCCGCCGACTACTGCAATTATGTAAGAGAGCTCGAACGTGGAGAAGTCAAAATCCACCGCGTAGCCAAGTCGAAAGACGCCGACGAGCTGACCGAAGAAGAAACTCTAGGCCGCTGCCAGGAAATCGCCCGAGTCTTCGAGATCGTCGAAGGCTGGCTGACCAACGAGGGTCTCGGCACGTTCGGCCACATGATCACGCGCGCGCTGGATCTCCTCGAAACCGATTCCGAAGTTCTAAGAAGCGAGCAAGCCGGAGCCCGCTACATCCTCGCCGACGAATTCCAGGACGTAAACTTCGCCCAGATCCGCGTCCTCGCCCTGCTCGCCGGAAAAGATGCCAACCTCTTCGCCGTCGGCGACCCGGATCAGGCCATCTACCGATTCCGCGGCGCATCCTCGGGCGCATTCGACATTTTCCTGCGTCAGTTCCCAGCTGCCAAGGTCGTTCGCCTCGAACGCAACCGCCGCTCGCTTTCGCCCATCCTGCAATGCGCCCACGCCGTCATCGACGGCAACCCTCCCATCTTCCGGCACGCCACCATCCCGGGCATTCCCAACCAGCGCCGCCCGCTCGAGTCGGTGCGAGAAGAAGAGGCGGCCTCCGCAGGCGTTCCTCTGCGCGCCGAGCCAGTCGAGATCGTCGGTACGAAGAAGGAACGCGAAGCCGAAGATGTGGCCATGACAATCGGCAACCGCAAAGGCTCTTTATCCGTTCCAGGGTTGTCTAATGCATGGAGCAGCTTCGCCGTCCTTTACCGCCAGCATTCCCATCGCGAAGAGGTTGTCAGCCAGCTAGCGGAGGCAGGCATCCCGTTCTCCATGGATGCAATGGACGTCCTCGATACGCCGGAAATTCGCGACCTGCTCGCCTGCGCCGGAGCCGTCATCGACCAAGCCGACGGCGCCAGCCTCTTTCGCGCCGCCGCCTTGCCCCAGTTTTCCATCCAACCGCTGGCACTGCATTCCGTAATGCGCTCGGCATCCCGCGAAACCGATTTGTTCCGTCTTCTCCCCGATGTGCCCGGTGGTCCCGCCGTGCTCGCCAAGCTGAATCAAGTCCGCACCGAAATCGCGCAGAAGAAAGCCAAAAGTACGCAAGCCCTGCGCATCATCCTCCAGCGCTTCGACCTGCCCGCCGAAAATCTCGCCACCCGCGCCTTCGTGGAATTCGTCGCCAACTGGGAAAAGAAGAAGCCGCCCATCAATGAGACTGGAGAACTCGGCGAACTCCTCGAGTATCTGCACCTGTTCCGCGAAGCTGAAGGTCGCGTTCCTGCCAGCGCCCCCACCCAGCGCGACGCGGTGCAACTCATGACCGCACACACAGCCAAGGGTCTGGAGTTCCGCCACGTCTTCGTGATCCGAGCCGGCAGCAATTCTTTCCCCGCGCAGTATAAGGAGACCTTGGTCGAGTTTCCGCAAGAACTGCGCGATCCCGAATCCGTCGCCCCCGGCGATAGCAAAGAACTCCACCAGGAAGAAGAACGCCGCCTCTTCTACGTCGCGATGACCCGCGCCCAGGACACACTCACACTCTACGGCACCCCAGGCCGCGGCAAAGACCTCACGCCGCCGGGCTACCTACGCGACTTGATCAAGAACAAAAACCTAGCCCGTTGGCGCCGCGAACGCGAGCCCAAGCCTGTCCAAATCGATCTCCTCGCCGCAGCCGAACCCGATCTCGCCACAGCCTCCCCATCGCCCGTCTCCGCGTGGATCGCACTATCTCTCCCGCAACCCGCCCAACGCGGCCTCAGCGCCAGCGCCATCGAGAGATACGAAACCTGCCCGCTGCAATTCAAACTCAGCCGCGATTGGCGAATCCCCGAAGAATCCCATGCCGCCCTGCAGTACGGCGGAGCCATGCACCTGGCACTGCGCCACTATTACGACGCGGCCCGCTTCGGCAAACCCGCCACTGTCGCTGAAGTAGTCCAAATCTTCCGCGACGAATTCGCCAAAGCCGTAATCCCCGACGATTACCAGCGCGAACTCTACGAACACCAGGGCGAGCGCCAACTGCAGGACTTCATCGCCACCGCCGAACGCGCTACGCCTCACGTCCTGCACACCGAACAGGATTTCACGATTGAAGTCGCCGGCAGCCAGGTCCGAGGAAAAATCGACCGCATCGATCGCCTGGCAGACGGCACCGTCCGCATCGTCGACTACAAAACCGGCAAAGCGAAAACCCAAGACGACGCCGACGAAAGCCTGCAACTCTCCATCTACGCCCTAGCCGCCCAGCAGAAATGGGGCTACAAAGCGAGCGCTCTGGCGCTGCAAAATCTAGAAGACGGAAGCATGCCCGTCACCACCCGCGACGACATCGACCTGCGCGAAGTCATGGAAAGAGTGAACCAAGTAGCCCAGGAAATCTCCACCGGAAACTTCCAACCCACCCCAGGCCGCCACTGCAACTGGTGCGGCTTCCGCAGCCTCTGCCCGGCCACAGAAAAAAACCTGGCCGTCCTCCGCACCCAAAACGAACGCAAAAACTAAAGGGACGCTTTCGCGTCCCCTAGTTTGCCTTTCAGCGAAGTGCACGTTTAGTGCTTTTTCTTCGTAGCCTTTTTCTTCGCTGCCTTTTTCTTGGTTGCCATTTGAACGATTCTCCCTTCCATCGTAGATGGAAAATTGTGCAACGGTCTTATGTTGCAACTACTTGATGAATACAATCACCGAAAAACGAAGTCAAGAAAAAAATGATGCCATAGAGGATGCCTGAATCAGTACGAAAGTCACCTGGGTCATCATCAGAGCATCGGAATTTTCTTCTTCAGGATGACGCATCGCGTGCGAGCCGCTAACGGCGCGGGTTTCATCGAAGAATGTTTTCGAGGAGGGCGCGTGCGCGTGGATGCTCTGGCGGGGAATCGCTTTTGGGGGTGCACACAAAATATAATCATCAAGTCTTACTAAAGGAGTCGTATTCCATGTCGAGTTCGACGAAAAATGAGGATGTAGTCATCGTCTCCGCGGTGCGGACGGCGGTCGGAAAGTTTCAGGGAGCGCTCGCGGAGATCGGCGCTACGCAGCTCGGGGCTGTCGTTGTGAAGGAGGCGGTGAGGCGGGCTGGGCTCAAACCTGAGCTGGTGGATGAGTGCATTATGGGCAACGTTCTGCCTGCGGGACTGGGTCAGAACCCCGCACGCGTCGCGGCTATCTATGGTGGGTTGGCCAACGAAGTCAGCGCGCTCACCATCAATAAGGTCTGCGGATCGGGTTTGAAAGCCGTCGCCCTGGCCGCGCAGGCGATCCAAACGGGCAACAGTTCTATCGTCGTCGCTGGCGGCATGGAATCCATGACCAATGCCCCCTATCTGTTGCCCAACGCGCGTAAGGGTTACCGGTTGGGCAATGGGCAGTTGATCGACTCCATGATCAACGATGGCCTCTGGGACATTTACAACAACTACCACATGGGCATCACGGGCGAGAACGTCGCCGAAAAGCACAGCATCACCCGCGAGCAGCAGGACGAATACGCCCTCAACTCTCACCGCAAAGCCGTCGCCGCCATGAAGGATGGCCGTTTCGATTCCCAAATCGTCCCCGTCGAACTCCCGGCCAAGAAGAAGACCGACCCGCCAGCGCTCTTCACCAAGGACGAATCCCCCCGCGAAGATGCCAGTATCGAAGCCCTCCGCTCCCTTAAGCCCGCTTTCAAGAAAGACGGTACCGTCACTGCCGGGAACGCTCCCGGTGTCAATGATGGAGCTGCGGCCGTTGTCGTCACCTCCGCTTCTCGCGCTCAGGAGCTCGGTTTACAGCCCTTGGCTCGGATTGTTGGTCAGGCCACCAGCGGGGTTGAACCCAAGTGGGTCATGCTGGCTCCCGTCACTGCTGTGCAGAAGCTTTGGCAGAAGACTGGGTGGAAGCTTGAGGACGTCGATCTTTACGAACTCAACGAGGCCTTTTCCGTGCAGGCTCTCGGCGTGATGAAGGAGCTTGGGCTTGATCCTGCCCGGGTCAATGTGAACGGTGGGGCTGTGGCTATCGGGCATCCGATTGGAGCTAGCGGGGCGCGCGTGCTTACAACCCTCCTTTATGAAATGGCGCGGCGGAATGTGAAGCGCGGGATTGCTGCGTTGTGTCTTGGTGGTGGCAATGCTGTTGCCATGGCGGTGGAGCGGTAGCGTTGACGGAGCCCAACCCTTCCCTCAGCGACTAAAGTCGCACGTCTGGAAGCCGGAATCGCAGCACTGAAGTGCTGCGCCGCCCAAGAGCTTAGCAACAAATCGAGGGCTTGATATCACCTGGCTCTTTGATCTCGGCTTGCGCTGATATCGCCTCGTGCTTTGATTTCACCTCAACCCGGACGGCCGAGGCCGGCCGTCCCCACGCAGACCTCCAGCTTACGGCAACGGCGTCGGACAGGAGTGTCCGACCCACACGGGCTCGCGGCGGGTGATGCGGGGCGTGACGTTTCAGTCGAAGAGCAGGTGCCAGGCGTCTTTGAATTGGGCTTCGGGGCCTGGTTTGGGGTGGTTCCTGGAGTTGAGGTACAAGCATCGGCGCCCGCGAAGGGCTGCGACCGGGATCAGGTACAAGGCATCTTCCGGTACGATGACCGCCGCGAGGAAGTCGATTTCCTTGTCGGTGTAGGGGAGCCGCAGGGCGGAGCCCCTTCCGTGATCCACCGTGAAGGTGGAGGCGATGCTGTAGACATTGGGCAGGGATAGCGTCTGCGTGGAGCGCACCTGGATCCGCGAAAATTTGCTTTGGCGATTCAGGACGTAGTCGTACCGTTCGGAGACGCCAAAGGGTTCGAGCACCGTGAAGCCCATTTTCATCGCCTTATAGACAAAGCCTACTTGTGCAATTTCTCCATTGCGCTTAGGTTGCTTCATTTTTGCCTGCTTTCCTTCCAAAAATAAGAAAGGCGCAGGCCCGGAAGGGGCTTGCGCCTGAGAAATCTACTCTTAAGTTCAGGATACCATTTTAGAACGGGAATTTTGACAAATTTGTTGGAACTCTATTTGTTTTGGAATGTGGAACTTAAGGGAAAATCAGAGGCTTCTGCCCCTTGACAAGATTTTCCTGGAGCGAGAAGCGGTGACGGTACTTCGGCACTGTGCAAGGTTTTGCAGCATTCCTGTATTCTCGATTCCTGAAAGGAATCGTCCCATGGTGTTCACCAAGCGCCTCCGCGAGGGAGTGATCAGCGGAGAAATTACTTGCAGCGTCCGGATTTGGGTCCGGCCCCATGTCACGGTCGGCGCGCGCTATCGCATGGGGGAAGGGGAGATCGAAATCGATTCCATCACGCCCATCGGCCTTCCCGACATTACTTCGGAACTGGCGCAAGAATCGGGATTTCTGGGTGTCCTCGATTTACTCAAAGTCGCGAAACACGGCAAAGGCGACAAGATTTATCTGATCCGGTTTCACTACCTGCCTCCACGGGGGAAGCGAGGAGATGGGCCGAAGAAGGCTGTTCAGGAAAAGCGTCGGTCGAGGAAAGCGGGAATATCGCGTGCGCCTTGAGTCACGGCGACAATCTCGACGGGCCGCTGTGTCGCACGATAAATGATGAGGTAAGCGCCCACCGGCCAGAAGAGAACAGGATAATTGGTTAAGTCCTCGCGCTTATGACCAATGCCGGGGTTGTTGCCGATCGCGTCGAACGCTTCGAAGAGCTTCGCGATCCAATCGTCGGCGGCGTCAATATTATCTTCGGCAATATAGTCCCAGATGCCGTCCAAATCCCGGTCGGCATCTTCGCTTAGGACATATTGCATCACGTCTTGGCGTTCCTGCGCTGTTCGGATTTCCGTTTGAGCCGGGCGCGGGTTTCGGCTGGGGAGACATGTTGGCCGCGGTCCAGCGTTTCCAGACGGCGGCCCAGTTCCTGATCGAACCCGGCCAGTTGCGCGGCGCGCGCCTGGTCATGCTCTTCCAACAGCCGGAGCGCTTCCCGGACCACCTCGCTGGCGGAGTTGTAGCGGCCCGAGTCCACCTTGGCGCTTACAAATTTCTCCAGCTCGGCGGTCAGCGAGACGTTCACGGGGTGTGCTCCTAGTTACCACTTTACCGCCGATAACAAAGATTGTCAATGTTTGGCATCGGCACGTGGGAGGGGCGATTCCGCGGCCGGGGGAAGTTTCGCTGGCGCACAACGGGATGCTGTTCTTGGATTGAGCTTCCCGAATTTCCCCGCGGCGTTCTGGAAGGCATGCGCCAACCTCTCGAAGACGGCACAGTCTGCATCGCCCGCGCCGCCGGATCGCTCACTTTCCCGGCGCGGTTTATGCTGGCGGCCGCGATGAATCCTTGTCCTTGCGGGTATCACAATGATAGGACGCGGGAGTGCCGGTGCACCCAGCCGTTGATTCAGCGCTACATCTCGAAAATTTCCGGACCGTTACTCGATCGCATCGATATCCACATGTCCCCGCCGTGAACTACAAAGAAATGCGCAGCGAGGTGGAGGCTGAGTCGTCGGAGAAGATTCGAGACCGTGTGATGTGCGCGCGCTTCCTCCAGCAGGAGAGGTTTTCCAAGGAGGAGATTTACTGCAACGCACAGATGGCGCCGCGGCAGGTGCGAGTATTTTGTGAACTCTCGGCGGATTGCGAAAAACTTCTCGAACGGGCGATGCTCCAGCAAGGCCTAAGCGCTCGCGCACACGACCGCATCCTCAAAGTAGCCCGTACCATCGCCGACCTGGAGGCCACTCACCAACTCCAAACCAAACACATCGCCGAGGCCATCCAATACCGCACCCTCGATCGGACGTATTGGGCATAACCCGACACATGTAGGGGCGGGCGCCTCGCCTGCCCAGCCGAGCGACGGCTCGGCTCGGGCTTTCATCAGTTAGGATGAAACCAGCAGGAAGCCTGATGGCACCACACATCCTCCCCTCCACAGAAGCCGACGTCGCCGCCATCACCCGCATCTACACCCACTACGTCCACACGAGCACAGCTACCTACGAACTCGAACCCCCAACCCCGGAGGAAATGTCCACCCGCCGTTCCAAAATCCTGGGGCTAGGCCTACCCTATCTCGTCGCGGAGCAAGACCAAGAAATCCTGGGCTACGCCTACGCCGGTCAATACCGCCCTCGCCCCGGCTACCAATACACCATCGAAGATTCCGTCTACATCGACCCAGAGTATTTGGGTCACGGGCTGGGCCAAGCGCTGCTAACCGCCCTGATCGAAACCTGCGAACAAGGGCCTTGGCGACAAATGATCGCCGTAATCGGCGACACCGCCAACGCCGCGTCCATGCGCCTGCACGAACGCCACGGCTTCCGAACGATCGGAACAATCTATTCAGTTGGATGGAAATTCAACAGGTGGGTCGATAGCATCCTGATGCAGCGCCCCTTAGGTCAGGGTAACTCGCTGCCAGCAAAGGACTAAACAAAAAGACCTTCGTGGAGACGGCCGCCCCCGGCCGTCGGGTTCAGCTACTCAATCTGCTGCAATTCTTTCCCCGGCTTAAACCGCACGGCCTTCCCTGGAGGAATCGAAACCTCAGCCCCGGTTCTCGGATTGCGCCCAATCCCGGTCTTCCTCGGACGCACGGTAAACACGCCAAACCCCCGCAGCTCAATACGATCCCCCTGCGCGAGAGCCTTCTTCATGCCCTCAAACACAGTCTCGACGGCGGCTTCGGCCTTGGTTTTGGTGATCCCGGTCTTGGTAACGACTTCACTAATAATGTCCAGCTTAATCATGGGGCAGGCTCCGTCCGGGAGATTTCGGTCCCGCGCCAACCGCTGGCGCGAAACCCCATCAAGTCCCTGATGCTAAAGAAGATAGCCTCGATTGTCAATGTTACCCGCGCTCCCGTACACTAGGTGGATACCCCAGCCCGCACCACCCCATCTATAAGGAGAAGCATGATTAAAAGCGATCGCTGGATCCGCAAAACCGCCCTCGAGCACGACATGATCAACCCGTTTTCTGAGAAGCAGGTCAGCAAGGGCGTCATTTCTTATGGGGTTTCCTCGTATGGGTACGACCTGAGGGTGGCGGATGAGTTTAAGGTTTTTACGAATGTGAACTGTACTGTGGTCGACCCGAAGAATTTTGATGAGCGGTCGTTTGTTACGGTGCAGTCGGATGTTTGCATTGTGCCGCCGAATTCGTTTGCGCTGGCGCGGTCGGTGGAGTATTTCAAGATTCCGCGGGATGTGCTGACGATTTGTGTGGGCAAGTCGACGTATGCGCGGTGCGGGATCATTGTGAATGTGACGCCGTTTGAGCCGGAGTGGGAAGGGTTTGTGACTCTGGAAATTTCGAACACCACGCCGCTGCCGGCGAAGATCTATGCGAACGAGGGGCTTTGCCAGATCTTGTTCTTCCAGTCGGACGAGGTGTGCGAGGTCAGCTATGCCGACCGGAAGGGGAAGTATCAGTCGCAGCAGGGGATTGTGTTGCCGAAGATGAAGTAGGCCGGTCTCCACCGGTACGGGCGGGCTGGGAACCCTAGTTGTGCGGGATGAATTTGCCGTTTTTCTGGCCTGTCAAGGAGTTGTAGAGCGTCTCCAGGTAGGCGTCTTCGGTGATGAAGTCGCCGGCAAATTTCTTCCACGGATCCAGGATTCCAGCGCGTTTCATCTCCTCGAATGTCTTTCCCTGCTTTAACGCAGTCTGCACTGCCTCGCGCGTTTCCTTCAGCATCTTCACGTATGCCCGCATGTCGTCAACGGTGGAGACTGGACCATGGCCCGGGATCACTTTCACATCGGGCGGGAGCTGCGCGATCACCGTGTCCACGGCGTTAATCATGCCGTTGATGCTGCCGCCGCTGTCGATGTCGATGAAGGGGAAACCGTAGGTTCCGAAGTCGTCGCCCATGTGGACGACGTTTGACTTGGGAAAAAAGATGATGCAGTCGCCATCGGTGTGTCCAGCGGGAAAGTACAGCGCGCGAATGTCTTCGCCGTTTAGGTGCACGGTGACGTCGTGGTCAAAGGTGAGGATGGGGAGGGCTCCGGCAGGCTGGGGTTTGGCTTCGAAGTGTACGGAGCTGCCGTTGCCAGCGTCGCCGCCTTTTTCCAGGCGCTTGCGGACGTTGTCGTGGGCGATGATGGGAGCTTGTTTCTGGAAGTAGAGATTTCCGCCGGTGTGGTCCTCGTGGTAGTGGGTGTTGATGATGAAGCGTATTGGCTTGTCCGAAATACTCTTCAGGGCCGCCTGGATTTTCTCCGCCAGGGGAGCATACTGGTCATCCACAACGACGATGCCATCTTCTCCGACAGAGGCGCCAATGTTCCCGCCTGCTCCCTCCAGCATATAGACGTTGCCGGCCACTTTCGTGACCTTCATCTGGACTTTGCTGAAATCCTCGTCCTGGCCCTTAGCTAGAACACTGGCGAACAACAGGAGCGCGGATAGATTGGTCAGGGTGCGCATGGGTGCCTCAGTGCCGTTCCCGTTGGAAGCGGCGAGGGAAAGTGTACTCGAAGCTCAAGGTTTATGCCGAGGGGCGTGAGCAGGGTAGGGGTCCCTTCGGCGTTGCTCAGGGGAGGCTCTTCGACTACGCAGGGCTTTCCGTTCGTGAAGACCCTGCTGCCCTCAGGATGACAGGGCTGAGGAACCCCGGCGAGACGGCTTCATTTCGTGTGACTTGGAGTGCGGACTAGTTTGCAAGCGAACGTGGTTCCTGGGTCGGTTACCAAGCCATCGATTTTGTCTCCGTTTTCGGAAACTACAAATGTGATGTTAATGGGTGGTCCGGGCTGGCCATTAATAGTTTGCGAATAGGTGATAGTCCCGGTGCAGTCCGGATTGATTTGCTCTGTGCCGGCTAGCGTCTGTGTGAGTATGGCACCACCGACACTGACCGTTCCGGCGCCGCTGAAGTTGCCGTCGTGGTCGGCTGTTGTGGTAGCCAGAGTTTTGGCCGGGAGCTGAGGCGCATTTGGGGCCAGCGTGAGATATCCGTCGCAATGCACCACATATCGGCCGGTGGTCGTGCGGGTCGTGCAGTGCTGAGCCTGTAGAGTAGTTGCAGTCAGTAGCAGAAAAGTGTTGAACAGGGCGACGTTGAGTTTAGCGTTCATAGTTGCAGCTCTCCCATGTGGGCTGGCTTAAGTTGGCTAACCGCCCTCCCCGGCCGTATTTCCCCCCGCTTGGCTGGGGAAGGCGGAAGTTGTTGCCCCGCTATCGGGCTACGAAGCGAGGCTATCAGTCCAATAGGCCTCGACCTCAAGACCTAACCTCGGTGGCTAAAGCCCTCATTTGTTGATGCTTTGGTGTCCCGGCTGAAGCCGGGACCTACCAAAAGCATTTGTGTAACGGGACTTATCTTCTTGTGAAACTAGTTCTACTCGTCTTCTACTTATCTGGCGTGCACAGTTGTCCGGTGTAGCGCAGGACTATATGGCCGTTATTCAGATCGACTTCTCCGATGTTGTCGAAGTCTCCTGTTACTCCGGCGTACTTACCCGTCCCGCCCGTCATGTGAACGTGGTAGCTGACAATGGCGTACAGGCCCGGCGCAACTGGCGCGGCGGTGGCGGCCGCCGTATCGAAGGAGAGAGTGTCTCCCGATTCTGTCACCCAGTGATGCTGGACGTGGAGGACGAGATTGTTACCGCTGACTTCCGTGCTCAAGATGGTGGCGCCTACTGCTCCGCGCAAGTCTCCCGTCACTGGGCCCATAGTGGTGCTGGCGTCGACCGCACCCAGGTTGGTCATGAGCATGCCACCCGCGCCCTGGCAATGTTTGCTGGTTTTCTGTGCCGCTGCCCCGGCAACCAGGAACGCCATTGCAGCCAGAGTCGGGACTATTTTGCCTATTCTCTTGAATCGCATAAATCCTCCATGTAAGCGGAATTCAGAACCCGCCCCCAAGAAGCCGTTTGTACGCAACCCGACGATAGCGGTCAATTTGCGCGCTCTGAGTTTTTGCTGAGTTTCCTGCGATCGCGCCAACCGACCCTTGCCAAGTCTCCCGCCAACACCAAGACAATCAACGACTTTGGTCATCTCGGCTATAATTCCGGAACGAGTGGTTCGGGCTTGCCTCTGGGGGACCGCGTGGCCAGTCATCTCAGTTCCTCCCACGTTGTCCGCTTTGCCGACTTCGAGTTCGACCTGCGCTCGGGAGAACTCAGCCGGAACGGAACTTCTCTCAAGCTCCAGCCTCAGCCCGCCAAGGTTCTCACTCTGCTCGTCAGCCGGCATGGGGAAATCGTCACTCGGCAGGACATCGCCCAGCAGGTGTGGGGCTCCGAGACATTCGTCGATTTCGAGCAGGGTCTGAACTTCGCCATCCGGCAAATCCGTTCCGTCCTCCAGGACGACGCCGACCATCCCCGCTTCCTGGAGACGCTGCCCAAGCGCGGCTACCGCTTCACGGCTCCGGTGACATCGCAACTGCCGGTGGTGGAAGTCGAACGGCCGATTCAAGTGCCGCCACCAGTTGCGCCCACCTCTCCGGCCCGCCCCTCGAGGCGAATTCTGATCTACCTGGCTGTTGGCTTGGCGGTGGTTAGCGCGTCCCTGCTGGCCTGGCACTGGGGACTCCTTCGCCAACTTCGGTCGAAGGTGCTTAGCCCGCCACGGATTGAATCGCTCGCCGTGTTGCCGCTCCACAATCTTTCTCGCGATCCGGAGCAGGAGTACTTCAGCGATGGCATGACGGATGAGTTGATCACGGAACTGGCCCGGTTCGGAACCTTCCGCGTGATTTCGCACACGTCCGTGGAACGTTACAAGGACACGAAACGGCCACTGCCGGAAATCGCGCGCGAACTTGGTGTGGATGCCATCGTCGAAGGTACGGTGATGCGGTCGGGCGACCGGGTGCGGATCACCTCGCAGTTGATTGAGGCGCGCTCAGACCGGCACCTGTGGGCGGAGAGCTACGACCGCGATCTCAGCAATGTGCTGGCGTTGCAAAACGAGGTGGCGCGCGATATTGCTAACGAGATTGAGATGAAAGTGCGGGAGCGATCGCCGGAGACGGGCGTCCACGCCATCAATCCAGCAGCCCACGAGGCTTACTTGAAGGGTCGATATTTTTGGAACAAGCGTACGGGAGACGGCTTGAGAAAGGGGATTGAATACTTCGAGCAGGCGACCCGGCTCGATCCGAAGTACGCGGCGGCCTATGCGGGCCTGGCGGAGTCTTACGTTGTGCTAAACGGACACCGCTTTCTTCCGCCGACGCAGGCCTACCCCAAGGTGCGCGCGGCGGCGCTCAAGGCCTTGGAACTTGATGACGGCATCGCAGAGGCCCATGCGTCCCTGGGGTCACTCAAGTGGGAATATGACTGGGATCCGTCGGGCGCGGAAAAGGAGTTTCGACGGGCGATCGATCTCAACCCCAGCTACGCAACAGCGCATCAGTGGTATGCCGAGGAGTTGGCGATCATTGGCCGCGGCGACGAAGCGCGCGCTGAAATTCAGCGCGCCAAGGAACTCGACCCGCTCTCGCTTCCCATCAGCCTGGTGGCGGGCTGGATTCCTTATCTGTTGCGAGACTTCGATGGCGCCATCGCCCAGTACCAGAAGACTCTGGACATGGATGCGAACTTCGCGCTGGCGCACGTGTTCCTGGGGCGGGCGTACATCCAGAAAGGGAACATGACGCAGGCCATTGCCGAGTGCCAATTGGCGACCCGGCAATCGGATCATCCTTTTTATACAGCTTGGCTGGGATATGCGTACGCCCGAGCCGGGAACCGGCACGAGGCGCTCCGCATCTTGCGCGACCTAGAGTCCATCTCGCAACAGAAGTATGTGGCCGCGCACGATATCGCCGCCATCTATGCCGGGTTGGGAGAACAATCCAAAGCGATCGCGTGGCTTAACAAGGCCTACGACGAGCGCTCGTACACCGTGCTCCTGCTTCAGGCGGAACCGGAGTTTGACACGCTCCACTCCAATCCGCTGTTTCAAGATCTTGTGCACCGCGTTGGCGTAACGCAGTAGACTCGGGCTACTCGCCTTAGTGCCCCCCGCCGGTGGCGCTTTGTTTGGCTTGTAGAAACGAGGCGACGTTGTTCTTGTCGATCAACGCAGAACCTGTATCCACGAACATGGGGACTGGGGCGAAGCTGTCTTTGAGCCAGTCTTCGTCGAGGGCTGGGGGCTTGTGGTGGTGCAGGTTATCGAGCATTTGCAGGCCAACGAAGGCCATGGAGTAAGGCTTCTGGGCGATGGTGGCGGCGATGCCATCCTTCTGTATCCACTCGAGAGTGTCGGGATCGGTGTCCATGGCCATCACGACTTTGCCTTTGACCTTGTAGCGGTCGAGGACTTCGGCGACTTCCTTTCCGGACTGAGCTTCCAGGCAGACGAAGCCGTCGAATTTATCTTTCTCCTTGCCGATGATTTGGGTGGTGGTGTCGAAGGCGATGCGCGGGTCGCCTTGGATATCGACCTCGCGGGTGACTTTGATGGCAGTTGAGGCGAGGGCGTCTTTGTATCCGCGGAGGCGGTCCTGGAGGTTGGGCTGGGCGGGCATGGTGAAGACGACGACGTTGCCTTTGCCGTGGAGTTCCTTGGCGAGGCGTTTTCCACCGATGACGCCGACCTGGTAGTTGTTGGTGCCGATGAAGAACAGGCGTTTGCTCTCGGGGGCGTCGGAGTCGAGGGTGATGACGGGGATGCCGTGCGCGATAGCCTGGTTGATGCTGGGCCGGAGGAGGGCGGCGTCGGTGACGGCGATGAGGATGCCGGAGGCGTTGCCCTTGATGGCGTCGTCGATGGCGTCGCGTTCCGCTTTCGCATCGTAGGACTTGGGGCCGGTGAAATCGGTCTTGACCTTGAGCTCGTCTCCGGCCTTGTTGAATCCCGCGGAGGCAGATTCCCAATATGGAACTTGGATATTGGCGGCGATGAAGACGTAGTGTTCTTCGGATTCGTGGGGGGACCCGCCACAGCTCAGTAGCAGGACGAGAGGAGCGAGGCAAAGAAGAGAAGAGAAACGGCGAGTGCGGAGCATCGGATTCTCCTTCCCCGGCGGCAGACTAGGGCACCGGTCTCAGAGGGAACTCTGGGCGGGAGGAATTGTAAACCCATGGTCAAGGGAAGGAAAGGCGGGGGGTTTCAGGTTGGGGTCTAGAGCCACAACGCGAAAGAGCCCCGCCCTGTCGCTGACGCGACGGGGACGGGGCACCTGGTGGTTTTCGATATTGCGGTGTTTCGATTCCTTAGTTGTGCTTGTCGCGCTTAATGCTGCGGCTGATGCGGTTTTCGCGGTGGTTCAGGTTCTTTTGCTCGGCCTTGGTGAGGTGGCCGTTGTGGGCTGCCATGTCTTTCTGTTCCGTCTTCTGGAGCTTGGCTTCGCGCTTTTCCAGATGCGCCGTTTCTTTCGGGCTTAGGGAGCCGTTGTTGATGCCGTTGGCAATGCGCTTCTGCTGATGGGCTTCGCGGCGGTTGACTTGGTTCACGCGTGGGTGGCCGGGATCCTTCACGCCAGGGCCGGCTTCGGAGGTTGCGGTTTGAGCAGGGGAGCCGGCTACCATCAAACCGCTCACCGCCAGGGCTAACAGAGACTTGAGGAATGTGTTTGTCATGTAGGTGGAAACCCCCAGGTTTGAGAATAGTTGCGAACGGGGAAAAGTCGTTAGGTTACCGAAGTGAGTGGGCCTGTGGTCACGTTTGGACTCGATCGAAACCGGTACTTAGACCTTACCTCGGGGGCTAAATGTGAAGTTTCAATAGGGTTGTTGTCCATTCGGTCGAGAACTGGGAAGCTGATGGTTGCGAAACAAAAGCGACCGAGGAGACCGAATGGACTA
>Ga0137409_10000552_pt1 | contig 41338 bp, 49 predicted proteins | sample CZODoug1_16funga_FD_122059 | JGI IMG/M metagenome (GOLD analysis project Ga0137409, IMG submission 122059) | Vadose zone soil fungal communities from Angelo Coast Range Reserve, California, USA - CZODoug1_16fungal (Hybrid Assembly) | ecosystem: Environmental > Terrestrial > Soil > Vadose zone...
CTACTTGCACCTGTCGCCGAGTGCGCCGAATTGGATCGCGCATGACTCGATAGGGAAGGTGGCGTTCGTTCCCGCCCCGCCATGCTAGACCAGACCTCGCGAGGCCGGCCGCCTAACATGCGCTTGAAGCTGGCGGGCCTATCGCTCCTGAAGGAATCGGAGTGGTTGTGCCCTGACGGGCACAGGACTTCGTCCACTGTCCGTTGCGCTGGCGGGCTCGCCGCCCGCAGCTTAAGCGCGATCCGTTAGGCAGCTGCGCGGCCGGTCGCTTCTACGGTCCCTTGTCCTCTAAGATCCCCGGAGGTCCTCTGATGCTGGCGGTGATGTTACTCGTGGCGCTACTCGCCGCCGTTGTTCACGTCCTGATCTTCTGCATGGAAAGCCTCTGGTGGACCAGCCCGAAAGTACGTGCACGGTTTCGCCAAACCCCCGAGCACGCGGAGGCTACAAGACTGTTCGCGTTCAATCAGGGCTTCTACAATCTGTTCCTTGCTGTCGGCACTTTCGCGGGACTCGCGCTGGTTCTGGTGGGGCACCCCGGTACCGGGCTGACACTGGTGAGCTGGAATTGCCTGTTCATGCTTGGTGCGGCAATCGTTTTGGCGACGTCGGCACCGCAGATGCGGCGCGGTGCACTCATTCAAGGAGCAGCCCCGTTGCTCTTTCTATTGCTCGGTGTGGTTCACGCGGCGCGGTGACCGCGGTTACGTGGTTCATGCAGCCGCCTAACAAGCGCTTGAAGCTGGCGGGCGCTCACAAGTAGGGAAGAGTTGCGTTGCCTCGCCCGCGAGCCTTTTTCTCTGCGCCTCCACCGCCTTGCGCCGGCGAGCGTTGCGCCCGCAGCTTAAGCGCGATCCGTTAGGCGGCGCGATGAGTCAACGTCAGTTCGCCAGCGTGCTGTTCGCCGTTCTCGGCGTCTTCATCGCTATCAATTGGCTTCCACAGGTTGTCGTGGCGATCGGTCTATTCGCGCAACCGACAGAGACGAGTGCCGGTCATCAGGCCAACTCCGCGTACGCAATCACACTCCTCATCGGCACGCTCATCGCCGTTCTGCTGGCGATCACGTTGGTAGTCATGCGCGAGCGCCTTGCCGCACGTCTCTTCCAAGCCGACACGGGGCCACTCGCTGCTCGGGACGCGCAGGCGGTGGCGCTTTCAGTTCTCGGTTGTTACTTCGCGATCGGAGCGATCCCTCGCCTAGTAGGAGCCGGCCGTTTCGGCATCGGCCGCATCGAATGGGCAGCCGTTACACAGCTTGTTCTGGGTGTTGCCTTGTTCTTCGGAGCTCGAGGTGTTGGGCGCCTGTGGGCTGCTGCGCGCTCAACCGGTTCTTCCAATTCCGCTTGAGCGCGCCGCCTAACATGCGCTTGAAGCTGGCGGCGCTGCTTTCAAAGGAAGCGTTATGTTGCCTAATGTTCCAGACGTCCGCCGCAGCTTAAGCGCGATCCGTTAGGCGGCTCAGGAGGTACAGTGACAGACGACCTCAGGAACCAGACGGTTCATCGCTGGTATACGCGGCCAGTCCTCTTCGTGGCTGACGTGAACCGCGCGCTGGGTTTCTACGTCGACACGCTCGGGTTCGAGAAGCGTTGGCACGAGGGCAACGGTGCAGGAGGAGTCTGCCAGGTCAATCGCGGTGAATGTGAGATCATCCTCTGCGAAGATGCTACGCGCCGCGACCGGGGACGGCTGTTCGTCGAGCTGACTCCGGAGGCGCTCGCGCATCTTAGGCGGGAACTCGCCGAGCGCGCTGTTCCCGCCCAGGAGACCTGGTGGGGGTACGACGCGATCCAGATCAAGGATCCCGACGGCAATGAGCTGCTATTTCCGATCGCGGAGTGAGCAGACATGGCGCGCCGCCTAACATGCGCTTGAAGCTGCCGGGCGCTCCCAAGTAGGGAAGGATTGCGTTCCCTCCCTGACTAGCCTCTTTGTCTGCCGCTCCACCACCTTGCGCCCGCCCGCATTGCGCCCGCAGCTTAAGCGCGATCCGTTAGGCGGCTGCGCTCAAGGAGGTTGCCACAGTGGCCATGATCCTACCCCCGTCTCTGGTTGCCTATCTGAACTCGGAGGCCACCACCGACGTGGAGAGCCTAGCGAATTGCTTTGCCGCGGACGCGGTGGTGCACGATGAGGGTCGCGCAATTCGGGGTCTGGACGCGATAAAGGCCTGGAAGAAGGACGCGAAGGCCAAGTACCAGTATACAGTAAAGCCTTTGGACGCTGTCCAAGACCAAGCCACCGTGACGATGCGAGCACGACTCAGCGGCAAGTTCCCTGGTAGCCCAATTGAGGTCACGTACCGTTTCGTCCTGATCAATGACAAGATTGCGCTGCTGGAGATACGGTGACAGGGACGGATCGTTCGCAAGACTCGCAATGCAGCCGCCTAACACGCGCTTCTGATCGACGCGTGCGCATCGGGCCCGACGTTGGGCCCCGTTGCACCACGGGGCTCCGGGCGGTCCTTTGATGCTGTCGCGCTTGGCGGGGCCCCTCCGTCGCGTCGTGCGCCCGCTCGGGCGCGCTAAGCTCGTGAGCCATCGACTCGTCGGTCGCCTGGTGGAGCTCGGTGGCAATCAGGTGACCATCGAGGGCCTGCATTTCTCGGTCGACAACCCGCTCATCACGAGACGCCAGAAGGGTTTGCTCGATGTCGGCCTCCATGAGACGGGGGAGATCGCCCTGGCGTGCCGGTACATCGTCGCCGACCTACCCGTCGTCGAGCTTGGAGGCGGGATCGGCGTCGTCTCCTGCATCATCAACCGCCGGCTGAGCCGTCCTACGGATCACGTCGTGGTCGATGCGAATGCCGACCTCATCCCCACGCTCGAGGCCAACCGGCGGCTGAACGGGGCCGGGTTCCGGATCCGCAACGTCGCGCTTGCGTACGGAAGCGTGGAGACGGCGCTCGCGATCGACTCGTTCGTAACGAGCCGGGTCGGCGGGGTGGGGCGGCGCGCCCTGGTCGCGACGGCGACGCTCGCGAGCCTGCTTGAGGAAACCGCATTCGAGCGCATCAATCTCGTCGTCGATATCGAAGGAGCGGAGGTCGATCTCGTGGAGCGGGAGGGTCCGCTCCTCGCCCGCCGCGCACGGATTCTCATCGTCGAGACCCACCCGCAGTTCGCCGGCGAAGAGGCCATTGCACGAATGCTTACGGCCCTGCGGATACTGGGCTTCGCCGAGCTGGCGCGGGTGCGCGACGTCTTTGCCTTCGAGCACCGAACGCTTGGTTGACGACGCGTTGGGAGGCGGGGCACCGCCGCCTAACACGCGCCTGAAGCTGTCGGCGCCCGTCATCCGTGGTAGAATTGCGTTTGTGAATGTTCTAATCAGGCATCGCAGCTTAGGCGCATCCCGTTAGGCCGCAGGCGAATACGAGAGGAGGCACCATCGCCATGAACAGAGCCCACTACGGGGCCGTGGCAGCCGGGGCCCTACTGCTAACGCTCCCAGGCTCGCTTCGCCAGGAGCCGACGAATCCTGCGGCCGCCGTAGCCAAGTCGCCCATCTTGATGAGGGCGGAGGAGATGAGGTGGGAGCCCTGCTCCGCTGCACTTCCACGCGGACCCAAGTGCGCCACCCTCGAGGGCGATCGAACGGTGGCCAACGTGCCGTTCACGTACCGCCTGAAGATACCCGACGGCTACCGCATTCCAGCACACTTCCACCCAGCCGATGGGCACCTCACCGTAATCGCCGGCACGCTCAACATCGGCTTCGGCGACACGCTGGACATGAAGGCCACCAAGCCCATGCCGGCCGGAAGCTTCATCGTCATCCCGAGAGGAGCTCATCATTTTTACTGGACTCGGGGCGAGACGATCGTCCAGTCGCACGGCATCGCCCCCTGGGGGGTGACGTACGTCAATCCTGCCGATGACCCGAGGAAGAGGTAGCGACGCGTGCGGCTAACAAGCGCTTGAAGCTGGCGGCGCGCGTAGGATATTGAATGGACTACTCTTTCTTCAGCGCGCCGGAGCTTAAGCGCGATCCGTTAGGCCGCACAACTTGGAGGATGGCGATGGGCCAGATCAGCCGGCTCACGATCGTGGTCGCAATCACTTGTTTCGTCACCCCCGTCGCTGATGCACAAAAGCCGGACACTACTGCCCCTAGCCCATCACAGTTGGCGCTGGCTCACCGCGTCTTGGAGGCCGGTGGAACGATCGAGACCATGGTTGCAGCCATGCGAGCGAATCTCCCCGCACAACGGATGGCTAGTCCGCAGATTCCCGTCGAGTTCTGGACTCGGTTTGAGGCTCGGATCACATCGGATGTTCCGCAACTTGTGGATAGTATCGCGGTGCTATACGCCAAACGGTTCAGTCAGGACGAGCTTCAAGGGATCCTCGCGTTTTACCAGTCCGCGGTTGGTCGTAGGGTGCGTGAGTTGCAACCCAGTTTGGTTACCGAGAGTTCGGCAATTGGCCAGCGGTGGGGGATGCGTATAGGTGCGGAGATAGGTGCAGCCCTTCTGCAACAACAACCGCCGGAGTGAGGTTGTGCGGCCTGACAAGCGCCGGAAGCGGGCGGCGCGCGTAGATTAAGGAATGAATTCTTCTTCAGCGCGCCGCAGCTTAAGCGCGATCCGTTAGGCGGCTGCCAAAGTTCGAGGGCTCCCCCCATGCCTCAAGTCCAGGTCGAAATCACCATTACCTATCTCGACGGACACCAAGCCGTGGCAGCGTCCACCGGTAACAATGCCGCTTGGCTCTGCATCTGCCACAGACCGGTTCCACTCCTTGGCTACTCGGATGATGCACAGCGGACCACCTCCGCTGCAGTTGTTGAGTGCCCGAAGTGCAAGCGCAAATATCGGGTCCTGGCGCCCGGTGCGCGAAAGGTCCCGACGGGCATCGTCGAGCTTCAATGAGGGCACCGCCTAACAAGCGCTTGAAGCTGGCGGCGCCGTCCCGCTGTGGTACTCTTCTATTTGTGAACTCTTCTAGCCCGCGCCGCAGCTTAGGCGCAATCCGTTAGGCTGCTGAACCTTCTCAAAGCGCGAGCGGCAATGCCTTCACTCTTTGATCCCCACGTCCGAACAGCGATCCTCGATCGCCTCGGGCGCCTCACCCCCGACCGCAAGCCCGTTTGGGGACGCTTCACGACCAACGAGATGGTGTGTCATGTGAGTTGTGGGCTGCGGCAGGGTCTTGGGGAGCTCGAAGCGGGTGCGCCGTCCGGTCCATTGGCTCGGTTTCCGCTGAATTGGCTGATGATTCATGTCTTGCCGTGGCCCAAAGGGAAGGGGCAGAGCCCACCCGAGTTTCTCGCCACACGTCCAACGACCTGGGCGGGCGACGTTAGTCGTCTGCGGGATCTGATTGCGCGCTTTACGGCCCGCGGATCTGCCGCGCCGTGGCCACCCAGCCGCGTGTTCGGGCGTATTTCTGGGAGCAGCTGGGGCGTTCTGCAGCATAAGCATCTTGATTATCATCTGCGGCAGTTTGGCGTCTGAATACGGAAAGGACGCGTTATGAAGCAGATCTCAGTATTAGTCGCCCTCTCCGCTGCACTCCTCGTGGCGTGCGGCAATGACGGGCTCGCGCCCGAGGGCGGGCCGCTCCGACTCGAGGCCACGATCGGACGGTCCACGATTGGAGTCGGCGACACGACTTCGATCGTGTTCCGGCTTCGTAACGTTAGCCGAGAGACCGTCGCCCTCTCCTTCCCTGATAGTTGCCAGGTCGTTCCCTACATAACTACGCCACGCGTAGACGAAGTCGTTTACCCCAGCGGGGGCGCGTGGGGGTGCCTTACCGTAATTACCCAACTCGTCTTGGCACCCGGCGCCGAGCACGTCACGAAGGTGTTGGTACGCGGTGGTGCACAGCCGATGAATCCCGCCGTGCCCTTGGTCCCGGGTGAGTACCGCGCGTACGCTCGTCTGGAACATCCGAGTTTCCCGCTCCGGTCTGTCTCCATCGCGTTTCGGGTTGACTGAGGTTCGGCGGTGCTGTCTAACGCGCGAAGCTGACGGGCGCCACGCCTTCTGCGGTCGTCTTCTATTTGTGAACGTTCCAACTCGGCGTCGCGCTTAGGCGCACTCCGTTAGGAGTGCCGCCCATCGCAAAACACATTCCTCCCTACACACACCTGAAGCTGCCCAATTGTTGGCTTGCGAGGCGTGACCCCTTAGCTTAGGCCAACCGTTAGGCTGGGTCTGGGCACATGTCACCTCTAGCTGTTCGCGTCGGTGCGGGCGTCCTCGCTCTCCTCGTTCTTCTCACCCTGCGTGGCAAGCGCTGGGCCTATCCCGCATTCGTCGTGCTCGGGCTCCTCTACATTCCCGCGCAAACCCACTTCCACGTGCACGTCCCGAAGTGCGAGCAGCTCCTTCCCACGATGCACGTGCTCGTCCTCTCGCTGCACAACTACGCGTACATCGCGCTGTTCGCCGGCTTCTACTGGGTGTCGTGGGTACAGTTCCGGAGGTCTGACGCGCGCGCCGTCTGGGCGCTCCTCGCGACGCTGCTCGTGGCAGCCCTCGTCGAGATCGCCGAAGGCATGACGGGCGCAGCGCGTGGGCAGGTACAGTGCCGCGTGCGGGATCTCGTACCGGACGCCGCGGGGGCGTTGGGCGCAGCGGTGCTGCTCGCTGTCTGGTCCCGCCTCACCCGGAAACCGGCGTACGTCAGACTCGTCAAACCTCACGCAGCGGCCGCCCCACGCCCGGCTGCACCCACGGTCCGTGCGGTCGTTCCTCCTCGCGGGGTCGTGCCGCCTCCGCCGCCCCCCGTTCCACCGCGGCGGGTCGTATCTCCGCCCCCCGACTTTTCACCGGGCCCAAGCCCTGTTACGCCAGCGGCGGACATGGCTGCGACGCAAGAGGTCGCGCCGAGGAAGGGGGGGGCGATCGCTGCACGGGCAGCGGTCGTGCAACGCCTTCGGTCGATCCTGGGACGTCTGAGGGAAATGGTACAACGCCTGTGGGTGACCATACGGGGACGTCGCCGCACAGTCGTCGTTGGCGTCGGACTCCTGGCGCTCGTGGGTGCCGGGGCGTTGGTGATGCTGCGCCTCCGTGCCGTAGCGCCTGTGGTCACCGAGCAGCCGAACGCGGAACCACCGCCGCCCCCACCGCCCCCACCTCGGCCCCTCCAGTCGGAAGCCGAGGGGTACTACGAGCCGAGCTACAAATTCACGGTCTCCGATCGGCGCTTCACTCGCCTGACGCTGCGTCCCGAAGCCTTTGTCACGTTCTCGCGTAGCGGGACACGACAGGAAGTGGGGTGTGCAGACGCACGGATTGGCCCAGCGGCGGTACACCTGCGCTGCGAGTTCGAGCGCGTCGGCGTGGTCACGATCGAAGGCCAGTTCCCGTCACGCTCGGTCACGAGCCGCCTCGACGCGCCGGTTCTGAACGCCTTGGTCACGATCACCAATACGCGCGGTGAGACGTTGTTCCGTGCGCGCCAGTCGTTCTATTGGCACGCGCCCGACTGAGGATGGTCGGGGGGTCTATCCGCTCTTCCGACCTCCTGCCCGCGGCCCCATCTTGTTGACACCACTCACGATCCCTCGGAGCTCATATGCGCAACCTCACGCTCGCGGCGTGCCTCGTCCTCATGGTCGCCCCTCCACTCCACTCCCAGGCTGCGCCCACGGCGCAGGCGAACGCGCTGCACTGGGGACTGGCGCCCGCTGTCTTCCCGAAGGGTGCGAGGATGGCCGTTGTGAGCGGCGACCCAGGTAAGGCGGGGCCGTTCACTGTCGAGCTGGCCATGCCAGCCGGCTACAGGATCCCTCCGCACTTCCATCCCACCGCTGAGATGGTCACAGTCAAGAAGGGAACGCTACTCGTCGGCATGGGCAACACCTTCGATGCATCGAAGGCCAAACCGATGCAGGTGGGCGATTCGGGCTCCATACCGGCAAACGCCCACCACTTCGCCGCGGTGAAGGTTGCCACCTTCATTACTGTGAGCGCGATGGGTCCATTTGCGATGACCTACGTCAATCCCGCGGACGATCCTCAAAAGGCGGCGGCAAAGCCGTAGCGTGAGCGCAGCGCGGCGACGGGCAACTCGCGCTGGATTGAATCCAATGGTCAAGGAGCCATGCGTGCGACGGCATCGACTGATCATCCTGCTCCTCGTCGGTATTGTCGCCTGCTCAGCCTCCTCAGTTGCCCGCGCTCAAACCGATGTGCGCACTACGAGACGACCGAACGTGGTGCTCATACTCATGGATGACCTCGGTTACGGGGACCTCGGTAGTTACGGCGCGAGTGACGCGAAAACACCCAACCTCGACCGCTTGGCACGCGAGGGAGTCCGTCTGACGGACGCCTACGCCAACGCCTCCAACTGCTCGCCCACCAGAGCCGGTTTGATCACCGGCCAGTACCAGCAGCGTTACGGCATCGAGTGGCCGCTTGGCGCCGTTGCGGGCGACTCCGCGCGCGGCCTGCCCGCCACGGGAGCATCGTTGCCGGCGCTGCTCAAGGCCAACGGCTACGCGACGGGACTGATCGGGAAATGGCATCTCGGAATCAAGCCTGAGTTCGGACCGAACGCGCACGGCTTCGACGAGTTCTTCGGGTTCGTGAGCGGTGCCGTGGATTACTACACGCATCGGCGTGGCGACGGCACCCCGGACCTCTACGAGAACACGACTGCCGTCGAGGTCCCGGCTTATCTCACGGATGAGATTACACGGCGCGCGGTGAGCTTCGTAGATCGCCGTGCGAACGCACCGTTTTTTCTCGAGGTTGCCTACAATGCCGTGCACTGGCCGTTTCAGCCGCCGGACCTGACGGTGGGGGAGCACCACGATGTGCCACAGCCCGGCTCGTCGGGGGACCTGCGGTTGTACCAGGGACCGAATGACAGTGTACCGGCGACGCGCGCCGATTACGTTCGCATGCTCGAGCGCGCGGATCTCGGCGTGGGACAAATCCTCAGGGCGCTCGAGCAGCATGGCCTCGCGACGACGACCCTCGTGATCTTCACCAACGACAACGGTGGCGAGTGGCTGTCGCGCAATGCACCGCTCAGCAACCGCAAGAGCACGTTGTGGGAAGGCGGTATTCGCGTCCCCCTATTGCTGCGGTGGCCGGGGATCTTGCCGGCCAACAAGACGTCCGCGCAGGTGGCGATTACCATGGATTTGACGGCGACAATTCTCGCGGCCACGGGTACCTCGAACCCGGCGAATCATCCGCTCGACGGAATCGACCTGCTGCCGAGCTTGAGCGGACGGTCGTCAGTTGTCGAACGGCGGCTGTTCTGGCGAAGGAAGCGTCCGACGGAACAGCGGGCTGTGCGCGCAGGACGCTGGAAGCTGCTCCAGGACGGCGTCAATTTCTATCTGTTCGATGTGGCCCGAGACGCGGGTGAACGCCACGATCTGACCGCGTCACATCCGGATCTGGTCCGCACGCTGAGCGCAGCGCTCGACGATTGGGAAAGACAGGTTGACGCGGCTGGGCAATCGCGGCAATAGCGCCGCCGCCCAACCCGCGCCTGAAGCTGGGCGGCGCCCGGTCTCTGAGGTAGTCTAGGAGCTGTTATGCGTCTGCGTGCTGCATCGCTGTTTCTCGTGACGTCGATTGTCGCATTCACGCCCGGCGCGCTCTCTGCGCAAGGTCCTGACCAATCGCCACTCGAACAGCAGATCCGAGCACTCGAGCAAACTCAGGTCGATTTGCTCTTACGCAATGACGTTGCGGGGATGCAGAGGAACTGGTCGAAGGACTACGTGGTCAACAACCCGTTCAATCAAGTGGTGGATGCCAGCGCGGGACCGATCCGTCGAGGCCAGCTGACCTACTCGTCCTTCGTCCGCGATATTGAACGTGTTCTGGTGCACGATCATACAGTCGTTGTGATGGGAAGCGAGACCGTCGTGCCGAGTGGCCAGTCAGCAGACGCGGGCAAGACGATTCACCGGCGCTTTACTGATGTCTGGATGAACGAAGACGGCCACTGGCTCCTCATCGCTCGGCATGCAAGTGTGATCTGTGGCGGATAAATCGCCGTAGTCTTTTTATGAGGAGGTCTATGAGCCCAAAGAAGGGAACGCAGAAGTCTGCCAAGCGCACCACCGCGACCGGCACGACGTCCAAGGGCTTCACGGACGAGGAACGAGTCGCGATGAAGGAACGCGTCCAAGAGCTGAAGGCGGACACGGCGAACGGGGAAAGCGCCGTGCTCGCGAAGATCGCCGGGATGCGGGAACCGGATCGCGCCATGGGCCAGCGGCTGCATGCGATCATCACGGCCAACGCGCCAACCCTTGCGCCGAAACTCTGGTACGGGATGCCCGCCTATGCCAAGGACGGCAAGGTCGTCTGCTTTTTCCAGAGCGCGCAGAAATTCAAGACGAGGTACGCGACGTTTGGCTTCAGCGATGCGGCGAACCTCGACGCAGGCGCCCTCTGGCCGGTCGCCTTCGCGCTGCAGGAGTTGACCGCCGCCGCAGAGGCACAGATCGGCGCGCTCGTGAAGAAAGCGGTGAGTCCAGGATGAGAACATGAAAAAGTCGGGCGCGAGCCGCCAGTCCCGCAATCCCCTCATTCGCGCCGTGGCGGGCCTATTGTTCGAAGCACGCGAGGCGCTCCGCGCTGCGCATGCATTTCTGCCGAGCCGGTGGTGGCGATCGTCGCGCGCTCAGACGCGAGCGAATGGGAGAACATTGTGCCCTTCCAGCGGCCCGTCGTCGGCGCCTAACGTGCGCCGTTCGGACTTTGTTCGTGAATCCTTTTCATTCTAGCCATCGCTCCCAGCTCATTCATCTTTTGAAAGTTGCAGACAGACGACACACACTCCCTTAAGCGCACCCGTAATGGACGAGACAGACTACTACCTGGAACTGTTCCGAGCACGTTCGCGGCGCGTCCGACGTACTGCTATCCTGCTCGCGTCAATCGTTGCCCTGATGTTTGTCAACGCCGTGTCGCATATCTACCAGTTCGATCACTACTACCTGCGCCTTCCAGGAATCTTGTACGACTTCTCCCGCAAGTATGATCAACCCCTAAGGGACTGGTGGCAGGAGTATCGAACGAGGTCGCCAGGTCTGCGCTCCGCCGATGCGAGAGTAATTCCGATTGGGGACGGCGTGCCGGATGAGCAGCTCGTCCCCGTAGACTCGGTCCCGCTGCTCCGCGCCTACTTGGCTGACAATTTGCCTGACCCTCGGTACCGAGAGACGTTGCTGGGTTGGGAGATTCCAACACCGCTGTATCTTCTTGTCGCTCTGTTCGTGCCAACCGCACTATTACTGTCGATGTTGAGCAATCTCCGTTTCATGCGGCGCACGGCCGTTCTATTGCAATCTAGGGTGAGCGCCTCGAGAGTCTTTGGGTTGATCGTCGCGTCAGTATTGGTGGATCGAATCACGTTGGGGAGCAGGCTTCTGTCCCGTCTGTCGAGTGTCGCAGCCGCCGTAGCGTTCTCTCTTCTTGCCTTCGGCGCGACGGCGCTTGTAATCGTTGCACCCGTTCTGACCCGGCACACGGTGCGAGGCGCGTTGTATCTCGGTAGTTCTCAGTTCCCACAGGTTGTTGCGACGCCATCGTCGATGGGCGCTCCGGCCGGCTGGCTCGGGCTGTGGATCCCGCTCACGATCACGAATGCGATTATCTGCGTGTTCATCGCGAATGCCCTGGCGAATGTGGAGTTATCGGTTCGTGATTCCAAGTAGCGCCTGAAGCTGGCGGTGCCCGGTGTCTGAGGTAGTCTTCTTCCTTATGAACCGCACTGCACTGCGCCGCCTTCCTCCCTGTTACCGCCTGCTGACGCTCGTGCTGAGTTCCGCCGTCTGCGGCGGGGTCCTCGGCGCGCAGAGTCCCATCGGCATCTTCACGACACACAGCGACGTCGGCCGAGCAACAGGTTCTGCAGCGTACGACGCCAAGCAGCAGACGTATCTGGTCGCGGGCTCGGGCCAGAACATGTGGGACTCGCGCGACGACTTTCACTTCGCCTGGAAACGGATCAGCGGCAACTTCATCCTCTCGACACGGGCGCGCTTCATCGGCGCGGATGGGAACGAGCATCGGAAGATCGGCTGGACCATTCGCCCCTCGCTCGATCCGCGCAGCACGCATGTGACCGCGGCGTTGCACGGCAACGGCTTGATGTCGCTCCAGTTCCGCCGGCAGAACAGCGGAACGACGGAGGAAACCAGATCGGCCGCCAGCCTCCCGGATGCGGACGCGGTCATCCAGCTCGAGCGGCGCGATGGCGAGTACTTCATGTCGGTCGCGCAGTTCGGCGATACCCTCGTGACGACGCGCCTCGCCGGCGTCGCACTCCCCGATACGGTCTACGTGGGCCTGTTCGTGTGCTCGCACAACGACAGCGTCACGGAGCGCGCCACGTTCAGCAACGTCCGCATCACGACACCGCCCAAGCGCGACTTCGTCCCTTATCGCGACTACATCGGTTCGAACCTCGAGATTCTCGACGTTCAGGCTGGGAACGCGACGATCGTGCATCAGTACACGGGATCGTTTCAGGCGCCCAACTGGACGCACGACGGGAAGGCGCTCATCTACGTGCAGGAGGGACGGCTGTACCGCTTCGATCTCTCGTCACGCTCGGCCGCCCCGATCAATACGGGATTCGCGACGCGCAACAATAACGACCACGTCCTGTCGTTCGACGGCCGGATGATGGCCATTAGTAACCACGCGGTCGAGGACAGCGGCGCGTCGATTGTCTACACGGTGCCGGCAACCGGCGGCACGCCCACGCGCGTCACCGCGAAGGGACCTTCGTACCTGCATGGCTGGTCCCCCGATGGCCGGTGGCTGGTGTACGTGGGCGAGCGCAACCACGAGTTCGACGTCTACAAGATCGCCGCGGCCGGCGGCGACGAGATCCGCCTCACGACGGCGCCGGGACTGGACGACGGCCCGGAGTTCACGCCCGACGGCGCGTACATCTACTTCAACTCGGCGCGCAGCGGACGGATGCAGATCTGGCGGATGCGACCGGATGGGTCCGGCCAGGAGCAGATCACGAACGACGGCTTCAACAACTGGTTCCCGCACATTTCGCCCGACGGCAAGTGGATCGCGTACATCGCCTTTTCCGCGGACGTTGCGCCGGACGATCATCCCTTCTACAAGCACGTGCTGCTGCGATTGATACCGGTGGGTGGTGGCCCGGCGCGCGTCCTCGCGTACCTGTATGGTGGTCAGGGAACGATCAACGTCCCGTCCTGGTCGCCAGACGGAAAGCGACTGGCGTTCGTGAGTAACTCAGCAATGCCGTGAAGTAATGCCCGTCAGCTCGAGCTTCCGCACATTCGTCGTCGATCAACTGAGTCGTGTCGTGCCGCACCTGCGCGCGCGGGCAATGTTCGGCGGCGTCGGCATCTATGCCGGCGACCTGTTCTTTGCGCTGATTGCCGATGACTCGCTCTATTTCAAGGTCAATGATTCCAATCGGCAGGACTTCGAGCGGTTGGGAATGAAACCGTTCCAGCCCTACGGGGAAGGCGGGGAAATCATGCAATATTACCAGGTGCCAGCCGATCTCCTGGACGATCCTGAGACGCTCCAGCCCTGGGCGGAGAAGGCGATCGCGGTGGCGGCCAAGAAGAGGAAGGGGAAACGGGACCGTGACTGACGAGCACAAGGCCAAGCTGCAGGCGCTGCTCCGCGGCTACGCCGAGCGTGCGGCGAAGGTGGAGCCCGCGAACAAGACGCCGCTGGATCAGGCGGATCGAAAGATGTGCGGAGAGCGACTGCACTCAGTCGTGCGTCCCGTGCTCGACGCGATCATGGTCGAGCTCAAGGACGCCGGGCACGATGCCTCCGTTCGAGAGCACATCGAGCGCGACGACGCCTACCCCAGTGTGGCCCTCTCCTTCACGCCCCGGGCCGGGCTCGCGTCGGCGCTCATCTTCCGCTACGACCCCCGCCACGGCATCGTCGTCCAGCGGGAGGTCAAACACGCCCCCTGGAAGGGACGGCCGCCCACCAACACCGGGGACCGGCTCGGCACGATCGGCATCACCGCCGTCTCGGCACCCTGGGTCGAAACCAAAACGCTGAGCTTTATCGAGGCCGTGCTGAAAGCGAATTAGAGGCGCCTGTGCGATTCATATTCGTCGAGCGCTGCCGGACGTGCAATACCAGGTTACCGAAGCTGGGTGACGGCGGATGCATGGGCATGCCCACCGCCTCGCGCAGGCCAGGGACTGAAATCGATCCGGCCTCCTTCGGAGCGATCTACGAAGGCCTCTGCGCGGCGAACCTCATGAATCCCGCGCTCGACAAGCGCTTCGAGATGCTGAAGAAGCACCGCAGTCACAAGCTCGAGCTGTTCTTCCGCGATCATCCCGACGACGACCACTACTTCACGGGCCCGTGGAAGCGCGAGCACGAACCACAGCCCAGCCCTGATTTCCAGCGGGGATACGCGAATGCGTGGTACGCGGCGGCCTGCGAGCGCTGCGGCAAGTCATTCGTCTCCAAGGAGCGCGAGCAGCTGCGCAGCTTCGAGGCTACGTCGTTGACCACCACGCGCGCAGGCACCTTCTTCGATGGCGTCATCGTCACGGGCGATGATTTGGACAACCCCGCTGCCCCGCTCACGTCGCGGGAGCGGTATAAGCTTGGCATGTTCCTCTGGGATCACCGGGCGCATGGCGTTCGAGTGGCGCTCCTCCGCACGTCGGCGGAGCGCAAGGCCTTTCTGCCGCGCACGAAGCGAGGGAGCCCACGCAAGAAGGCGGTGCCGCCCCCGGTCCGAAATCTGGAGGATTGGTGGGCGCGCCTGGAGCAGTCAGGATGGCTGGCCGAGGTTGCCGAGTCGGAATCGAGCCGCATCCGTGAAGCGTTTGCCGGGCAGGCCGCCGACCTCTCACAAGCCTTTCACGTTCTCTCACCGGCGGGGTTCGACGCAGAATGCATCGATGATTCCGGCGACTATGAGCGGTGGGTCATTTCGGCCTACAGCAAAGCCTCGACCGGCGCGTTCACGCCGACCAAGGTCAAAGACCGACTGAGCCGCCGCGCGGGCACCGCGACCATTTCATTCCAGGCGGGCGGCCGCAAGTTCTCCACCCAGTTCTCCCAGGAGGATGACTGGATCGCCGACGAGGTGCACGATTTCCTGAACGAGGCGCTGGCGGCACTGGGAGAAACGCGACGGTTCCACTTGCTCCCGACCGGAGACCAGACCGGCGAGATCGTGTGCGTGAGGCCTGAGACCTACCAGCGCGCAGTGGAGGCGGGACTGATCCCTGAAGGCGCCTAACGCGCGCCTTTCGACGCTTTCACTGCATTCCACAGTCCATCCAGCTCTTCGAGACTGGCCCGTCCCATTTCCAGTCCGCGCTCTTCTGCAAGTTTCTCCACCTTCTCGAATCGCTGTTGGAATTTCAGATTGGCGCGCTCCAGCGCCTGACCCGCTTCGATGCCGAGCTTCCGCGCCAGGTTCACGGTCGCGAAAAGCAGGTCCCCGAGCTCTTCTTCGATCTGCTCCCTACGCCCCGCTCCCTGCTCTTTCTCCAGCTCACCGACCTCTTCTTTCACCTTCTCCATCGGGCCCTTGGCATCTGGCCAGTCAAAGCCGATGCCGGCCGCTCGCTCCTGCAGTCGATAGGCCATCAGCAGGGGAGGAAGATTCGGAGGAAGCCCCGCGAGCGTGCCGCGCTTCCCGCCCGCGCGTGGCTCGCGCCGTTTCACGAGCTCCCATCCCTGGTGATCGCCGGTGCTGATGCGGCCATCGCCGAACAGATTGGGGTGACGGCGCCACATCTTCTCCTCGAGCGTGCGCGTGACGACCTCGGCGTTGAACTGCGATCGCTCCTCGCCGATGACGATCTGAAACGCGAGATGCAGCAGCAGGTCGCCCAGCTCGTCGCGCATCGCTTCGGGATCGTCGGTCTGGATCGCGTGATCGAGCTCGAGAGCTTCTTCGACGAGATAGGGACGGAGCGTTTGCGGGCTCTGCGCGCGGTCCCACGGACAGCGTTGCCGCAGTTCGCGCACGAGTCCCAGAGCACGTCCAAGCGCTGAATCGCCTTGCATTTAGCCTCCGGGCCGGGTATCATACCCGCGCCAGTGAGCGTGTCAACGAGCGGCGAGGCCTGGGTCGAAGTGGACGTGGACGCCCTCGTCGACAACGCCCGAACGATAGCAAAGATAGCAGGCACACGGCTCCTCCCTGTCGTCAAGGCCAACGCGTACGGGGTCGGAGCCGCCCTAGTATCTAAGGCCCTCGAGCAGGTCGATCCCTGGGGCTACGGTGTCGCAACGATTGAGGAGGGTGCCGAGCTGCGGGCAGCCGGCATCACGCGGCCGATTCTCGTCTTCATGCCGGCACGCGCACAGCGGTTCGACGAGTACGATCGCCATCAGTTGACGCCGGCGCTCGGCGACGGGGGCAGCATTCTGGAGTGGACCACGCGCGGCGACCGCGCGTTCCACGTCGAGATCGACACGGGCATGGGTCGCGCCGGCGTACGCTGGGACGAGGTGGAGGAGCTGGGCGAGGCCGTCGATACGCCCGCGCTCGAAGGGTGCTATACCCACTTCCATTCCGCCGAGCGCAGCGATGGTTCGGCCGAGCGGCAGCTGGAGCGATTCCTCGCGGCCGTCGATCGCCTGCCACGCCGGCCGGCGATGTTGCACGTCGCGAACAGTGCAGCCGCACTGCGCGGCAAGCAGTTCGCGTTCGACCTGGTGCGGCCGGGGATCTTCCTGTACGGCGGCGTGGCGGCCGCGGGCGTGCCGGCCCCGCAGCCCGTGGTCAGCGTGCGGGCCCGCGTCGTGAGCGTGCGGCGGATCGGCGCCGGCGAGAGCGTCAGCTACGATGCGAGCTGGGTCGCTCCGCGCGACACCGTGGTCGCGACGCTGCGCATCGGGTACGCCGATGGCGTGCGTCGTGAGGTGGGCGTCGAAGGCAAAGGCCACGTGCTGCTGCGCGGCAAGCGGTGTCCGATCGTGGGCGTCGTGCAGATGGACATGACGCTGGTCGAGACCGGGCACCTGGAGGTGCAGGTAGGCGACGTCGCCACGTTTGTCGGCGAAGAAGCCAAGCAGCGCATCACGTTGGAGGAATTCGCGGGCTGGAGCGGCGCAGTGCCGCACGAGTTTCTCACCGGGCTGGGAGCACGGTTGCCGCGCATCGTGGTATGAGCAAACGCGCCGCGATCATCGTGCTCGATGGGCTCGGCATCGGTCCGGCGCCGGACACGGCGGCATATGGCGACGGGGGATCGGACACCCTCGGCAACGTCGCCCGCGCAGTGGGCGGCGGGTTGAAGCTGCCGAATCTGGAAAAGCTGGGACTCGGAATGGATCGTCCCATTTCCGGACTGTCGGCAGGCGTTAAGCCGGCGGCTGCCCATGGGGTGGCGCAGCCGGCATCAGCGGGGAAGGACAGCACGACGGGGCACTGGGAGATTTGCGGCGTGCTGTTGAAAAAAGCGTTTCGCACGTATCCCAAGGGATTTCCCGTTCCATTGCTGGACGAGTTCGCGAAACGCACCGGACGCGGCTGGCTGGGCAACAAAGCGGCGTCCGGGACCGCGATCGTCGACGAGCTTGGCGCCGAGCATCAGCGAACCGGCAAGTGGATCGTCTATACTTCCGCGGACTCGGTTTTTCAGATTGCGGCGCACGAAGCGACGGTGCCGCTGGCGGAGCTGTACCGGGCGTGCGTAGTCGCCCGCGAGATTCTGATCGGCGAGGACGCGGTCAGCCGTGTGATCGCGCGGCCGTTTGCGGGCCGGGCCGGGGACTACCGGCGGACGCCCAATCGCAAGGATTTTTCGATCGCGCCGACCGGAACGACGCTGCTCGACCGGATGGCGGACGCCGGTGTGGCGCGCGTCGGTATCGGGAAAGTGGACGACCTGTTCGCGGGGCGGAACATCAGCAGCGAGCATACGCCGACGAACGGCGATGCGTACCGGCTGATCGAGCGCGCACTCGAGACGCTCGATAGCGGGTTCGTGTTCGTGAACGTGATCGAATTCGACCAGACGTGGGGGCACCGCAATGACGTGCCGGGGTTTCATCAGGGTCTCAAAGAGCTCGACGCCTGGCTGCCACGTCTGCTCAGCCGGTTGCGTCCGGACGATCTCGTGATGCTCACCGCGGATCACGGCAACGATCCGACGACGCCGTCCACGGATCATTCGCGCGAGGTTGTGCCGCTGCTGGTCGTGGGACCAAAGGTGAAGCCTGTCGCGCTTGGCACGCGCCAAACTTTCGCCGACCTGGGTCAGACCGTGGCCGACTACTTCGGCCTGCCGGCGCTCACGGCCGGGACGTCGTTTCTGCGCGACGTGACGGCATGAAGGAGCTGGTACGGCAGGCCCGCGACGCGATGCGCCACGCGTGGGCGCCGTACAGCAACTTCCACGTCGGTGCCGCGATCGAGGCGGCCGATGGGAAGGTCTACGTCGGGTGCAACGTCGAAAGCGCCTCGTACGGGCTCACGATCTGCGCGGAGCGGATGGCGCTGGGGGCGGCGGTCGTGGGCGGCGCGCGGAAGCTGAAGCGTATCGTCGTGACGACTGAAGTAGACCCTCCGGCGGCACCCTGTGGGGCCTGCCGTCAGCTGCTGGCGGAGTTCGGCCTCCATCTGGAAGTGACCGCCGTCGGCCCGGCGACGGAGCGGCGCTGGACGCTCGCCGCGCTGCTGCCTGATGCTTTCACCAAGGAGACGCTGGAGCGGTGACTCGGCGATTTGCGTGGCTGTTTCTGCTTGCGGTTGCGGCCTGTACCGAAGAGGCAACGGCGCCAGGCGTCTGTCCCGACTTCTGTCCGGGCGGACAGATCGTCGTTCACGACACGATTTTCACCGACATCATCCAGCGGGACTCGTCGTTCAGGGGCTACGTCGCGGGCTATCAGGCCATCGGAGCTGCCGCGGCAGACCTGCCGGGCGTAAAGAGCCGCCCGGTCTTCCTCCTGAAGACGATGATTACCAGAGTGCAGCCGCGGAGCACCGATACCACGACGGTGCCGATCGCCATCGATTCGGCGCGGCTCAGACTTTCGATCACCCGGCGCGACAAGAAGGCGAGCAACTTGCGGCTGCGGCTGTTCCAGCTGCCCCTCACGGTGGACTCGACCTCGGATTTTCTGAGCCTCGATCCGTATTTCAGCGGAGCGGTCGTGGACAGCGTCAACGTGTCCGACCTGCTCGCCCGGCCCGCGATCGGCGATTCCGTCACGGTTCGGATTTGGGGTGACTCGATCCGCACCGACTCCGCCGGCCACGTGTTGAAGATCTCGCCGGGCGACTCGACGCTGCTCCTGTACTTCACGTTCGATACGGTGCAAGCGCCGTTCAGCGTGCCCGATTCGGGCAAGCTCGCCTTTGGGGTGGAGGTCGCTGCCGATTCGTTGGCGAGCATCACCATCGGGACGAATGAAACGGTCGGCAATGGTCCGGTCATGCGCTGGTTCTATCGTTACAGCATTCCGGACACGCTTCCCGCGCCGGATAGTGTGGCGCACAAGGATCTTTCGCGCGCGCCAAGTTTTGACAGCTTCGTGTTCAATCCCCCAACCGCGCCACCCGATTCCAATCTCGCGGTCGGTGGCGTTCCCTCGGCGCGCAGCCTGCTGCGCGTCGCGATCCCGGCCTTCCTGCATGACAGCATCGACATCGTGCGGGCGACCGCGATCCTCGTGCCGGTTGCCGCGGTGCCGGGAGCGCCGATCGATTCGTTCGGCATACTGGTGCGTCCCGTCCTGACCGATCTCGGCGGCAAATCGCCGCTCGGCACGATCACGTCGGACTTCGCGCACGTCATGATCCATACCGGGTTCAGCGACACGGTGCGTATCGAGATCACCAACATGGTGCGCACCTGGGTCGCGGATACGACTCGGCCGACCGCGTTTTTCCTCGGGCAAGTGGGGGAAGCGAGCTCCTTTACCGAGATCCGCTTCTATTCGTCGCGCACCCCGGCGCTCCGGCCGGCGCTGCACGTGACGTACGTGAAGCGCTTCCCGTTTGGGGTGCCATGACTCTCCGGCCGCTCGTTGCGCTCGCGCTGCTGATCACCGTCGGGGCGTCGAGCCGTCTGGCCGCTCAGGATTCCCAGTTCGGTATCCGCGGCCTCGGCACGCCCGGAAAGCAGGAGAGCGTCCGGGCGCGGACCACGGGCGGCGCGTTCGCCCCGTTTGACCCCTTCTCGCCACTGGTCGACGTGTCGATCAGCGACGTGCGCCGCACGAGTGCCGGCGTAACGAGCGGCGCGTCGTGGCGGTCGATCGACGCCAGCGGCAGCACCGCAACGCTGCGCGGCACGCGCTTTCCCGCACTCGTCATCGCGGGGCCTGTGAACCGGCGGGTGGTGATCGGCGGCGGGTTCTCGACCTATCTCGACCGCAGTTTCGGCGTCATCACGCACGACACGATCGACCTGCGCGGCGTCCCACAGCCGATCACGGACGAGATTACGAGCGACGGTGCGGTCAGCGATTTGCGGCTCGCCGCCGCCGCGCGCCTCCACAGTCGTCTCGCGCTGGGTCTGGGGTTTCACCTGATCACCGGGTCCTCCCGCGTCATCGCCACCCGCCGCTTCGCTGACACGGCGAGTTACCGCACGTCCAGCACGCGTGACGAAGTGGCGTACAATGGCATGGGTGGCTCGGCGAGCCTAATGGTGGATGTGTGGCACGACCTGCGGTTCGTCGGCTGGTTCCGCTCCGATTCCAAGCTCCGCGCCGATGTCAACGGGCGTACGGTGGCGGAGAATGATTTGCCGATGTCCTACGGCACCGGCGTGTTGTGGCGGGCGGGCGCCCAGGCAGGCATCGCGGGCTCGCTGGCATGGCAGAAGTGGGCCGGAGCAGGGCCGAACGCGCACGATACGTTCAACTGGTCCGCCGGCGCGGAGCTGGGCCCGGCCGGAGCGCTGCTCCGCTTCGGCGTGCGCGGCGGGCAGCTCGCCTTCGGCGTCGGCAAGACACCGACCGAGGTCGGATACTCCGCGGGGCTCGGGCGGCAGTTCTCCGGCGGCCGCGGGCGCCTCGATCTCGGGCTCGAGCGGCTGGAACGCAAAGGCACCGGACTCACCGAGCGGGTGTGGACGTTCCTGCTGGGGCTGACCGTGCGGCCGTGAACGTCTACTTCCACACCTTCGGGTGCAAAGCCAACCAGTACGACACGGAGCGCGTGCGGCAGGCGTTCGACTCGGGTGGCGCCGTCGTCGTCGATGATCCCGCGCTCGCCGATCTCGCCATTATCAATTCCTGCACCGTCACCAGTGAAAGCGAAGTCAAGCTGCGCCGCTTCGTGCGCCACGTGGCGAAGACCGGTCACGCGCAAACGATCGTGATGGGATGTGCCGCGGCGCTCGACGACGGCGCGATTGCCGCGCTGCCGTCGGTACGCGCGGTGGTTCCGAACGCGGACCCGGATGACGTCCTACGCGCTGCGGGATTCGCGAATGTAGGGGCACGACATGTCGTGCGACAGCGCGGTGGCAAATCCCGTGCGTTATTGAAAATCCAGGATGGCTGCGACGAGCACTGCACGTTCTGCGCGACCACGCTGGCGCGGGGCAATAACCGGTCGCGCTCCGTCACGGAGCTCGTGGCGGAGGCGCGCGAGTTGGCCGAGCATCACGCCGAGATCGTGCTGACGGGCGTGCATATCGGCACGTATGGGCAAGACGTGGGGCGTGGGGCGTGCGGCGTGACGTTGGGACAGCTCCTTGAAAGACTCATCGGAGCCATTCCCGGTGTGCGATTCCGTCTGGGCAGCGTCGAGGCCACTGAGGTCGACGACACCCTCGCGCGCCTGCTCATCGAAGCCCCCCGGCATCTGGCGGCCCATCTGCACGCCCCGCTGCAGTCTGGTTCCAACCGCGTGCTGAAACGCATGGGCCGCCATTGGTACACGGCCGAGTCTTATCGCGCGCGTATTGAATGGCTCGCCGAGCGACTGCCGGTTTTTGGACTCGGCGCCGACGTGATCGCGGGATTCCCGGGCGAAACGAAGGACGACCACCACGCCTCCGTCACGCTATTGCACGCCTTGCCTTTTACGTACTTACACGTCTTCCCGTTTTCTGTCCGGCCGGATGCGCCGGCCGCGAAGCTGTCCGGGCAGCTGCAGCCCGAGGTCATTCGGGCCCGGGCGCGCGAGCTGCGCGAGCTTGGCGAGGCGAAAGCAGCCGCGCATCGCCTGCGCCGCAGAGGGCGGACGGCGGATGGCGTGGTCACGGGCCGGCTCAAAGGTCAGGTCGAGGTGATGACGCAGGATTATCTGAGCGTCTATCTTGATACGGACCGGTGGGACGGACGCCAACGCTTCGAGGTCATCGTCAACTGACCATGCCGCGTGTGTACATCGAGACTTACGGCTGCCAGATGAACGTCTCCGATTCCGAGCTGATGTTCGGAGTCCTGGGGCGCGAGGGCTACGTGCGCACGGAAGATCCCGCCGAGGCGGACGTGCTGCTGGTCAACACCTGTGCGGTCCGGGATCATGCCGAGCAGCGCGTGTTGGGGCGCATGGGTGAGTTGAAGCGCTACAAGCGCCCCGGCGACGTCCTCGGCGTGGTGGGGTGCATGGCGCAGCGCCTCGGTCCCAAGCTCCTGGAGCGCGTGCCGCAGGTGGATCTCGTCATCGGGCCTGACGGCTACCGCGGGCTGCCCGAGCTGATCGCGCGGGCGCGCGAAGGAGAGCGGACCGCCGAAGTGGCCTTCAAGGGCTGGGAGCATTACGAGGACGTGCCCCCGGTCCGGGACAATCCGATCTCGGCATTTGTGACGGTGCAACGCGGCTGCGATTATCGGTGCACCTTCTGCATCGTTCCGATGACGCGTGGCCCGGAGCGCAGCCGCAAGTTGGCTGATGTAGTAGGCGAGGTCAGCCGGCTGGCGGATCAGGGCACCACCGAGGTCACGCTCCTTGGGCAGACGGTCAACAGCTATCACGACGGCGAGCATGACTTCGCCGATCTGGTGCGCGCGGTCGGAGCAGTCGACGGCATCCGGCGGCTGCGGTTTACCTCGCCGTATCCCACGGACTTCACGCCGCGTGTGCTGGCGGCCATGGCGGAGACCCCGGCCGTCTGCGAGCACGTCCATCTTCCCGTGCAAAGCGGCAGCTCGCGCACGCTCAGGCGTATGTTGCGCCGCTACGACCGCGAGCGGTATCTCGACGTCGTGGCCGCGCTGCGCGCCGCGGTGCCCGGCATCGCGCTGTCGACGGACATCATCGTCGGATTTCCCGGTGAAACGGAAGACGAATTTCAGGAAACGTTGTCGCTGGTGGAGCAGGTGGCATTCGACGACGCCTATACGTTCAAGTACTCCGTGCGTGACGGCACGCCCGCGGTGCGGATCAAGGATCACGTGCCGGAAGAGGTCAAGACCGAGCGCATCGGCCGGCTCATCGCCGCCGTGCGGCACGTCGCCAGGCAGAAGAACATCGGCCTCGTCGGCACGACGCACGAGGTGCTGGTCGAGCGCCCCGCCAAGCGCGGCGACTTGCTGCAGGCCCGCACGCGGACCAACAAGATTGCGTTGCTCGCGGGTCCGGACGAGTGGATCGGCAGCTACCGGCGCGTGCGGTTCACCGGCACGACCGGCTCGACGTTCACCGCCTGGCCGCTCGAGCGAGAGAACCCGGAGCTCGTCGCCCCGTGGCAGTAACCAACGTGACGCTGGAGGTCGTGCAGCGGGAGTATCACAGCCTGCGCGAGGGCTTCCCGAAATTCTGCGGCTGCGAAACCTGCCACAGCGACGTGGTCGTCTACGGGCTCAATCGCATTTCCCCGCACTACGTCTCCACCCGCCAGGGCGAGATCCTCACCGAGCTGACGCTGGCCAGCGATCAGGAAAAAGCGAAGCTCGACGTCGCTCTGCTCGAAGGCTTTCGGAAGGTCTCGGCCGCCCCGCGCTGCGGCGCAAAACCCACGCAACTGTAAGCTAGGTCGGCGGTGCGCCCGCCGATCCTCTGGATAACTGTCGTGTTCGGACTCGGCCTTTGGGCCGGGCTCTCCGGGAGTGGGGAGTGGGGAGTGGTCCTCTCCGTTCTCCTGGGCGCGGGTTTGCTCGCGCGTCGAGCGCCCCTGGGTGCGGCGCTCGGCGTCATGCTGGTGGCGGGTCTGTTGTGGGGTGCGGCGGCGCTACGTGAAGAGGCAGCGTCGTGCAACGGTCGCTGGGCCAACCAACCCGGAACGCATTCGGTGATTGTCCAGCTAACCGACCCGGTCTCAGCCGCCGGTGGTGTCGCAGAAGGCGTTGTGCGCGGCAGCGACTGCCACGGCGTCCTCACCATCCGCTGGCCCGACGAGCACCCTGCGCACGGCGGCACAACGTGGGTGGTGGCGGGCCGCTTCCTCGGCGATGCGAGTCGGGGCGTTCTCGTCGCCCGACGCCTGCGTCAGCTCGACGCCGTGCGGCGTGGTCGAGGGGCGTTGCGCGATCGGGTCGCTGAGCGGAGTAGGCGTCTATTCGGCGCAAAGGCACCACTCGTCGATGCACTCGTGATCGCGCGTCGAGCGGAGCTCGATGCCGAACTGCGCGAGCGCTACGCGCGCTCGGGGTTGGCTCACCTGCTCTCGATCTCGGGATTGCACGTCGCCTTCTTTGCGGCGTGGCTCAATGTCGTGCTGGTGCGGCTGCGGCTGAGTGCGCGGGCGCGCGTCGTGGCCGGCACGCTCGTGATGCTCACCTACGTCTGGCTGCTCGGGTTTCCCGCGCCCGCCACGCGTTCGGCGGCGATGCTCGCGATGCTGGATATCGCGAAGCTGCGGCAGCGCGTCGTTGCACCCCGAGGATTGGTCGCGTTGGCGGCGTTGTGCGTGATGTTCGGCGACCCGTGGTCGGTGCAATCGGTCGGCGCGTGGCTCTCGGTGGCAGCGGTGGCCGCGGTGATTTGGGCAGCGCGTGCCACGGAGCGGCATCACAGGGTCGTGCGGCTGCTCGCTCCGGCGGCGGCCGCGACGCTGTGCACCGCGCCGATCACCGCGTACACCTTCGGGACCGTCGCGCCGATCGGTGTGTTGGCGAACCTCGCCGCCATCCCGCTCGCGGGCTTGGCGGTTCCAGGGCTCATGGTCGCGCTGCTGCTCTCGTCCAGCTGGCTCGCGGCCGGCGCGGGACTGTGTCTGGCGCTGCTCGACCTCGTGGCCAAAGCCGCCGCCGCGCTGCCGGGCGGTCATTTCATCATGATTGCCGGCCCGCGCGCCGCCGCCTTGTGGCTCGGCGTCCTCGCGCTGGCGTGGTGGCTGTGGAATTCCCCGCGCCGGCGCTGGACGATCGCAGCGCGCACCGCGTTGATCGCGGCTGGCCTCTCACTCACGGCGCTCTACTCCGCCTTTACCCGCCTTTCAGATTGCCGTTGCCTCACCGTAAGTTTCCTGGACGTCGGGCAGGGAGACGCCGTCGCCTTGCGGAGTCCGGCCGGCCGCTGGTTGCTGATCGACGGTGGCCCGCGCGGGCCGCAGGGAGACGCCGGGCGCCGCGTCGTGGTGCCGTTCTTGCGCAGTCACGGTGCGTTGCAGCTTGCCGGTGTCGTGGCGACGCACGCGCATCTCGATCACTTCGGCGGCCTGCCCGCGGTGCTCGACGCGTTCGATCCCGCCTTCGTGCTCGAGCCAGGGGAGCCGGTGCCCGACGCCGGGTATCTCGGCTTCCTCGCCGCCGTCGAGGGCGACGGCGCAGCGTGGCATGCGGCTCGACGCGGTGACCGGCTCGAGCTCGATGGCGTCACGATCGAGGTGCTGAGTCCGGACTCCGCCTGGGCGGTAAGCCAGACGGATATCAATGAAGAGTCGGTCGTGCTGCTCGTGACGTATGGGGCGACGCGACTGCTGCTGGCCGGCGACGCCGGGATACCGACCGAGGCGCATCTGGCGGGGCGGGTCGGCCACGTGACGCTGCTCAAGGTGGGCCATCACGGGTCACGCGGAGCCACTTCGGACCGCTGGCTCGACGAGCTGCGGCCCGCGGAGGCCGTGATCAGCGTGGGGGCGAAGAACCGCTACGGGCATCCCGCACCGGAGACCCTCGCGCGGCTGCGGGCACACGGCGTCACCGTCCTCCGCACCGATGAGCGGGGCACGATCACCTTCACCGTCTCGAGTCATGGCACGCTCGCAATCACCGACGTCGGTCATCACGATTGAGCGCTTCATCATGGAGCAGGAACGGCTCCACCCCGAAGCCACGGGAGAGCTGTCGAACCTGCTCTACGATCTTTGCCTCGCCGCCAAAATCATCTCCCGCCAGGTGCGCCGAGCCGGCCTCACCGACATTCTCGGCGAATTCGGTGCGATCAACGTGCAGGGCGAGCTGCAGCAGAAGCTCGACGTGTTCGCCAACGAGACGGTGCGGCACAGCGTGGAACACACCGGGCGCGTCTGCGTCGTCGCGTCGGAGGAGGATGAACACCCCATCCCCATCGAGGTGCGTGAGGACCGGCGCGGCGGCAAGTACGTGCTCATGTACGATCCGCTCGACGGCTCGACTAACATCGGCGTCAACGTCTCGATCGGGACGATCTTCTCCATTCACCGGCGCAGCGCCACCAAGAAGGGCCCTGGTTCACTCGCCGACTGTCTGCAGAAAGGCCGCGCGCAGGTCGCCGCCGGCTACATCCTGTATGGCTCCAGCACGATGCTCGTGTACACGACGGGGCAGGGCGTCCATGGCTTCACGCTCGACCCCACGATCGGCGAGTTTCTCCTGTCGCATCCGGACATTCGCTCACCCGACGTCGGCCAGTACTACAGCGTGAACGAGAGTCACTGGAACAAGTGGGCGCCCGGGATCCAGCGCGTCGTCGCCGCTTTCAAGAACGGCGATGCGGGACGGGTGCAGGCGAAGAATGCCCGCTACATCGGATCGCTGGTCGCCGACATTCATCGCAACCTCATGTCGGGCGGCGTCTTCTTGTATCCGGCCGACACGCTCTCCCCTGAAGGGAAATTGCGGCTGCTCTACGAAGCGGCGCCGCTCGCGTTCGTGGTGGAGCAAGCGGGCGGTGCGGCGACCGACGGCCGCGGCGACATTCTCGACATCAAGCCCACCGCGCTGCACCAACGCACCCCGCTCATCATCGGCTCCAAGCAGGACGTCGCCTTCGCCCGCTCGGTGCTCGGCGAGTCATGACGCACGACTGGGAACCGCGGCGCCCCCCGCTGCACGATGTGAGTGCGCCCGGGGAGCCGCCGTTCACGCGCGGGATCTACCCCACGATGTACCGCGGCAAGCTGTGGACGATGCGCCAGTATGCGGGCTTCGGCACCGCGGAGGAAACCAACGCGCGGTTCCGTCACCTGCTCGACGCGGGCCAGACCGGGCTCTCCGTGGCGTTCGACCTGCCGACGCAGATGGGCTACGACTCCGACCATCGCATGGCGGAGGGGGAGGTGGGGCGGGCCGGCGTCGCGATCGACAGCGTCGAGGACCTGGACCGGCTGTTCCAGGGCATTCCGCTCGACAAGGTCTCGACCTCGATGACGATCAACGCCACGGCGGCGATTTTGCTGGCGATGTATGTCACGGTGGGAGAGGAACAGGGTGTCCCGCTCGCCAAGCTCCAGGGCACGCTGCAGAACGACATTCTCAAGGAGTACATCGCGCGCGGCACGTACATATATCCGCCCGCGCCGTCGCTGCGGCTCGTCGCCGACGTCTTCCGCTTCACGTCCGCTCACACGATGAGCTTCAACCCGATTTCCATTTCGGGTTATCACATGCGTGAGGCCGGGGCGACGGCGGTGCAGGAGATTGCCTTCACCTTTGCCAACGCGCTGGAGTATGTGCGCGGTGCGCGGTCCGCGGGGCTTGCGATCGATGATTTCGCCCCGCGGATTTCGTTTTTCTTCGCCGCCTATACGAATTTGTTCGAGGAAATCGCCAAGTTCCGCGCGGCCCGCCGGTTGTGGGCACGGCTCATGAAGGGGGCGCCGCTGCGCTTTCACGCGCAGACTGGCGGAGCGACGCTCACCGCGCAGCAGCCGCTCAACAACGTCGTGCGCGTCGCCATTCAGGCGATGGCCGCGGTGCTGGGCGGCACGCAGTCCCTGCACACCAACTCGTACGACGAAGCGCTGGCCCTGCCCACGGAGCTCAGCGCGACACTGGCGCTGCGCACGCAGCAGCTGCTCGCCCACGAGACCGGCGTGCCAGACGTGGTCGATCCGCTGGGTGGCAGTTTTTATGTCGAGACGTTGACGGACCGCATCGAAACCCAGGCCCGGCAGTTGGTGGAGGAAGTCGAGGCTGGGGGAGGTGCTGTACAGGCCATTGAACGGGGATTCTTTCAGGAAGCGATCGCGCGCAGCGCCTACGAGCAGCAACGGGAGATCGAAGCGGGAAAACAGGTCGTGGTGGGGGTGAATGAGTATGTCACGGGCGAGGCGGTTCCGCCGATCGCAGCGCCCGACTACTCCCGGCTGGCGGATCAGCAGCGGCGTCGCCTGGCGGAGTTACGGGGAAAGAGGGAAGGGGGAAGGGTGACGAGCACGCTCGGCGCATTGGAGGCAGCGGCTCGCGAGCCCGGCGCGCCGCTGATGGAGCCGATTCTCGATGCCGTGCGGGCGCGCGCGACACTCGGCGAAATCAGCGACGTATTCCGCGCCGCGTGGGGTGTGCATGATCCGCGTTGACTGGTCCCCATCAACCAATTGAGGAGGGCGGATGGCACGGAAGATCGCGGCGCGCCTGATCGTTGCGGTGCTGCTGGGTATCGTCACCGGCTACGCCGTGGGGAAGAGCCTGGCGAGCGACGCAGCGAAGGGCAGCAGCTTGACGCTGAAGGAATACGTCGACGACTTCGAGAATCATAAGAAAGATTTGCTGGAGTCGGGGACGCCGCTGGCCGCTGCAATCGTCGTCGGTGTACTGATGGTTACCGTCGCGCTCGGGCTCTATGAGTTGCTCGTGCTGGCAGTCGATAAGGTGCTCGCTGCGCTCGATCGCCGCCGCGATGTCGGGATGCAGCCGGGGACGCCGCCGCCATGGTAGGCCGATGGGCCGGTGGCCCATCGGCCCGACGTGTGACCCGCATAGGACACGGGATGGTATCACGTAGAGGGAGTCCGTCATGAAGCTGATTCGATACCTACTCATCGTGCTTGCCGCCGCGGCATCATGCAATAATCCCGTCTGCGGCTGCCCGCCCACTCCCGCCGTCGCGAGGGTGTGGGGTCGGGTGACCACCGACAGCGGCGTGGCCCTCGCCCACGCGGCGATCATCGTGGCGGTGCGCCCGGACACGACCCCGTGCACGCCCGGCGGCGAGGAGGTCATCGGCACGACTGGCAGTGACGGCAGCTACCGACTGTCCAGGCTCATGGCAGTGGCGATGGAGTCGGCATGCGTATTTGTGGCAGCCCGATTCCCGGCGCAGACAGCTACCGCACGCTACTCGCAGCTCGGTCCCTTCAAATTGTCATTCCGCTTCGAGCCCCCGATGGACAGCTTGCACCTCGACTTCGTGCTCTCTCCCTAGTCTCACGACCACGGCAAAACCGATAATATTCCGGGATCACGGGGAGGGCTCACCATGCTTTTGCTGCTGCTCGGCATTGGCGCTGCGATGCAACAGGTGCAAACGGGATTCCTCGACCGAAACATCACCGTCGCGGGCCGCGCCTATCACTATCAGGTCTACGTGCCGGCCGACTACCAAACGAAGCCGACGTGGCCTGCAATACTCTTCTTGCATGGGGCAGGGGAGCGGGGCAACGACGGCCTACTGCAGACGAACGTCGGCCTCGGCCCCGCAATCCGGCAGAATCCGTCGCGCTATCCGGCGATCGTGGTGTTCCCGCAGGTGCCGCCCGATTCGCAGTGGGTCGGGGCGCCGGGCGAGATGGCTGTCGCCGCGCTGCAGCAGACGATGCGCGAGTTCCACGTGGATCCGAATCGCATCTACCTCACCGGCCTCTCGATGGGCGGACACGGCACGTGGTACATCGCCTATCGGCATCCCGAGCTGTTCGCCGCCGTCGTGCCGATCTGCGGATGGGTGCGAGAGTGGCCGCAATTCAAGGGTTCGGTACCTGCGGTGCCCGGAGATAGCGCCGCGGTGATGCCGGCGTTGGCTCAGCGGCTCGCAAAGGTTTCAGTTTGGATCTTCCATGGCGAGATGGATCAAGTCGTCCCCGTGAACGGATCTCGCGAGCCCGCGGCTGCGCTCAAGGCGGCCGGTGCCGAGGTGCACTACGCGGAGCTGCTGGGCTTGAACCACAATTCGTGGGATGCCGCGTACGCGTCCGAGGAATTCCGGAACTGGCTGTTTGCGCAGCAGCGTCGTTAGGCTAGCGGGGTCCCGGGAGGGGATGCCAACTTAAGGCACCCCTTCGAGAGGAATGCCGATGAACCGGCGCGACGTACTGCTCCTGCTCGCCGGGACGGCTGCGCTCCCCGACAAGTTGCTGGCAGTCGGGCGCACCGTTCATCAACGCGCACGCCTTGGGATGCTGCGCGCGTTGACTCCCCATCAGAATGAAACCGTCGCCACAATTGCCGAGCTCATCATTCCGAAGACCGACACGCCGGGCGCGCGCGACGCGGGCGTGCCGGCGTTCATCGACGTCATGCTTGCCGAGTGGGGCGATGAGGACCAGCGGCAGATGTTCACCGCCGGCCTCGCGAACGTGGACGAGCGTAGCCGCGCGTCGTTCGGGAAGGACTTCGTCGGGTGCACGCCGCCGCAGCAGACGGAGATACTCGAGGATCTGGACTACGAGCTGGCACGGCTGCGTGACACGAAGAGCGATACGTCGAAGAATTTCTTCCAGGGCATGAAGTGGCTGACGCTGACCGGCTATTACACGTCGGAAGTCGGCGCGACGTCCGAGCAGCACTTCCGCATCGTGCCGGGCCGCTTCGAACCCTGCTACCCCCTCCAACAATGAAAACCTACGACGCCATTGTGATCGGCTCCGGTATGTCGGGCGGCTGGGCGGCGAAGGAGCTGAGCGAGCGCGGCCTGCAGACGCTCGTGCTCGAAGCGGGACGGCCGATCAACCCCGAACGCGACTACGTCGAGCACGTGCCGATGTGGGAGATGAAGTTCCGCGGCATGGGCGACCGCAAGCGATTGGCCAAGGAACAGCCGATCCAGCGGCAGTGCTATGCGTGCGACGAGATGGCCTACAAGTTTTTCGTGAACGACCTCGAAAACCCGTACACCACGCCTCCCGACAAACCGTTCTCGTGGATTCGCGGCCGCCAGGTCGGCGGGCGCTCGATCATGTGGGGGCGGCAGGTCTATCGCTGGAGCGATCTCGATTTCGAGGCCAACGCGCGCGAGGGGATCGGCGTCGACTGGCCGATTCGCTACGCCGACATCGCGCCGTGGTACGACTACGTCGAGACGTTCGTTGGGATCAGCGGCCAGGCGGAAGGGCTGCCGCAGCTGCCCGACGGCAAGTTCCTCAAGCCGATGGCGCTCAACTGCGTCGAACAGTCAGTGCGGGACGCGGTCGGACGCGCGTGGCCGGGCGAACGGATGGTCACGATCGGCCGCTGCGCCGTGCTCACCGAGGCGCATAACGGCCGGGCGCCGTGCCACTACTGCGGGCCGTGCCATCGCGGCTGCATCACGCGCTCCTACTTCTCGAGCGTCAACGCCACGCTGCCGGCGGCGCAGGCGACCGGCCGCCTCACCCTGCGGCCGTACAGCGTCGTGCACAGCATCACCTACGACAAGCGGCGCGGCCGGGCGACCGGCGTACGCGTGATCGATGGGCAGACGAAGCACACGCTCGAGTTCCAGGCGCGCGTCATCTTCCTGTGCGCGTCCACCATCGAGTCGGCCAGGATTCTGCTCAACTCCGGGACTGGATTCGCGAATTCGAGCGGCCAGGTCGGCAAGAATCTGATGGATCACATCATGGGGGGCGGCGCCAGCGGCCGGATCGACGGGCCCGCCGACCGCGACACGATCGGCAATCGCCCCAACGGGATCTACGTGCCGCGCTTCCGCAACCTCGGCGCGGGGAGCCCCAAGGCCAAGTTTCTACGTGGCTACGGGTTCCAGGGTGGCGGCGGGCGGTCCGACTGGGGGCGCGGCGTCGAGCAGGCGGGCTTCGGCGCCGATTTCAAGAAGTCGCTGCGGCGTCCCGGTCCCTGGGGCTTCAGCCTGTACGGCTTCGGCGAAATGCTCCCGAAAGAAGAGAACGCCGTCGAGATCGACAAGACCAAGGTGGACGCGTGGGGCATTCCGGTCGCCCGGATCAGCTGCGCCTATGGCGAGAATGAGAAGGCGCTGGTCCACGACATGTCGATTACCGCCGCCGAGATGCTGGCGGAGGCGGGCGCGCACGACATCCAGCCGTATACCAGCGACAACCCGCCGGGACTCGTCATCCACGAGATGGGCACCGCGCGCATGGGGAAGGATCCCAAGACGTCGGTCCTCAACGCGCACAATCAATGCTGGGATGTGCCGAACCTGTTCATCACCGACGGCGCGTGCATGGCGTCGACGGCGTGTCAGAATCCATCGATTACCTACATGGCACTCACCGCGCGCGCGGCGGCTTATGCCGTCGACGCCATGACACGACACGAGCTATGACACGAGGAGGCAGGATGGATCGCCGGGAATTCGTCCAGACCGTCGCCGGTGCCGGGGTCGCGATTGCCTGTTCAGGGATGCGACGCACGACGCACGCCACACGTCTCGAGAAGGTCGGGATTCAGCTCTACTCCGTACGCGATCAAATGAAGGCGGATTTCGAGGGCACACTCGCCCGCGTCGCGGAGATCGGGTACAAGGAGGTCGAATTCGCCGGGTACTTCAACCACACACCGGCGGATGTGCGCGCCATCCTCGACCGGCACGGACTCGCGGCGCCGTCCACGCACGTCCCGATCGGCGAGCAGGATGCGTGGAAAGCCGCGCTCGATACCGCCAAAGCCATTGGCCACGACTACATCGTGATGCCGTGGATCCCGGAAGAGAAGCGGCTGACGCTCGATGCTTGGAAGAACACCGCTGATGTGTTCAACCGCGCGGCCCAGATGGCGCACGACGCCGGCCTGCAGTTCGCCTACCACAACCACGATTTCGAATTTCCGAAGCTGGAGGGGCAGGTCCCCTACGACGTGCTGCTCTCGAATACCGATCCCAAGCTCGTGCAGCTCGAAATCGATCTCTACTGGATGACCAAGGCCGGCCAGGACCCGCTCGCGTATTTCGCGCGCTGGCCCGGCAGGGTGCCGCTGGTGCACGTGAAAGACTCGGCCGGCCCGCCCGAGCACAAGATGGTGGACGTGGGACAGGGGAAGATCGACTGGAAACGCATCTTCGCGAAGCGGGATCAGGCCGGCATCAAACACTTCTTCGTGGAGCACGATCAGCCGCCCCAGCCGTTCGACGACATCGCGGCGAGCTATCGATACCTGAGCCAGCTGGAGTTCTGAAATGCGTGGGAAGGTTGGATGGTTGGAAGGTGCTCCCGTGACACGACGCGAGGCGCTCAGTGTAGCCGCGGGAGCGTTGGCCGTCACGGTTCTGCCCTATCAGACCGTCCAACCTTCCAACATTCCAACCTTCCGCCTCAAACAATCCGCCTCCCGCTGGTGCTACCGCTCCGTTCCCCTTCCCGATCTGTGCAAAGCCGGGAAGAGCATGGGCCTTGCCGGCATCGACCTGCTCGCCTCCGAGGACTGGCCCGTCGTGCGCGAGCACGGGCTGCTCTGTTCCATGGGATACGCAGCCATGCGCGACGATTTCATTCCGCGCGGCTTCAACGACCCGGCGAACCACGATTTGCTGGTCGGCGAGCTGGAGCGCGCGCTGCCCCTCGCGCAGCAGCACGGCGTTCCCAACCTCATCGCGATGTTCGGCAACCGCCAGGGACGCAGCGACGCGCAGGCGACGGAGGCGTGCGTGACGGGACTCAAGCGTATCGCGCCGGCGGCAGAGCGCTACGGCGTGACGATCTGCGTGGAGCTGCTGAACAGCAAGGTCGATCACAAGGATTATCAGGGCGACCGCACGGCCTTCGGCGCCGCGATCATCGAGGCGGTGGCATCGCCCCGCGTGAAGCTGCTCTACGACATCTACCACATGCAGATCATGGAAGGCGACGTGATTCATACGATTCGCGAGCACGCGAGTCACATCGGCCACTTCCACACCGGCGGCGTCCCCGGCCGCCACGAGATCGACGATTCCCAGGAGCTGAATTACCACGCCGTGGCGCGCGCGATCGCCGACACGGGGTTCAGCGGGTTCGTGGCGCACGAGTTCGTGCCCACGCGCGAGCCGCTGCGTTCGTTGCGTGAGGCGGTGCAGATATGCTCCGTCTGAATTGGCGGTTGGTTGTCGCTGGTTTAGCCCTCGTCATCGCTGCCTCGTCCTTTCCTGTTGCCGCCGCGGCACAGTACCTCGACACACGTACGCTGAGCTGGAGTCGCGTGGCTGACCGCCCGACCCTTGCGAAGGAGCTCGTGCCGGCCGCCGACTACCGCATTGCCGGAGCGGTGATCGGGGCCGTCTTCTTCGGAGCCGTTGGGGGATGGGCGTTGCACGAGGCGTGCAAGACCCAACCGGTCCCGATTGAACCGGCGCAGAACCGCAGCTGTACGGGCTCGACCGTGGGGGGTGCCGCAGTCGGTGGCGCGCTAGGCGCGGGGTTAGGCTATGTCGTCGGGCGGTTGACGCACAGGCACTAGTCGGGGTCTACAGGGAGCGTATGCTCCCAACGAATACCCGCCCGCTGGCACGGCTGGCGCTTCTCAGCTTCCTGCTGACCTTCGTCGCTGCCCTCGCCCTGGCAAGCTTTGCCCCGCCACTGCAACACTGGTGGCCGTGGAAACGGGTACAGGCATGAAGAGGAGTCATCGTGACCAGCCGGCTCGACCTGTTGCTCGGCATCGCCATCGGCATCGTGATTGCCTGGCTCTATTTCCTGGTGTGGAAGGCGCGCTATAGCGCGGCGATTCGCGAGAATGCCGTGCAACGCAGCTTGGCGGTCACCGCCGGCAAAGTGCACGAGCAGCTGGTGCCGTATCTCCCCGAATTCGGATTCAATCCCAAGGATGCGCGATTTCTTGGCAGCCCGGTCGATCTCGTCGTGTTCGACGGGCTCGCCGCGGGCGCGGTGCGGCGCGTGGTGTTTCTCGAGGTGAAGACCGGCGGCGCGCCGCTCACGGCGCGCGAACGCCAGGTCCGGACCGTGATCGAAGCCCGTGAGGTCGCGTGGGCCGAGCTGCGGCTCACGCGACCCCAGGGCTAGACGCTACTTCACGACCGTCGTGTTGTCAGCGGAGCCGTCTTCACCGCCATAAGCGCATATTCGCTCCAGGTAGTTCGGATTGTGTACGTCGCGTCTTGCTCCCAGCTAATACTCCAACATGGTTCCGTCGGTCGCCTCGACGTGGCATTCGCTCCGCAGGCAGACGAGGGTTAGACTAGCTGATCCCCAACCAGGGAGGCGATCGTGAAGGACATCTTCTGGGGCGCGGTGCTCATTGCGATCGGGTTAGTGCGGGGCGATTCCGTATTCCGTGGCGATTTCACGATCCTGAGCATCCTGTTCGACGCGCTCGGCGTGTTCTTCATCATCCGCGGCATCATCCGAATCAATCGGGCCAAACAGGCCGCCGTTGAGCCGCCGCCCGCCGCTCCCCCGCCACCTCCCCGTTGAGAAGCGCCAACATTGGGCCGGGGGAGCGGCGGAAACGCCGCCGGTTCGGACACATCGCCCTCGGCATCAGCATCGCGTTGGGTGCTGCGCTGCTGCTCGGCGCAGCCGGGCAACGGTGGCGTCTGGTGCTGTTCGTTCCCTTGTTCGTCGCCGCCCTGGGGTACTTCCAGGATCGCGACCGGACCTGAGTGAAGCTCGCGTCGCGCGGTCAGCGCGACATGGATGCCGGCGCACAAGCCATTGCCGACGCCGTCGAGCGGGCACAGGTGCGGCGTCAGGCGCGGGCCGTGTACTTCAAGTCCTTCGTTGCGGCCGCGGTGTTGACCGCTTTAGCATTCGTCATCTGACACGCCATGATTCGCAAACTGCAGTCCGGCAAGTACCGGCTATACTCGAGAAAGAAGAACCCGCGCACGGGTAAGCGCCGCAATCTGGGCACCTTCGCCACGCGCGCGGCCGCCGAGCGCCACGAACGGGCCGTCCAGTTTTTCAAACGGCAGTGAGCCGTGGCGGTAATGGAGAAAAGCCGACGCCGGCAGTAGCTTCGAGTCATGGCCAAGCCCCGCCAGACCTACGAGTCCGACGACATCATCGTCACCTTCGACCCCGATGTGTGCATCCATTCGGGCGTGTGCGTCAGGGGATTGCCCGACGTGTTCGACATCAAGCGCAAACGGTGGATCCGGCCGGAGCTGCAGCCGGCCGACGTCGTCGCCGCTCAGGTGATGCGATGCCCATCGGGCGCGCTGCAGTTCGTGCGCAAGCCCAAGCAGGGCTGACCTCGCGATGCCCACGTACGAGTACAAGTGTCCGAACGGGCACCTGTTCGAAAAAACGTTTTCCCGCATCGTCACCCAGCGCCACGCCAAGTGCCCGGTGTGCGGCAAGCGCGCGGAGCGGCTGATCTCGGGCGGCGCCGGCGTGCATTTCAAGGGCTCCGGGTTCTACGCGACCGACTACAAGCGACCCGCGGGAACGACGGAAAAGGCCGACAATACGGCGGAAAAAGCTGAGAAGACTGCGAAGCCCGGCGACGCGAAGGCGTCGCCAAAGAAAGACTCCAGCTCCGACAAGTGACGGCACACGAGACGATCCGTACGGCGCTGGCGCAAGCGGCGTCACGATTGGGTGCGTCCGACGTCGAGGTCGCGCTCGAGCGCCCCCGCGATCCGACGCACGGTGACGTCGCCACGAATCTCGCCCTGACGCTGGCCAAGCAGCTCGGCCAGAAGCCGCGCGCGATCGCCGACAAGCTCATCGCCGGGCTGCAGCTGCCCGCCGGCCTCGTCCGCAAGACGGAAATCGCCGGTCCCGGGTTCATCAATTTCTTCCTGGCCGACGCGCAAGTCGTCAGCGCACTCCCCAAGATCCTGGCCGCCGGCGCGGATTATGGAAAGAGCGACGTCGGACACGGCGCCCCGATCAACGTGGAGTTCGTCTCCGCCAACCCGACCGGCCCGCTGCACGTCGGCCACGGGCGGCAGGCCGCCCTGGGCGACGCCATCGCGGCGCTGCTGGAATGGACGGGATGGAAGGTCAGCCGCGAGTTCTACTACAACGACGCCGGCGGCCAGATCATGAACCTCGCGCGCAGCGTGCAGGCGCGCGTGCGCCAGGCGCGCGGTCTCCCGGCCGAGATCCCCGAACAGGGCTATCAGGGCGAGTACATCCGCGAGATCGCCGAGCGTTATGTCGCGGCGCATCCGCAGGATCGCGATGCGGCGGATCTCGAGGCCGTGCGCCGCTTCGCCGTCCAGGAGCTGCGCGCCGAGCAGGACCGCGATCTTCAGGCGTTCGGCGTGAAGTTCGACGTCTACTTCCTCGAGTCGTCGCTCTACACGAGCGGCAAAGTGGATGACACGATGCGGCGGCTGGTCGCCGCGGGCCACACCTACGAGCAGGATGGCGCGCTCTGGCTCCGCACCACCGATTTCGGCGACGACAAAGACCGCGTGATGCGCAAGAGCGCGGAGAAGGGGAGCGACTACACATACTTCCTGCCCGACGTCGCCTATCATGTGACGAAGTGGGACCGCGGATTCCGGCACGCGATCAACGTGCAAGGCGCCGATCATCACGGTACCGTCGCGCGTGTGCGGATCGGTCTGCAGGCGCTCGAGATGGGCATCCCGCAGGGATACCCGGAGTACGTCCTGCATCAGATGGTGACGGTGATGCGCGGCGGCGCAGAGGTGAAGCTCTCCAAACGCGCCGGCAGCTACATGACGGTCCGCGACCTGGTCGAAGAGGTAGGCCGGGATGCCGTCCGCTACTTCTTTCTTATGCGCCGCGGCGAGACGCATTTCGTGTTCGACGTCGATCTCGCCAAGAGCCAGACGGATGAGAATCCGGTCTTCTATGTGCAGATGGCCCATGCGCGCATGGTCGGCATCTTCCGCGTCGCGGGGCGGGATCCGGCCGGCGTGCGGGCGGAGGGGACGGACCTGAGCGTGCTCACCCAGCCCGAAGAAGCCGATCTCATCAAGGAGCTGGCCGACTTTCCCGCGATGGTGGCGGGCGCGGCGGCGGCCCGCGAGCCGCACCGCATCACGGGCTATCTCGAGGGACTGGCTCGACTCGCGCACGCGTGGTATCACAAGTACCGCGTGCTGGGTGAGCCGGAGGAAGCCGCCCGGCTGGTCCTGGCGCGCGCGGTGCAGCAGGTGCTGGCAAACGGTCTCTCACTTTTGGGGATACGCGCCCCGGAACGGATGTAGCGTGGGTCTGCTCGTCGTCGGCTCGATTGCCCTCGATTCGGTCATCACCCCCTTCGGCGAGACCGCCGACACACTCGGCGGTGCGGCGGTCTTTTTCGCGATGGCCGGCGCCGTGCTCCACCCGGTCCAGGTCGTCGGTGTGGTCGGCAGCGACTTTCCGGAGGCGCATCTGAAAAAGCTCGCGGCCCGCGGTGTGGACCTGGCGGGCGTCGAGCGGCAAAAGGGCGAGTCGTTCCGCTGGAAGGCCCGCTATTCCTACGATCTCAATTCCCGCGAGACGCTGGAGACGCGGCTCGGTGTGTTCGCCTCGTTTCAGCCGCGCATCCCCGACAAGTTCCGGGACGCAAAGTTCGTGTTTCTCGGCAACATCGACCCGGAGCTGCAGCTCAACGTGCTCGATCAGGTGAAGCAGCCGCAGCTCGTCGCCTGCGACACCATGAACTACTGGATTCAGGGCAAGAAGGATCTGCTGCTGGAGCTGCTCCGGCACATCGATATCCTGATGGTGAACGACTCCGAGGCGCGCGAGCTCTCGGGCGACTGGAATGTCTATCGCGCCGCGCACTGGATCCTGGGCCGCGGGCCGAAGATGGTGGTCATCAAGCAGGGGGAGCACGGCGCGCTGCTCGTGGACCCCGACACGACGTTCAAGGTGCCGGCCTACCCGCTGCAGGAAGTCTTCGATCCGACGGGGGCTGGGGATGCGTTCGCCGGCGGGTTCATGGCGTACGTGGCGCGGACCGGCGACCTCACGTTCCCCAACCTGCGTCGAGCCATGGTCTACGGATCGGCGATGGGCTCGCTCGCCGTGGAGGCGTTCGGCGTGCAGCGTCTCGAGAACATCACGCTGCAGGAGGTGCGCGGCCGTGTGAAGGCCTTCCGTGACCTGGTGCACTTTTCCCTGGATGGTGAGGAGTGAGCAAATACGCCGCCGCCGGCGTCAAGCTCGATACCGCGGAAGAAGCGAAGCGGCGGATCGCCGAGCTGGTGCGATCCACGCGCACGCCGCTCGCGCGCGGCCAGGTCGGCGGGTTCGGCGGCATGGTCCGCGTGCCGGATGGTTATAAGAAGCCCGTGCTCGTCATGTCCACCGATGGTGTTGGGACGAAGGTGCTGGTTGCCGCCGCCGCCGGGATCCACGACACCGTTGGCGAAGATCTCGTCAATCACTCCGTCAATGACATCCTGGTACACGGCGCTACGCCCCTTGCCTTCCTCGATTACATCGCCACCGGACACCTCGTCCCCGAGATCGCGGCCCAGATCGTCGCCGGCGTGGCGCGTGGCTGCAAGGCGCACGACATGACGCTCGCGGGCGGAGAGACGGCACAGCTGCCCGATCTCTACCAGCCGGGGCATTACGACCTGGCGGGATCGATCGTCGGCGTGGTGGAAGAGGACAAGGCGCTGCATGGCGATCGCGTGAAGCCGGGTGACCAGCTCATCGGGTATGCGTCGACCGGACTGCACACCAACGGCTACACCCTTGCGCGCAAGATCATCTTCGAGTGGATGAAACTCCGCATCGACGATCCGTTCCCGGAGACGGAGCAAACGGTGGGGCAGGTCCTGCTCGCGCTGCATCGCAGTTACGCGGCCGCGCTGCGGCCGGTGCTCGGCGAGGTCCATGCGCTCGCCCATATCACCGGCGGCGGGATTCCGGGGAATCTGGTGCGCGTGTTGCCGGCCGGTGCGGATGCCATCGTCGACGCCGGCAGTTGGCCGTGGCCGCCGCTGTTTCGTGTGCTGATGCGCGCGGGCCAGGTAAGCCGCGACGAGATGCGCCGCGTCTTCAATCTGGGAGTCGGGATGATTGCGGTCGTCGCGCGTGACGACGTCGAGACGACGATTCGCGCGGCCGAGCGGGTGCAGGTGCCGGCGTGGGTGATCGGCGAGATCCGGCCAACTAGTAAGGGAGGGCCGGCGGTGCGCTTTGAAGAGAGATAGCGAGCGGGAGCTGGCGGCGATGCGCCGCGCCCTCGAGCTGGCCTGGCGCGGCTGGGGCCGGGTCTCGCCCAATCCGCTCGTCGGTGCCGTGGTGCTGCGCGGCGATGAAGCAGTCGCAGAAGGCTGGCACGCTGAATACGGGGGACCGCACGCCGAGCTCGCCGCGCTGCAAGCGGCGGGCGACAAGGCGCGTGGCGCGACGCTCGTCGTCACGCTCGAGCCGTGCGCGCATCACGGGAAGACACCGCCCTGCACGGACGCGATCCGCGCGGCCGGTGTGCGGCGCGTTGTCGCGGCGGTGCGGGATCCCGACGCCGAAGCGCGCGGCGGCATCGAAGTCCTGAAGCGCGCCGGTATCGAAACCAGTGTCGGGTTATGCGCGGAGGAAGCCGCCGCGCAGAACGCCCCCTTCCTCTTTACCCGCCTCCAGACCGATCGCCCGTTCGTCGCGCTGAAGCTGGCGACGTCGATCGACGGCCGTATCGCGGATGCGGGGGGGCGCTCGCAGTGGATCTCGGGCCCCGAAGCACGCGACCACGTCCACTGGCTGCGCGCCGGCTTCGACGCCATCGCCGTCGGCGGCACGACGGCCCTCACCGACAACCCGCAGCTCACGGCGCGCGGCGGGTTGCGGCCGCGCAAGCCGCCCGTGCGGATCGTGTTCGATCGGCGCGCGATGCTGAACTCCGGCGTGTCCCTCGTGCAGACGGCGCGCGAAGTGCCGACCTGGGTCGTCGCGTCGCCCGAAGCTCCGGCGGCGAACGTGTCGGTGCTCGAGGGGAACGGGGTGCGCGTCTTCCGCCCCGAAGCGCTGGAGCAGGCATTCGCGCAGCTGCGGCTCGCCGGGATCCAGTCGTTGTTATGTGAGGGAGGCGGCGCGCTCGGCACGAAGCTCCTCGCCGAGGGGATCGTGGACCGGTTGTACTGGGTCCAGTCTCCGGTGTGGCTCGGCGAAGGGGCGGTGCCTGCTTTCCCAGGCGTTCCGGCATTTCCGCTGGCGGACGCACCGCGCTGGCGCGTGGTGGAGCGGCGCCCGCTGGGCTCTGATACATTATTGGTCTTGGATCGACGGCTATGTTTACCGGAATCGTAGACGCGGT